>Ga0224712_10000001_pt1 | contig 72814 bp, 60 predicted proteins | sample DielMetaTC5pm2_FD_171474 | JGI IMG/M metagenome (GOLD analysis project Ga0224712, IMG submission 171474) | Corn rhizosphere microbial communities from Kellogg Biological Station, Michigan, USA - Diel MetaT C5pm-2 (Metagenome Metatranscriptome)... | ecosystem: Host-associated > Plants > Roots >...
GCCAGTCAACCGGCGGCAAGCGGCGGCGCGGCGGCCGGCGCTTCGGCTGTCACCACCGCGAGCGCGGCGGGCAGGGCGGGGGCTTCTGCCGCCGCGGCGCCGGCTGTCGCGGCGTCACGCCCCAAAGTCTCGAGCCTTCAGCAACTACTGACGCTCAAGAACAGGGTGTTGATGGAATTGCAGCGGCACGGGTTCGGCACGTCCTCGTCCAGTCGTTCCGGCGCGGCGGGCAATGCGCCCGTGGGTGCGTCCGGTTTCGCGGCCGCGCCGCCCGCGTCCGCCGTGGTAGCGCCTGCCCCCGGACCCTCGCGTGCCGCGGCTGCCGCCAATCAGCGTTTCGTCAGCGTCGGCGGTTACGGCGTTGCGCGCGACGATATCCCGGCCATCGCCGCCGTGGCGGCTGCCGTGGCGGCGGCGCTGCTCGTTTTGCTCGTCGCGCTCGGCATTAGCCGGCGCAAGCGGCGCGCAGCGGTTCCGTCCGCGGCGTCCACCGGCGCCGCCGCGAGCGCGACCCCGGCGGCTGCTGAGGAGAGCGAGAGCGAGAGCGCGCAGCCGCTGGCCAAGCCTGCTACGGCGACGGACGACCCCATCGAAGCGGAATTTCTGAGCATCCTCGCGCGAAATCCCACGAGCAAACGTGCGCTGATGGGGCTCGCCGGACGTTACGCCGAGCGCGGGAACGTGCGCGGGTTCGACGAAATCGCGCAACGCATCTATCGCCTTTCCGGCGGACGCGGTCCGAACTGGGTTCATATTGCCGAACTGGGACGTCAACTCGATCCGGAGAACCCGTTATTCGCGCTTCAAGCGGCCGCAAGCGACGAAACCGGCCTGGCTGAGACGCCGGAGGGCGGCGCGGACGAGCAATCGACGTCCGAAGCGAGCGCATCGCCCGAATGGCCGCGCGCGGATGAGCCCGAGCAAGGCCCTCGTGCCGAGGCGCCGGCCGAGCATCCGCCCGAGGGCGTGACGGTTCCGGAACTGACCGAAGTCATCGCGCAGCCGCAGCCGGGTATCGAGCCGGAACCTCAGCCCCAAGCTCAGTCCGAACTTGAGCCGGAAGCCCACCCGGCATCCCAGCCGGAATCGACGCCTGCGATCGAAACCGCGCCCAAAGCAGCAGCGCAAGCGCCTGCGGCGCGCTCGGAAACGGAACATGAGCAGGAGCTCGAAGCCGAATCGAGCGAAGCGGCGAGTGCATCCCGGCCCGATGCAACGCTTCCACCGGAAGCCGTCGCGGCGCTTGGCGCCCTGGACTTCGGTTTGCCTCCGCGCGCTGAGCCCGGTCCCGCGGCGCCGGCGTCCTCTCATGGCATAGAAACGCCCGAACAGGCCGCGACCGACGCGGCCCAGAGCGAGCCGTCGCCGCATGAGCCGCCCGCAGCGCCTTCCGCGCAGCACGAGCCAAAGGCGAACGCGGCTCACGAGCCCGAAGATGCCCCTGCCGAGCCGTTGGCCCCGCCGAGCGTGACAGGGTTGGGCGCCGCGCCGATCGGGCCGCTCAAGCTTTCGTTCAACCTCGATCTGCCGGGGGCGGACGGCAGCGAAGGCGCCGTGGCCGACGCCGCGCCGTTGCCGCAATTCACACCCGAGCAGCTCGCCAAGATCGCGCGCAACAAGCTCGATCTCGCTGCCGAATATATCGCGCTCGGCGATCTCGGCGGCGCGCGCACGTTGATCCACGAAGTCATCGAGTCCAACGACGCGGCTACGCGAGAGGACGCGCACGCATTGCTGGCGACGCTAGCGCCGCTTTCGTGACGGCTACCATGCGCATCGCTCTCGGGATCCAATACGACGGCACCGCGTTTTGCGGCTGGCAGTCCCAACCTCACGGCAAGACTGTCCAAGACGCGTTGGAACGCGCGCTGGCCGATTTCGCCTGCAAGCCGTTGCCGACGGTCGTCGCGGGCCGCACGGACACGGGGGTGCATGGGCTCGGGCAGGTAGTGCATTTCGACACCGATCTCGATCGCGAGGACTTTTCTTGGGTGCGCGGCACGAACGCCTTCCTGCCGCCGACGGTGGCCGTGCTGTGGGCCAAGCGGATGCCCGATGCTTTTCATGCGCGATTTTCGGCGTTCGAGCGCACTTACTACTACATGCTGTACGTGAATGCCGTACGCTCGCCGATGCTGACAGGGCGCGCGGGCTGGATTCATACGCCGCTGGACCTCGACGCCATGCGCGTCGCCGCGCGGTGCCTGCTCGGCGAGCACGACTTCTCGGCGTTTCGCTCATCCGAGTGCCAGGCCAAGACGCCGGTCAAGCATCTCTACGAAATCGACATTCGCCAAGCGGGCGACATCATTCACTTTCGTTTTCGGGCGAACGCGTTCCTGCATCACATGGTCCGCAATCTGATGGGCTCGCTCGTGGCTGTCGGCAGAGGGCGTTACCCGGTGCCGTGGCTGGCCGATGTGCTCGCCAGCCGCGACCGCAACCGCGCCGCGCCGACGTTCATGCCCGAGGGTCTGTACCTGGCCCATGTCGGCTATCCCGAGGACTTCGCGGTGCCGCCCGCGCCCCTCGGCAGCGTACCTTGGAGCGGCATTTGGAGCGAGTCAAGCCATGTCTAGCGCCGTCCCCGTTTCGCCCGCCGTCGACTCGATCCCTCACCGCACGCGCATCAAGCTGTGCGGCCTGTCGCGTCGGGCGGACGTCGAACTAGCCGTCGATCTTGGAGCCGACGCGATCGGCTTCGTCTTCTATCCGCCGAGCCCGCGCTCGGTCGGCGTGGCCGAGGCGATCGATCTCGCGCGCGCGCTGCCGCCTTTCGTCTCGGTCGTAGGCTTGTTCGTGAACCCGACCGTGGACTGGATCGGTGAAGTGGCGAGCAACGTGCCGCTCACCATGCTGCAATTTCACGGCGACGAAACCGCTGCGCAATGCGAGGAGCTAGCGAGCGTGGCCGGGTTACCGTGGCTGCGCGCATTGCGCGTCGGGGCCGATATGCTGCCCCGCGATTTGGTAGAATCGGCGCTTAACTATTCGTCAGCCGGCGGCTTGCTCTTCGACACGCTCGTCGAAGGCTATGGCGGCGGCGGGAAGACATTCGATTGGTCACTTATTCCAGCAGAGCTCGCGCGTCGGGCCGTTTTGAGTGGTGGGTTGAACGCGCAAAACGTCGGTGACGCCATTCGGCGCGTGCGCCCGTACGCGGTCGATGTCTCGAGCGGCATCGAAGTGCCGGGCGCCCGGGGCGTGAAGGATCCCGCCCGAATGGCGGCGTTCGTGCGCGCGGTACGCGCGGCGGACGCCGAGTGAAAGCCCAGGCGGCGCGGCCGAACGCGCTTCGCCGCCGCTGCGAAGAGTGACAACCATGTACAACCTTCCGGATCAACGGGGCCATTTCGGCCCATATGGCGGCACGTTCGTCGCCGAAACGCTCGTCCATGCGCTCGACGAACTGCGCCTCGCCTACGAGCGGTACAGCAAGGACCCCGAGTTCATCGCCGAGTACGAGCGCGAACTCAAATATTTCGTCGGGCGCCCGTCGCCGATTTACCACGCGCGGCGCTGGAGCGAGCTGCTCGGCGGTGCCCAGGTGTTCCTCAAACGCGAAGACCTCAATCACACGGGCGCGCATAAGGTCAACAATGTGATCGGCCAAGCCTTGCTCGCCAAGCGCATGGGCAAGCCGCGCGTGATTGCCGAAACGGGCGCCGGCCAGCATGGCGTCGCGACTGCCACGATTGCGGCGCGTTTCGGGATGGAATGCGTCGTCTACATGGGCGCCGAGGACGTGCGGCGGCAAGCGGCCAACGTCTATCGAATGAAGCTGCTCGGCGCCACCGTCGTGCCGGTCGAGTCCGGTTCGCGCACGCTCAAGGATGCGCTGAACGAAGCCATGCGCGACTGGGTCACCAATGTCGAAAACACGTTCTACATCATCGGCACGGTTGCCGGCCCGCATCCGTATCCGATGATGGTCCGCGATTTCCAGCGGGTGATCGGCGACGAGTGCCGCGTGCAGATGCCCGAACTCACGGGGCGCCAGCCTGACATGGTCATCGCCTGCGTCGGCGGGGGCTCCAACGCCATGGGTATCTTCTATCCGTACATCGACGATGCGGCGGTCAAGCTCGTCGGCGTCGAGGCCGCGGGCGACGGACTCGAGACGGGACGGCACGCCGCCTCGCTCATCGGCGGCAGCCCCGGCGTGCTGCACGGCAATCGAACTTATCTGTTGCAGGACGAGAACGGCCAGATCATCGAGACGCATTCGGTGTCGGCCGGCCTCGACTATCCGGGCGTCGGCCCCGAGCACGCGTGGTTGAAGGACAGCGGTCGCGCGCAATATGTCGGTATCACCGATGAGGAAGCGCTCAAGGCGTTCCACGATTGCTGCCGGATCGAAGGCATCATCCCTGCGCTCGAGTCGAGCCACGCGCTCGCTTATGCGGCCAAGATCGCGCCTTCGCTTTCTCGCGAGACGCATCTGCTCGTCAATCTTTCGGGCCGGGGCGACAAGGATATGCATACGGTCGCCGAACGCTCGGGCCTCGCGCTCTGAGCGACCGAGGCATGCGCGATCTCATCGACGAATTCGATGCACCGCGGCCCGCGGCCGCGGGCGGCTCGCTCGGCAGCTCGGGTGCGCCGCGCCTGGCCATCGATCTGCGCAACCGCGATTTCTTGGCGGATGCACGGACAGTGCCGGACGGATCGATCGACCTGATCGTCGCCGATCCGCCCTACGGCTTGGGGAAGGACTACGGCAACGATTCCGACATGCGCTCGGGCGAGGCGTTTCTCGAATGGACGCGCGCTTGGCTGGAGCTTGCCGTTCCGAAACTCAAGGCGAGCGGCTCGCTGTACGTGTTCTGCACTTGGCAGTACGCGCCGGAAATCTTTTCGTTCTTGAAGACCAAGCTCACGATGGTCAACGAGATCGTTTGGGACCGGCGCGTGCCGAGCATGGGCGGCACGACGCGGCGTTTCACGTCGGTGCACGACAACATCGGGTTGTTTGCCGTATCGAAGGACTATTACTTCGACCTCGACCCCGTGCGGATTCCGTACGACGCAGCCACGAAGAAGGCGCGCTCTCGCAAGCTGTTCGAGGGGAGCAAGTGGCTCGAGGTGGGCTACAACCCGAAGGATGTCTGGTCGGTGTCGAGGCTGCATCGGCAGCATGCCGAGCGCGTCGATCATCCGACGCAAAAGCCCCTCGAGATCGTCGAGCGGATGGTGCTCGCAAGCTGCCCTCCGGGCGGGCGCGTGCTCGATCCGTTCATGGGCAGCGGCACGACAGCGGTGGCCTGCGCGCGGCATGCGCGCGCATTCGTCGGCTATGAGATCAATGAAAATTACTGCGCTATCGCGCGTGAACGAGTCGCCGCGGTCAGCGGCATATCGTCCGACGCGCCCGCCGTTGCCTCGGAAGCGGCACGGTAGATCGCGCTTATCGGCAGAGAAGACATCATGTCCCGCATCGAACAGACTTTCGCGGCCTTGGCCGCACAAAACAAGAAGGGATTGATTCCCTTCATTACCGCTGGATGCCCGGACCCGGCCTGCACGGTGGAATTCATGCATGCGCTCGTGGCCGGAGGCGCCGATGTGATCGAACTGGGCGTGCCGTTCTCGGACCCGATGGCCGATGGCGCCGTCATCCAACGTTCGTCCGAACGCGCGCTGGCCCAGGGCGTGACGCTCAAGCACGTGCTGGCCGATGTGAAGCGGTTTCGCGAGCAGGACGCAACGACGCCGGTCGTCCTGATGGGATACGCCAATCCGATCGAGCGCATGGGCATCGAAGCGTTCGTTGAAGCGGCGGCGCAAGCAGGCGTGGACGGCGTCCTCACGGTGGATTACCCGCCCGAGGAATCGGTCGACTTCGCTCAGCGGATGCGCGCGGCGGGCATCGATCCGATCTTCTTGCTCGCACCGACTTCGACCGATGCGCGGATCGCGGCCGTCGCCGAGTTGGCGAGCGGCTACGTTTACTATGTGTCGCTCAAAGGGGTGACGGGCGCGGCAAATCTGGACGTTTCCAGCATCGCGAGTAAAATCCCGGCGATCAAGTCGCAAGTCAAGTTGCCTGTTGGGGTCGGATTCGGTATTCGTGACGCCTCCACGGCCCGTGCGGTTGCCGAGGTGGCCGATGCCGTCGTCATCGGTAGCCGTCTGGTGCAATTGCTCGAACAGGCGCCGGCGCAGTCGGCTGCAACTGAGCTGACGGCGTTCGTCGCCGAGATCCGCAAGGCGCTCGACGCCGGTTGAATGCAGCGGGGCCTCACGCCGGACGGGGGAAGCTGGCCGGCATGAGGTGCGCGGGTGCCTGATGGCGCTGCGTGCGACGTACGTACGGAACAACACAATTGAAGGAACAACGATGAGCTGGCTCGACAAGCTGTTGCCGCCGAAGATCAAACAGACCGATCCGAAAAGCCGCAAAGGCATACCGGAAGGCCTTTGGGTCAAGTGTCCGTCGTGCGAGGCGGTGTTGTACCGCAACGACGTCGAAGCGAACTTGCATGTTTGTCCGAAGTGCAGCCATCACATGCGTATCAACGCGCGCGCGCGCCTTGACGGGTTGCTCGACGCGGAAGGCCGCTACGAAATCGGTCAGGAGATCGTTCCGGTCGATGCGCTCAAGTTCAAGGACAGCCGCAAGTATCCGGACCGTATCAAAGATGCGATGGACGAAACCGGAGAAACCGATGCGATGGTCGTGATGGGTGGCGCGATTCATACGCTGCCGGTCGTCGTTTCTTGCTTCGAGTTCGCGTTCATGGGCGGATCGATGGGTTCGGTCGTCGGCGAGCGCTTTGCTCGCGGCGCGCAAAATGCGATCGAGCAACAAGTGCCGTTCATCTGTTTCACGGCCTCGGGCGGGGCGCGGATGCAGGAAAGCCTGCTGTCGTTGATGCAGATGGCCAAGACGACTGCAATGCTGACCAAGCTCGCCGACGCCAAATTGCCGTTCATCTCCGTGCTGACGGACCCGACGATGGGCGGCGTATCGGCAAGCTTCGCATTCCTTGGCGATGTCGTGATCGCGGAGCCGAAGGCGTTGATCGGCTTTGCCGGCCCGCGCGTGATCGAGCAGACGGTGCGGGAGAAACTGCCCGAAGGCTTTCAGCGTGCCGAGTTCCTGTTGCAAAAAGGGGCGATCGACATGATCGTCGACCGCCGCAAGCTGCGCGAAGAATTGGCGCGGCTGATCGCGCTGCTCACGCGCCAGCCTGCGGACGCCGTCGCCTGAACGTTAAGTTAACCGCAGATCTCACGCGGGACGGCCCGCGGTTTTGGATGACTCATTTCCCCACTCTCGACGCTTGGCTCGCGCATCTCGAGTCGGCGCACCCGGTCGGCATCGACATGGGTCTCACGCGCATCGGCAAGGTGAAGGATGCGCTGGGGCTTGCGTTTCGCTGCCCTGTCATCACGGTGGGCGGCACGAATGGCAAGGGATCGACTTGCGCGATGCTCGAGTCGATCCTGCGCGCGTCCGGGTACCACGTCGGTTGCCATACGTCGCCGCACCTGCTCGAGTTCAACGAGCGCGCGCGCATCGACAGCCGTAACGCGACCGACGACGAGCTTTTGCCGCATTTCGAAGCGGTCGAGGCGGCGCGCACGCGCTTGGCCGAACCCGTGTCGTTGACTTACTTCGAATTCACGACGCTTGCGATCTTGCACTGGTTCGCGTCGCGTGAACTCGATGCCGTGATTCTCGAAGTCGGTCTTGGCGGGCGGCTCGACGCCGTCAATATCGTCGACGCCGACTGTGCAATCGTGACGAGCATCGACATCGATCACACGGAGTATCTCGGCGATACACGCGAGAAGATCGCCTACGAGAAGGCGGGCATTTTCCGTCCCGGCCGGCCCGCCATCTGCGCCGATCCCGCTCCGCCGCAAACGTTGGTCGATCACGCGCAAGCGATCGGCGCCGAACTCTGGCTCTTCGGGCGCGACTTCCGCTATGAAGGACAGGCGGGCAGCGAGCGGCAGCAGTGGAGTTATGTCGGTCCCACGGCGCGGCGCTCGGCACTCGCCTATCCGGCCCTGCGCGGCGCGAATCAGCTGATCAATACGTCGGCGGCGCTGGCCGCGCTAGAGGCGCTGCGAGATCGCCTGCCCGTTTCCGCGCAAGACGTACGGCTCGGGTTAGCCAACGTGGAGTTGCCGGGGCGCTTTCAGGTGCTGCCTGGACGCCCGTCGATCGTGCTCGATGTCGCGCACAATCCCCATGCGGCAGCCGTCCTCGCTCAGAATCTGGGCAGCATGGGCTTTTTCCGCTACACCTACGCCGTTTTTGGCGCGATGCGCGACAAGGATGTCGCGGGCGTCGTCAAACATCTCAAAGGCGAAATCGATCACTGGTGTCTGACCGATTTGCCGCTAGGGCGAGCCGCGAGCGCGGCCGACCTGGATGAGATCGTGCGGACCGCTGGCGTGGAAGATGGCCCCGACAGCAGCATCCGCCGTTTCGCCTCGCCGGCCGAAGCTTTCCAAGATGCGCTGAGCCGAGCGACGGACGATGATAGAATCGTGGTTTTCGGTAGCTTCTATACTGTTGCGGGCGTCATGGCCTACCGCAAGTCGCGGCAACATTGACCGACGCGCGCCGCACTGACGGCCGCCCCCCTCGAACTCAGCGGATTCATGGGCTTTTTCTCGTTCGGCAAAAAAGACGACACGCCGCGCCGGCGTGGCGCCAGCGCTAGATCCGCGCGTAGCGGTGGTACGTTCGAGGCACGCGACGAGCGACCGAGCCGTCGCAGAGAGCGCGCGGCCGACGCCGATGCGATGCTGCTCGACCCGACACTTCCAGAAAAGCAACGGGCGCGCCGGCGCCTGGTTGGCGCGATCGCGCTCGTGCTCGCCGCCGTGGTCGTCCTGCCGATGGTGCTCGATTCCCATCCGAAGCCGGTGACCAACGACATCGCGATCGACATTCCGAATCGTCCGGCAACGGTGCCGTCCCGCGCGAGCGACGACAACGCCGAGGACGCTCAAGCCGCCGTTGCGCCCGATCGTGCCGATATGAGCGGTACGACGGCTTCCGGTCCCGCCACGGCGGGGCTGGCGGCCGCGCCAGCCAGCGGGTCGTCGCAGTCTCCTAGCGGTGCGCAAGGCGCAACCAAGCGGGCGGAACCGAAGCAGACGGAGTCCAAGCAGACGCAATCGAAGCAGACAAGCACCGCACCGGCGGCGTCTCCTCCCGCGGACGCAGCGCAAACGGCAAAACCCATCGCCGTTCCCGGCCCCAGCGCGGCGAAACCCGATTCGGGTACGCCGGCGGCACCGCCCGGTTCGCGTTTCGCCGTACGGCTCGGCGTATTCGCCGACGAAGCGACCGGCCGTGCGTGGGAGCGCAAGCTGAAGGCGGCGGGCGTGCCCGCGTACATCGAACATCCCAAGCAAGCCGACGGTAAAGCCCGCACGATGCTGTTCGCCGGCCCGTTCGCCGATCGCGCCGCGGCGTCCGCAGCCGTCGCGAAGGTGCGCGAAGCCGGCTTGGCGGCGGGCACGGGCAGCGCGTCGCAGTGACGGTATCGATGCTTACCGCCTTCGATTACGCCGTGCTGGCGGTGATCGGCCTGTCGGCGCTGCGCGGCGCGTGGCGCGGGCTGTTGTCGGAAATATTCGGCCTGATCGGCTGGGTCGTGGCTTTTTTTGTCGCTTCGCGCTATGTGCAGCTCCTAGTGCCCTATATTCCAAGCGACTGGCCCGGCGGCGCGCTCACGCAGTGGTTGCTTGCGTTCGCGGCGATCATGGTGGGCGTGGTGCTCGTGGCGAGTGTCGCGAATGCGCTGATTGCACGGTTGGTGGCCGTGACAGGGCTGGGCGGCGTGGATCGCTCGCTCGGGTTGCTGTTCGGTATCGTGCGCGGCGTGGTGTTCGTGTTGTTGCTCGTGGCGCTGGCCGGGTTGACCGAACTGCCGAAGCAATCATTTTGGCGCGACGCCTTGCTGCGGCCCTATGTCGAGCGAGGCGTGCATGAGTTGAAGCCTCTGCTTCCCCCGGCGCTCGCCGCGTACGTTCGCGTGTGAAGCGCGTGCGTCGGCCACATAGCCGGCCCGATCGTTTTTCGTATCTTTGAAGGACCTGCCATGTGCGGCATCGTAGGCGTAGTCTCCCACTCCCCGGTCAATCAGTTGATCTACGACAGCCTTCTGCTGTTGCAGCATCGCGGCCAGGATGCAGCCGGTATCGCGACGGCGAACGGCAGCACTTTCCACATGTACAAGGCCAACGGCATGGTGCGCGACGTGTTCCGTACGCGCAATATGCGCAGTTTGCCCGGTACCGCGGGTATCGGCCAAGTGCGGTATCCGACGGCTGGCTCGGCCTCGAGCGAAGAAGAGGCGCAGCCGTTCTACGTGAATGCGCCGTTCGGGATCATCCTCGCGCATAACGGCAATCTGACGAACTGGCAGCAACTGAAAGACGAGATGTTCCGCATCGACCGGCGTCATGTGAACACGAACTCGGACACGGAAGTGCTGCTCAACGTGCTCGCGCACGAGGTGCAACTGGCAAGTTCGGGCCTGCAGCTCGATCCCGGCACGGTGTTCAAGGCCGTGGCGGGCGTGCATCGCCGCGTGCGCGGCTCGTACGCCATCGTGTCGTTGATCGCCGGTTATGGGCTGCTGGCATTTCGCGACCCGTGCGGCATTCGCCCGCTGTGCATCGGCAAGCATGAAACGGAGCACGGCGTCGAGTGGATCGTCGCATCGGAATCGGTGGCCGTCGAAGGCATCGGATTCGATTTCGTGCGGGACGTCGCGCCCGGCGAAGCGATCTTCATCGACAACGACGGTCATCTGCACAGCCAGCAGTGCTCGGATACGCCGAGTCTGAACCCCTGCATTTTCGAGTACGTTTATCTGGCGCGTCCCGATTCGGTGCTCGATGGCGTCTCCGTCTACAACGTGCGCCTGCGCATGGGCGACTACCTCGCCGCCAAGATCAAACGCGTGCTGCCCGACGTGCCCATCGACGTGGTCATGCCGATTCCCGATTCGTCGCGGCCCGCCGCGATGCAGGTGGCGGCCAAGCTCGGCGTCGAATACCGCGAAGGGTTCTTCAAGAACCGCTACGTGGGCCGGACCTTCATCATGCCGGGGCAGGCGGTGCGCAAGAAGTCGGTGCGCCAGAAGCTCAATGCGATGGCGATCGAGTTCAAGGATAAGAACGTGCTGATCGTCGACGATTCGATCGTCCGCGGCACGACTTCACACGAGATCGTGCAGATGGCGCGCGATGCGGGGGCGAAGAGTGTGATCTTCGCGTCGGCTGCGCCGCCTGTGAAGTTCCCCAACGTGTATGGCATCGACATGCCCACGCGCAGCGAACTCGTCGCCCATGGCCGTTCCGACGAGGAAGTCGCCAAGATCATCGGCGCCGATCATCTCGTCTATCAGGACGTCGATGCGCTCAAGCAAGCGGTGCGCGACATCAATCCGATGCTGACGCGTTTCGAGGCGTCTTGCTTCGATGGCGATTACATCACGGGCGATATCACGGCGCAGTATCTCGACGTTATCGAGCGCGCTCGGCTCTCGCCGCAATCGCAGTCGGAGCGCGATTCGGCGGGCGACGCCGTGGACGGCACCGTGACGCGTTCACAACTGCATTTGCAACTGTCGGTCGAGTAAGCCGCGCCTGCCCGCGTCGTTGGGCGGGCAGTCGAACCCGACGTTCGCGTACGAGCGCAGCATCGGCTCAATGCATGCGCGTCGCCCGCCACTGCCCGGGTGCGAGCCCAAAGCGCCGCGTAAAGGCATGGGTGAAGGCGCTTTGATCGGCAAAGCCCACCGTCAGCGCCACATCGATCAAGGTATGGCGCGAGTCGCATAGCAGCACGAGCGCCGTGTCTAGGCGAAGCCGCTGCAAATAGCGGTGAGGCGTCGCGCCGAACGCTTCCTCGAACAACTGATGGAAGCGCCGCTCGCCCAACCCGCAGTGCGCCGCGAGATCGACCACGCGCAGCGGCTCAGATAGATGCGCACGCAACCATTTGTCGATGCGCGCGTAGTCGAGCCGCGACACGGGGGCTTGCGCGCCGACATTCTCGCCCAAGACGATGGCCAAGCGCGCCGCCGTGTCCCACGCCAAACGGCGCGCGTGCTCGGTCATGCCGATAGAGCGGGCGAGATCCGCATCGCCGCGTTCCGTTTCGCTTGCTTCGCGGCCGCCGGCCGATGTCGCCGCCGGTATCGCGCGCGCCGCATGGGAAGCGGTATTGCGCACCAGCGCTGCGAGCGCGTCATTCATCGTCAATGCCAACGCGCGCGAAAAAAAGCGTTCGGGCAGCGCGAGCGATGCGCAAGGCACGTCGAGGACCAACTGCCGGTTCTCGCCGACGCCCGCATACTCGTGGCGCGAGCCGGCCGGGATCAACCACGCATGACGCGCGTCGATACGGTGGCCGACACCGTCCACGGCCATTTCCATCACGCCGTCGACGCCGAGCACGATCTGATGGAAGGCATGCACGTCACATGCGCTGTCGGCGCCGTAACGGCGCAGCGACAATGCCGGCGATTCGATCGCGTGACCGTTCATCTTTATGGCTTACCTGCGTCGCTCGCGCTCCAACGCTTACGCCTGGAGCAACTCGACTTCGAAAACGAGCGTCGCATTGGGCGGGATCACGCCGCCCGCGCCGCGCACGCCATAGCCCAATTGCGGCGGAATCGTCAGACGCCGCACGCCGCCCACTTTCATGCCCTGCACGCCTTCGTCCCAACCCTTGATGACCATGCCGCCGCCGAGGACGAAGGCGAACGGATCGTTGCGGTCCTTGCTCGAATCGAACTTCTGGCCGTCGGTGAGCCACCCCGTGTAATGCACGGTGACGGTGGCGCCCGCCGCGGCCTCGGCGCCTTCGCCAACGGTCAAATCTTCGTACTTCAACCCCGATTCTGTTGTGACGGTCGTCATGGTCGTTATGCTCCGATGTTGATGAAACCATCATTGTAGGCGTTCAGCCCATCACGGTGCCTATAATGTCCGTCTGCTCAACACGCTTACGGCGTTACCCGGTCATGCAACGTTGCGGGCCGCGCTTGCTCGCGCGCCGCCGCGGCCCGGGTCGCCGAGCGACTTTTCGAGAGGCCGACCGTGTCGACGTTTTCCCACGCCGTTGCCGCATCCGACGAACGTCTCGCTCATCTGCGGGCCGAGGTTGCGCTGTTCATGCGCGATCATGTTTTGTCCCTCGTCTCTCACGATTTACGCAGCCCGCTCAATGCGATTCATAGCTGGGCTTACGTTCTCGAACGCAAGCTCGATGCGGCCGACGCATCCGCTCAGCGCGCGCTGGCCGGCATTCGCTCGGGCGTCGAGCAGCAAGTGAAGCTGCTCGAGGACGCCATCGACAAAACGCGCGCGGAAACCAAATCGTTGCCGCTCGCGCGCGAGTCGTTCCCTGTCAGTGCGGCCGTGGAGCGCGCACTCGCGGATGCGAGGCTCGCCATCGTCGAAGCGCGCGGCACGTCCATCGCGGTCCAATCGTCGGGCGATGCCCAATGGTGCGACGGCGATCGCGAGCGCCTCGCTCAAGCGATTTGGACCATGCTCGTTTTCGCTACCGAAGCGAGCGCGCCCGGCGCAGCCATCACGCTCGCCAGCAGTCTCGAGAACGCGTCGTGGCGCGTCGAAGTGGGCTATACGGCGAGTTTCGCTGCGTTGTCAGATGCCGAGTTGCCGCACGCCATGGAGCCGTTCGCGCGCAGCCAGGCGATGCAGCCGCGCGAGGCTGGGCGCATTGCTTGGGCGCTGGCGTTGCCGCAACGCGTTGCAGCGGCGCACGGCGGAACCTTCGAACAGAGCGCGACCGTCGACGGCGAGCACTCGTCGCTCGTGCTGCGTGTGCCGCTTACCGCGCAGTGACGGTCAGGCGCGCGGCACGCCTTCTTCGACGAGCAGTGCGACGGGCAGCGCGCTCAACGCTTCGCGCAAGTAAAGCCTGCCCGCCGGATCCGCTTTCGGCGCGGCGGGACTAAGGCAGTCGAACAGTGCGCGGCCCGCGAGCGCGGACGGCAGCACGATCGACGTGTCTTCCCACGCGCTCGGATCGACGAGGGGCACGTCGCTCGACTCGGGCAGCAGCGATGCCGATAGCCGGGTGGCGATGACGATCGCGTACGCGTCGCCGTGCTGGCGAGCGAAGGCGATCGCGTGACGCGCGCGCGTACCGGAGACCGTCAGCGGAATGTACGCGCCCTCGAGAAACAGCGCCGGCGACACGGCGCGCAGCGTCAGCGCGCGATGGACGATCCCGAGCTTGACGCGGCCGTCGCGCCAGTTGCGCAGTTGTTCGCTCGGGGGCGTGTCGGCGAGCCAGCCGCGGCGCCGGCCGAAGTCGACCGGCCGCCGGTTGTCGGGATCGACCAGACTGAAATCCCACAGCTCGGCGCCCTGGTACAAGTCGGGTACGCCCGGCGAGGTCATTCGCAAGATCGTTTGCAGCAGGCTGTTGATCGCGCCGGCGCGTTCGATGCGAGCAACGAACGACGATAGCTCCTGCAGAAATCCCTCCCGCCGCTGCGGCGCCAGGATATCGAGCAAGAAGGCGCGCGAGGCGGCCTCGTAGGCCTCGTCGGGAGCATGCCAACTCGTTTGCCGTTTCGCTTCGCGTGCTGCCTTCAACTGCCATTGCGCGATACGTTCGGCGAATGCTTGGACGGCGTCGGCGTCGGCATGGTCCAACTCGTAAGGCCATGCGCCCACCAGTGTTTGGTAAAGCATCGCTTCGGCAGCGGGTCCCGGGGCCCAATCCGGCGCGGGTCCGGGCAGAGGCGTGCAAGCCGTCGAAAGTCCGATGGGCGACGGCGAGGACGACGCGCGACGATGCGGCGCGTTGAGCGTGGACCACGCGCGCAGTTTCGCGGTCCACTCATCGGCGATTTCACTGAGCACCGCGAGCCGGGCGCGCACGTCTTCGCCTCGTTTGTGATCGTGAGTGGCCGTCGCCACGAGCGCGTACGGAAAACGCCGCGCGCGCTCGAGGTTCGTTTCGTGGAACCCATCGACGCTCAGCGCGAATTCGCTCGGGTCGGCGCCCACTTCGTTGCGTGACAACAAGCGGCCGTAGCGATAGAAGGTCGTGTCTTCTATCGCCTTGGCGGCCAGCGGCGCGGTCAGTTGGGCAAATAGCGTTGCAGCGGTGCGCCGTTCGCGGCTCGGCGGCGCGCCGTCCGCGGCGCCCGGTTCGCGCTGCCCGCCGAGCGACGCGTCGACGAACGCGAGCACGGCATGGTCGCCGCGCGCCAACGCACTGCGGGCGGCGTCCAATGCTTGGCGGAAATAGGCATCGTCGGCGCCCGTGCGCACGCCGCTGGCCGGATACATGCGGTACACGGGGAAATGCACCGCCAACTCCGACACCACGCGCCGAATCGCGCTGAACGCGAAATCGCGCGTGCTTGGGTGCTCGCGTGCGATGCGGTGCAGGCCGCGTGCCGCTCGATCGAGTTCGGCCGATAGGTTTTCGGCGAGGATCTTGCGCCGGGCCTCCCGCGCCGCATCGGCAAAGGTTTCGCGCGACCCCGACAGCTCCGCCCATGCGGCCGTCAGCGCGGCTTCGCCTTGCGCATCGTGCAGCAGCGCGCCGACGTCGCTCATGAAGTCGTAGCCCGTCGTGCCGTCGACGCCCCAGTCGACCGGTAACGCTTCGCCGCGCGCGAGGATCTTTTCGACGACGACATAAGCGCGCGAACGGTCGAGCTGCGGTGGCCGTTCGGCTTCGCGCTCGGCGAGCTTTTCGCGTAAGCGTTGGCAGTATTCGCGCGGATCGACGAGGCCGTCGACATGGTCGATGCGCACGCCATCGATCACGCCTTGCGCGAACAAGCGCAAGACGAGCGCGTGCGCGGCGTCGAACACCTCCGCGCGTTCGGTGCGCACAGCGGCCAGCGTGCCGATGTCGAAGAAGCGCCGCCAATTCACCTCGTCCGCTGCGGTTCGCCACCAGGCGAGCCGAAAGAACTGTCGTTCGAGCAGGCGATGCAATCGCTCGCGCGAGGCGGGCATGCCGGGCGAATAGGCTTCGAGGACAGCGTCGAACGGTTTCGCTCCGTGTTCCGTTGCGAATGCGCGCATCGCTTCTAGGGCTGCTTGCGCGCGCTCGCGGTGCTCCGGTTGCGTGGTCAGGCCGTCGAAGCGTTCGGCGAGGGCGGCCAATGCCGGATGCGCGGCTTGCGTCGCGGCTCGCAAGATCTGCGGATAGTCGATGGGGCAAATCGGGAATCGATGCTCGGCATAGGAAGCGAAGAATCTGCCTCGCTCCGCATCGAACGAGAGCGTGATGCGGCCGGCGGCGAGCTCTTCGCCGTACGGCGCACCCAAGCACGGCGCCAGCACTTTGCCGCGTAGCGCCGGATCGGGCGAGTGCCAATCGATGTCGAAGTGGCGCGCGTACGTGCCGTGGCGGCCCCATTCGAGGATGTCGAGCCACCAGCCGTTATGGCCGCCCGCGATCCCCATGTGATTCGGCACGATGTCGGCAATGAGCCCCATTTGCCTCGCATGCACGGCCTCGGCCAGTCTCAGGAGCGCCGCTTCCCCGCCGAGCTCCGGGTTCACGCGCGCATAGTCGATCGTGTCGTAACCGTGCAGCGACCCGGGCACCGAGGCCGTGATCGGCGACAGATACAAGTGGCTCACGCCGAGCGCGGCAAAGTAATCGACGTGCGCGAGGACATCGTCGAACGTAAAGCCGCGGTGAAGCTGCTGGCGTAGCGTGGAGCGCGGGACGGTCATGGCTTGCGGGACGGTTCGGGAGCGGGGCCGGGGGCGGATCGAGCAGCCGTGGCGCGCCGGCGTTTGCTCGATAGCGCGAGCACGCGGTCGGTCAAGGCGCTGTCTTCGAATAGCGCGTCGATGGGCGAGGGCAGACGTCTGCGCCAGTTCGGGTGCTCGTCGATCGAGCCGGGCAAGTTCGGTTGATCGGCGAGACCCAACAGGTCTTCGAGCGGATAGAGCGCGAGCGGGGCGGGCGTCGACGCCACGAACGCGAGCGCTTCGTCGATCGGCGCCTGATCTTTGGGCGGCGCACCGACGCCCATAGGCGCCACGCCCGCATGCTGGAACGCGCGCCACAGCGCATGGCGATCCGCCGCCCGCTCGGTATGGGCGAGCGCCACGGGATCGCGGCCGTCGGCGCGCGGCATGGTCTGGCCGATGCGATCGCGCCAGGCGATGTCGGCGCCGCTCCACCAACCGGCAATCGTCGGCAGGTCGTGCGTCGTCGTCGTGGCGAGCGCGCTGCGGCTCCACCGCGAAGGCGGCATGAAGCTGCCGCCGTCTTCGCTGCGTTCGAACCAGAGCACGCGGATGCCGAGCAAGCCGTGGCGCGCCAGGCGTTCGCGGAATCCATCGGGTACCGTGCCCAAGTCCTCGCCGACCACGATCGCGCGGTGACGCACCGATTCGAGCGCGATCAAGCGCAGGAGGTCGGTGATCGGGTAGCGCAGGTACGCGCCGTCGGCCGCGCTCGCGCCTTCGGGCACGAGCCATAACCGTTGCAGGCCGAGCACGTGATCGATACGCAAGCCGCCGCCATAGGCGAAGGTGGCGCGCAACATATCGATGAAAGCGCTGAAGCCCTGGCTGCGCATCGCGCGCGGCGAGAACGTGGTCAACCCCCACGCCTGACCGGCTTGATTGAACAGATCGGGGGGCGCGCCCACCGAGACGCGCCGCAACATGTCGTCGGGATACGACCACGCGTGGCTGCCGGCGCTATCGCAGCCGACGGCCAGATCGGTCACGAGGCCGATCGCCATGCCGGCTTCTCGCGCGGCTTGCTGGGCGCTCTTCAGGCCGCTGGCGGCGAGCCACTGCAAGAACCGATGGAAGTCGACTTCGTGGCGATGATCGCGCGCGAATGCCTGCACCTGCGGGTTGCGCGGGTCTGTGAGCGATGCGGGCCAATCGCGCCAATGATGGATGCCGTGCTCGCTCCGCTCGATGGCGTCGATCGCTTCGAAGCGTGCGTGGTCTTCGAGCACGTGTCCGCCGTGCGCGCAAAACGCGTCGAATTGCGCAGCGAGCGGCGTGGCGCTCGCTCGCTCGTGCGCGCAAAACCGCTCATAGAGCGCGCGCAGCACCGTCAAGCGTAGCGTCAGCACACGGGGCCAATCGATGAGCGGCAACGTTTCGGCTTCGGCCCATTCTTCCCGCAGCGAGCGTTCGCCGCCTTCGCGGGCCGAATCGAGCACCGCTGCGAGCGCATCGGCGCCGAACGCGGCGGCCGGATCGATGTGGGCGATGTTCAGAAGCAGCCGAGACGACGGCGAGTAGGGGCTGAACTTGCCCGCATCGGCGCTGAACATCGCGTGCGTGGGGCTGATCGCCAATGCGTCCGCGCCTGCATGCGCGCCTTGGCGCGCCAAGGAAGCGAGCGCGGTGTAATCGCCGATGCCGCCGTCGCCGGTGCGACGCAAGCCATAGAGTTGCGCTCCGATGCCCCAGATCGCCGCCGTGCGCGGCGGATCGGCGTCGGCGCGTCGTGCCGCCTGGGCGGCGCCGAGCCCGCTCGCATCGCGACACGCGTCGTCGATCGTGTAGCAGCGCGGCGGCGCAACGGCCAGCCGTATGCGTTGCCCCCCGAGCTCGAGCGTGTGATAGCCCGGCTCGGCGATGGGCGCGAGCAGCACCGATTCGCCTTTGGGCGTGCCTAAGCGACCTTCGACGGCGCCGCCGTTCTCCAGTTCTACGCGGTAGGTCGCGCCCGCCTGATTTGGCGAAATCGGCAGCGCCGTCGCACGATGGCACTCCGCCGTCACGAGCGGGGGCAGTGCTCGCTCGGCGCGTTCGGCATCGAGCAGCGCGAGCGTCTCATTGGCTCGCTCGCGCGTATCGCACGGCAAGCCCAGCGCGGCCAGCAACGTGGTGAGCGTCTCGGGCTTCACTCGATGCGTTCGTTTGTTCGCATCTTCCCAATGGACTTCGAAGCCGGCGCGCGCGGCGATCCGCTCGACCGTTTCGCGGCCGGGTGGCGGCGAGGAGGCGGGGGGGCCGCTCATGCATCGCTCCTAGGCGGCGCGGGAGCGCGGACGTCGTGCCCCAAAGCGAACGCGTTGACGTCGCCCGTGAGCCAGGCGACGAACGCGTAGCCGGGCAGCGCTTTATCGTCGACGATGTCGCGCGTGCGCGGCGGCGTTTCGAAGATGATCATGCCTTCGGGCTGCTCGTCGAATGGCAGGGTATCGGCGGTCAGACTTAGCGCGACGGTCAATGTCTCGCCATCGCCCAGCCGCCAGCGCGCGACGAGCGCATTGGCGTCGAGACCGCTGGCCGTTCGCAACAGCGTCGCGCCGAGCGCGCGGGCGCCGCGCAAGCGCGGTGCAATGAGCTTCGCGCGCACGGCGAGTGCCGAGCGATAGAAATGCAGCCAGCCGGAGCGGTCGTCGGCTCCGTTGGCCCGCGACGTGCTGCTCGTGCCGTTCGGCTCCTCTTCGGTAGGCGGCGAAGACAGCGCGAAGGTCTGCGCCGCGTTCGGATCGGGGATGCGCGCGCGACGCTCGGGATCGCTGAAAGCCAAGAACTTAGCGAATTCGCGCCGCCTGCCTTCGCGTACGGCTTGCGCGAGTTCGCCGCCGTAATCGGTGAAGTACAAAAACGGCTGCGTCGAGCCGAACTCTTCCTCCATGAACAGCAGCGGAATTTGCGGCGACAGCAACAAGAGGGCCGTCGCCGCGAGCAGCGCCTGCGGCGCGCAGAGCGTGCGCAAGCGTTCGCCGAACGCGCGGTTGCCGATTTGGTCGTGGTTCTGCAGGAACATGACGAAGGCCGTCGGCGTTAAATGCGCGCTCGGCTCGCCGCGCGCAGCACCGTCGTGGATCGGAGACGGCTCGCCCTGATAGACGAAGCCTTCCGATAGCACGCGCGCGAGTTTTGCGATGGGCTTGTCCGCATAGGCGTGGTAGTACCCCTCGTGTTCGCCCGTGAGCAGCACGTGCAGCGTGTTGTGCGCATCGTCGTTCCATTGCGCGTCGAAGTGCGTTTGCAGCAGGCTGGCCGCATTGCGCTCGTTTTCGAGAACGAGATGCACCTGTCGTTGCGATGCGATCGAAGCGTGCACGCGATCGGCTAGCTCGCGCAGCCAACCGTCGTCGCCGATGGCGTGGACCGCATCGAGGCGTAGGCCGTCGAAGCGGTATTCGTGCAACCAATAGAGTGCGTTCTCGCAAAAGTACTCGCGCACTTGCCTGCGCCGGAAATCGATGGCGGGGCCCCACGGCGTCACGACGTCGTCGCGGAAAAAGGCGCGTGCATACTGCGGCAGATAATTGCCCTCGGGGCCGAAGTGGTTGTAGACGACATCGAGCAGCACCGCGATGCCCAACTCGTGCGCGCGATCGATCAGCGCTTTCAGGTCGTCGGGGCGGCCATAAGCGGAGTCGGGCGCGAACGGCAGCACGCCGTCATAGCCCCAGTTGCGATGGCCGGGGAAATCGTTGAGCGGCATGAGCTCGATCGCCGTCGCGCCCAGTTGCGCGATGTGCGGCAGGCGGCGAGCGACGTTGGCGTAGCCGCCGAGCGCGCCCACGTGTAATTCGTAGATGACCATCTCTTCCCACGCGCGCCCGCTCCATTGCTGGCACTGCCAGCGGTAGGCGAGCGGGTCGACGACTTCGCTCGGCCCATGCACGTCTTCGGGCTGAAACCGCGAGGCCGGGTCCGGCACGGCCAATGCGCTGTCGAGCCGATAGCGGTACCGCGCGCCCGCGCCGCATGGGGCTTGCGCTTCGAACCAGCCCTCGCCGGCGGGCGTCATGTCGACGACGCCCGGCTGCCCGTCATACTCCCATTCGACGCGCACGGCCGAGCGCGCAGGCGCCCAAAGGCGAAAGCGCGTATGCGCGGCGCCCGAAGGCTCGCGTACGACCTCGGCGCCGAACGGCAACCGATGCGCGGGTTCGGATCGGTGGTCGGACATATCAGCGGCTCCTTGTATGCGCATTCGGAAACGATGAATGATCTAAGTACCCGCCGCGCCGGCATGCGGCGAGCGCTCGGGTTGCGGCGGTTGCGCGGCGAGCAGTGCGAAACCGTGCGCGCCGACTCGCATCTCATCGCCGTCGAGTCGATGCGCAGGCGAGCCGGGGTCAGTGCTGTCCGCGAGCACATTCCATTCCAGGCGCGGCGCGGGCGGCGAGAACATGAGATCCATCGCGGAGCCGTTGTGCATCAACAGCAGCACCTCGATGTTGCCTTCGAGGTCGTGGCCCGCGCGGCGCAACGTCAGCGCGCGCGCCTGCGGGTCTTGCCACGTGTCGCTCGTGAGCGGCTCGCCGCGTTCGTCGAACCAATCGACGTCCTTGATGCCGGGCAACACGTCGGCATCGCCGCGCAAAAAGCGCGTATCGCGCAGCAGCGGATGTTGGCGCCGCAGCGCAATCAGGCGCGCTGTGAAGGCGGTCAGCGCACGGCCTTCTTCCGATTCGGCCAGGCGCCAATCGAGCCACGACAATGCGTTGTCCTGACAATACGCGTTATTGTTGCCTTGCTGGCTGCGTCCGAATTCGTCCCCTGCGGCGAGCATCGGCGTGCCGAGCGAGGTGAAGACGCTCGCGAGCATCGAGCGGGCGACCCGTGCGCGCGTTGCCTTGATCTGTGGATCTTCGGTCGGGCCTTCCACGCCCCAATTCGCGCTGCAATTTTCGTTGTGGCCGTCGGCGTTGTTTTCGCCGTTCGCCTCGTTGTGTTTCTGTTCGTAAGCGGTGACATCGGCAAGCGTGAACCCATCGTGCGAAGCGACGTAGTTCACCGATGCCGATGGCCGCCTGAAACGGTGATTGAACAGTTCCGCCGAGCCGGCGATGCGCGCGGCGAGTTCGGCCCGCATCCCCGCATCGCCCCGCCAGAAACGCCGCACGCAATCGCGGAATTTATCGTTCCACTCGCCGAAGCCTGGCGGGTGGCGGCCGACCTGATAGCCGCCGGGGCCGACGTCCCACGGTTCCGAGATCAGCTTGCGCTGCGATAGCACCGGGTCTTGCCGAATCACGTCGAAAAAGCCCGACCCAGGATCGAAGCCGGTGCCTTCGCGCCCGAGCGTGACGCCCAGGTCGAAGCGGAATCCATCGATATGGAAGGCGCTCACCCAATAGCGGAGCGAATCCATCACCATCTGCAGCACACGCGGATGCGACAGGTTCAGCGTGTTGCCGCAGCCCGTGTCGTTGATGTAATGCCGCTCGTCGCCGGGAATGAGCCGGTAATAGCTGGCGTTGTCGAGTCCGCGCCAAGACACGGTCGGCCCCAGTTCGTTGCCTTCGCAGGTATGGTTATAGACCACATCGAGAATGACTTCGATGCCGGCCGCGTGCAGTTGCCGCACGGCGATGCGCACCTCGTTCAAGCGGCGGCTCGAAAGGTACGAAGGGTGGGGCGCGAAGAATGCGCTCGTGTTATAGCCCCAGTAGTTCGTCAGCTTGCGTTCGAGCAGGAAGCGCTCGTCGAGGAACGCGTGAATCGGCAGCAATTCCACAGTGGTAATGCCGAGCGCGTGCAGGTGGTCGATGAAGCGCGGGGAGGCGAGCGCGGCGAACGTGCCGCGCTCGTGCTGGCGCACGTCGGGGTTGAGCATCGACACGCCCCGCAAGTGGGCTTCGTAAATGACGGTTTCCGGCCACGGCACTTCGGGGCGCGCATCGCGCGACCAGTCGAAGGCTTCGTCGATCACCACGCACTTGGGCACGGCGGGCGCCGAGTCGCGTTTGTCGAGCGACAAGTCGTGCCGACTCGAATGCGGGCGATAGCCGAACAGCGCATCGGATGCACGAAACGGCCCCATCAGCTTTTTGGCGTAGGGATCGATCAGCAGCTTGGCCGGGTTGAAGCGATGGCCGTATTGCGGCAGATAGGGGCCGTATGCGCGCAGCCCATAGACCGTGCCCGGGTGCGCGCCGGGCAGGTATCCATGCCAGATTTCATCGGTGCACTCGCGCAGTGGCAGACGCGCGAGCTCCTTATGGCCGGCCGGATCGAACAGGCACAGATCGACTTGTTCGGCGTTCGCTGAAAACACGGCGAAGTTCACGCCCAGCCCGTCCCACGTCGCGCCGAGCGGATACGGCGCACCGGGGTCGAGCCGGGCGGGTAGGGAGTTCGACATGCCGCGTCCTTGTTCTAATGGGAATCGCTGTGCTCGTGCCGCGTCGGGTTGGCGGCGCCGGGGCGCCGGCCGTCACTCGGCGCGCAGCACGATGGTCGCGAGCGGCGGCAACGTCAGTACGACCGATTGCGGCTTGCCATGGCTGACGATCGCTTCCGTGACGACGCCTCCGGCATTGCCCACGTTCGATCCGCCGTATGCGGCGGCATCGGTGTTCAGGATTTCGGCCCACCAGCCGGCGCGCTGCATGCCGATCCGATATCCGTGGCGCGGCACCGGCGTCAAATTGCAGACGACGGCGACCTCGCGCCCGCTGCCGTCGCAGCGCCGATAGGCGAAGACGCTGTTCGAAGCATCGTCGCCGACGAGCCATTCGAAGCCGCCCGGATCGCAGTCGAGCGCATGCAACGCCGGTTCTGCCGCGTACAGCCGGTTCAAGTCGCGCACGAGCGTTTGCACGCCGTGGTGCATCGGCTCGTCGAGCAGATGCCAATGCGGCGACGCGTCGTGGTTGAATTCGGCGTATTGCGCGAGCTCGCCGCCCATGAAGAGCAGCTTTTTGCCCGGATGCGTCCACATGAAACCGAAGTAGGCGCGCAGATTGGCGAATTGCTGCCAGCGGTCACCGGGCATCTTGCCGAGCAGCGAGCCTTTGCCGTGCACGACTTCGTCATGCGAAAGCGGCAGGACGAAACGTTCGGAGTAGGCATAGACCATTCCGAACGTCATGTTGTGATGATGGTAGCGGCGATAAACGGGGTCTTCCTGCATGTAATGCAGCGTGTCGTGCATCCAGCCCATATTCCACTTGAACTGGAAGCCGAGCCCGCCGTCCTCGGGGCGAGCCGTGACGCCGGGCCATGCAGTCGATTCCTCGGCGATGGTGATGGCGCCCGGCACGCCGGGGGCGTATTCGACCTCGTGGTTGACGCGTTTCAAGAATTCGATCGCCTCGAGGTTTTCGCGGCCGCCGTAGATGTTCGGCACCCACTGACCCTCGGCGCGCGAATAGTCGCGGTAGAGCATCGAGGCAACCGCATCGACGCGCAGGCCGTCGACGTGATAGCGCAGCAGCCATGCGAGCGCCGATGCGACCAGGAACGCGCTCACCTCGTTGCGGCCGAGGTTGTAGATCATCGTGTTCCAGTCTTGGTGGTAGCCTTCGCGCGGGTCTTGGTGTTCGTATAGCGGCGTCCCGTCGAATTGGATGAGGCCGTGCGCATCGTTCGGAAAATGCGCGCTGACCCAATCGAGAATCACGCCTAGCCCGGCCTCATGCGCGCGATTGACGAAATGCGCGAATCCTTGCGGCGGACCGAAGCGCGCTGACGGTGCGAACGGCGAGAGCGGTTGATATCCCCACGAGCCCCCGAACGGGTGTTCCGCGATCGGCAGAAATTCGACGTGCGTGAAGCCCATCCCGAGTGCGTAGGGGATAAGGCGATCGGCGAGCTCGTACCAGTCGAGCCCGCGGCGGCCGTCTTCTTCGATGCGCAGCCAAGACTCGGCATGCACCTCGTAAATGGCGATCGGCGAGCGCGGGTTTTGCAGTGCGCCGCGATTGGCGATCCACGCGCCGTCCGTCCACGCGAATTGCTCGAGCGCGCCCCAATCGGCGACGATCGACGCCGTGGCGGGCGTGCGCTCCGTTTGCAGCGCGCAGGGGTCTGCCTTCAGGGGCAACGTGTGGCCGTCGCGCGCGACGATTTCATACTTGTAGCGCGCGCCCGCCGCGAGACGCGGCACGAACAGCTCCCACACGCCGGCCACGTGCCGCAAGCGCATCGGGTGGCGGCGGCCGTCCCATGTGTTGAAGTCGCCGACGATGGATACGCGTCGCGCATTCGGCGCCCAGACGGCGAAGCGCACGCCCGGAATGCCTTCATGCGTGCAGGGCCGCGCGCCCAGGCAATCGAGCACCGCATAGGGGTCGGCGCGCGCCAGGCGTGCGAGCGCATCCTCGGACAACACCGGCCCGAAGGCGTAAGGATCTTCCGTCTCTTGCTCGACGCCATGCCAATCGATGCGAAGCCGATACGGTTCGGCGCGCTTCACAGGGCCGGCGAGCAGCCCTCCGGCATGGATCTGCGCGAGCTTGCCGATGCATTCTCCGTTTGCGCGCGAGAGGACCTCGACGCCGACGGCGCCGGGCAGCATCGCGCGCACGGCGTAGCCCGAAGTCGTGCGGTGCATGCCTAACTGAGAAAACGGATCGGGGTGCCGCCCGTCGACGAGCGCTTCGATATCGACAGGATGCATGCCCGCCAGCGGATCGCGGTCGGCGATCTCGCGAATGCGTGAAGTTTGATCGTTCAAGGAGCCCATTTCCGCAATTCTCAGGTTTGCGCGGGCGCGAGGGTCGCGTCGCCGTCGTCCGTCTTGCCAAGCATGCGCGCGGCCAGCACGGCAAGTCCGCGCAGCGGCAAGCCGAGCCAAGTAGGCCGGTTCGCGGCTTCGTAGCGCACCTCATAGGCCGCTTTTTCGACGAGGAAGAGGTCGAGCAAGGGGCCTTCCGCTTCCGGTGCAACGAGCGGATGCACGGCATGACCGACCGCCTCGCGATAGCCCGCCAGGAAGCCTTGCTGGCCTTCTTCGCGGAAGCGTTCGAACAGCGCGCGCTTACGGTCGGCCGTTTGCGCCGGCGCATGCTCCGAAACGGGCTGCGCCGCCGCACTGGCATACGACAGCGAACGCAGCATGCCGGCCACGTCGACGAGCGGGCTGCGCTTCATGCGACGCTCCTCCAAGCTGCGGGCCGGTTCGCCCTCGAAATCGATGAGGTAGACATCGCTTTGCGCGATCAGCACTTGCCCAAGATGGAAATCGCCGTGAACGCGAATACGCAACGCGTCGACGCCATGCGGCACATGCCGCTCCAATGCGGCGACGAGCGCCGCGCGCCGACCGACGAGCTCCTGTGCAAGCGCGCGCGTCTCTTCATCCAGCGGACCGCTGTCCTTCCCGGCCTCGGCGGCCAGCACGTCGAGTGCATGCTCGAGCATCGAGCGCGCGCCGTCGATCCAACTGCGCACATCTGCGCGCGTCGCTTTTTCCGCGGCGAACGCCGAATCGTCGCAGGGCGCCGCCAGCGCGGCATGCAATTCGCCCAGGCGCCGGCCGATCGTGCCCGTGAGGGCACGATAGCCTTCGAGCTTCTCGTTATCCGGGTCGTCGGTTTCGGGCGCGAGCACGAGTTCGTCGATCACGCGGCGCAGGTAGTCGAGCACCCAGTTCCATGCGTCGCCCTGGTTGTCGATGAAGCCTTGCAGCAGCGCCAACGTGTGCGGGACGCCGTGCGGATCGACGCGCACCACTTCGCCGTAAAGCGGCGCAGTGTTCGCGTAGCCGATCTCCGTCAGATGCCGGCTCATTTCGGCTTCGGGATGGATGCCGCCGATGAGACGCCGCACGAGCTTGAGCACGGCGCGATCGCCGATCACGAGCGAGCTGTTGCTTTGTTCGGCGGCGATCCAGCGAATTTCCGGCGTGGCGCCAAGCGAGTCCAGCTCTTCGAACCGGCCCGTCGGCACGAAGCGAATTTCGCTCTTTTGCACCGTCGGTACGACGGCCCGTTCGCGCAGCTTTTGCAGCACGCCCTGCGCGAACAGCGGCAGCGCGAAGGCGTCGGTCAGATGGCCGATGTTGCGGCCCCGCCGCACGCGCGCAAGCGCGAGCTGCATGAATAGCGGCACCGTCGTTTCGGTGCCCCAGGAAATGGCGAGCGGGAGGACGTAACGCTCCGTGTGGCGGCCGACATCGGCCTCGATCTCGGTGAAGGCGAAGCCCGCTTCGGGAATCGTGGTGAGCGCGGCGAGGCGTACCGCATGTAGCTTCTGGTCCTTCGAGGCGAACCAGCGGCGGCGGCTCAAGTACGACGGTAGCACCTCCGATTCGAGCAACCGCACGTTCTCCGGTGTCGGGCCGGTTTGCCCCGTGCGCAGCACGAGCGTGATGAACTCCGGCAGTTGCTCGGAACTCGCCTGCGCCCAAGACGGACGGTCTTCGTTGCTACAGAGCAAAAACCACAGAAAGCCGTAAGGCGGGAACGTCAGCAGATACGTGAGCTGACCGATCGCCGGAAACACGGAGTCGGCCGTCATCTCGACGGGCACGCGGCCCGCGAATTCGGAAAGATCGAGTTCGACGGCCTGCGGCGCGCGCGAGAGGTTCGCCACGCACAGTATCGGCGCTTCGCCCTCCATCTCGCGCAGGTACGCGAGGATCTTGCGATTGGACGGCCGCAAGAAGCGAATCGTGCCGCGGCCGAAAGCGCGCTTCGATCGCCGCGTGGCGAGCATGCGGCGCGTCCAATTGAGCAGGGAATGCGGGTCGCGCGTCTGAGCTTCGACGTTGATCGCGTCGAACCCGTAGAGCGTGCCCATGACGGGCGGCAGCACGAGTTGCTCGGGATCGGCACGAGAAAAACCGCCGTTGCGATCGGATGACCATTGCATCGGCGTGCGCACGCCGTCGCGATCGCCTAGATGGATGTTGTCGCCCATGCCGAGTTCGTCGCCGTAATAGATCACGGGCGTGCCCGGCATCGAGAGCAGCAGCGAATTGATGAGCTCGATGCGGCGCCGGTCGCGCTCCATCAACGGTGCAAGGCGGCGGCGAATGCCTAGATTGAGCCGCGCGCGCCGATCGCTCGCATAGGTATTCCAGAGATAGTCGCGCTCGGAATCGGTGACCATCTCGAGCGTGAGCTCGTCGTGATTGCGCAGAAAGATCGCCCATTGACACGAGGGTGGCAACTCCGGCGTTTGCCGCATGATGTCGGTGATCGGAAACCGATCCTCGCTCGCGATCGCCATATAGATGCGCGGCATCAAGGGGAAATGAAATGCCATGTGGCATTCGTCTTCCTTGCCGAAATATTCCTGCACGTCCTCGGGCCACTGGTTCGCTTCGGCGAGCAGCATGCGGTTCGGATATTCCGCTTCGATCGTGGCGCGAATGCGTTTGAGCACTGCGTGCGTCTCGGGCAGGTTCTCGTTGCTCGTTCCCTCGCGCTCGACGAGGTAGGGCACCGCATCGAGCCGCAGCCCGTCGATCCCCATATCGAGCCAAAACCGCATGACCTGTAGCACTTCGCGCAGCACGGCCGGATTGTCGAAGTTCAAATCGGGCTGGTGCGAGTAGAAGCGATGCCAGTAATAAGCGCCCGCGACGGGGTCGTGGGTCCAGTTCGACGGCTCGGTATCGATGAAGATGATGCGCGTGTTTTCGTACTTCTTGTCCGTGTCGGACCAGACGTAGTAATTGCGGTGATTGGACCCGGGCTTGGCGCGGCGCGCGCGCTGAAACCACGGATGCTGATCCGACGTGTGATTGATCACGAGCTCGGTCACGACACGCATGCCGCGCGCGTGCGCGCCTTGAATGAAGCGGCGCAGGTCGGACAGCGTGCCGTAATCGGGGTGAACGTTGCGGTAGTCGGCGATGTCGTAGCCGTCGTCACGGCGCGGCGACGGATAGAACGGCAGCAGCCAAATCGTGTCGACGCCGAGTTCGGCGATGTAGTCGAGCTTGGCGATGAGCCCGGGGAAGTCGCCGACGCCATCGTTGTTCGCATCGAAAAACGACTTCACGTGGACTTGATAGATGATCGCGTCTTTGTACCAGAGCGGATCGTCGGACAACGCCGGTTTGCTCGCACGCCGCGACGTGCGGGCCTTGCCGGCCGATCCGGTCTGCGCGGCGGCCGCATCGAGGGGTTGATCTTCACGCTTCATGGTGCGTCTCCGAGGCGTCGCGCGGGCCGTGGCTACCATCCGCGGCGTGGCCCGCGTGGCCGAGTTGTCTTGCCAATGTCTGCGCACGTTCGTCGTGCGGCATGCCCGCGGCGGGCGCGATGCGCCAGATTGCGAACGGCCGGTCGGGCTCGATTCGCACGTGTTGGCGGCGCCCGCGCCACTCGGTGCGCGCACCGGTCACGAGATCGGTCGCGGCAAGGGCGTCCCACTCCTGCATGCGCCACTGCTCGAACGCATGCGACGGCAGTTCGATATCGGCTTCTTGCGCCGCGAACGGATCGAGGCTGATCGCGACGACGACCACGTTTTCGCGCGAAGGCGTGGCCTTCTCGAAGAACAGGATGCGATCGTTGTGCGCGGTGAGAAACGTGAGGCCCAGGTGCGAGTGCAAGGCGGGATTGGCGCGCCTCACGCGGTTGAGCAGGGTGATGACGTCGACGATGTTGCCGGGCCGGTGCCAGTCCCATGCGCGCAGTTGATATTTCTCCGAATCCAGATACTCTTCGCTGCCCGGCAACGCCGCCGCTTCGCAAAGCTCGAAGCCGCTGTAGACGCCCCAGAGCCCCGACAACGTTGCGGCCAACGCCGCGCGGATCATGAAGCCCGCCCGGCCTTGCGCCTGCAAATGGCGCGGATTGATGTCGGGCGTATTGACGAAGAAGTTCGGCCGGAAGAATTCGCGCACGTTGGTTTGCGTGAGTTCGGTCAGGTATTCGGTGAAGTCGCGCTTGGACTCGCGCCACGTGAAGTACGTATAGGACTGCGAAAAGCCGAGTTTCGCGAGCCGATACATGAGGCGCGGGCGCGTGAATGCCTCTGACAGGAAGATTACGTCCGGATCGCGTGCGCGAATGTCGGCGATCATCCACTCCCAAAACGGCAGCGGCTTGGTGTGCGGATTGTCGACACGGAAGATGCGCACGCCGGCATCGATCCAAAAGGCGATGACATCGCGCAGCGCGAGCCAAAGGGCCGGTTTTGCATCGTGCGCGTAGAACTCGGGGTTGACGATGTCCTGATACTTCTTCGGCGGATTTTCCGCGTAGCGCAGGGTGCCGTCGGGGCGCCAAGCGAACCACGTGGCGTGTTCGGTCAGCCACGGATGGTCCGGCGCGCATTGGATCGCGAAATCGAGCGCGATCTCGAGCCCGTGTGCATGCGCGGCGGCGAGCATGCGCTTGAAGTCGTCGAGCGTGCCCAGTTCCGGATGAACGGCGGTGTGGCCGCCTTCGCTGCTGCCGATCGCATACGGGCTGCCGACATCGCCCGGTTGTGCATTGAGCGTATTGTTGCGGCCCTTGCGATTGATCTTGCCGATGGGGTGAATCGGCGGGAAGTAGAGCACGTCGAAGCCCATGTCGCGGATGCGCGGCAATTGCGCGATGACATCGTCGAACGTGCCATGCCGCGAAGGATCGCCGCTCATCGAGCGCGGGAAGATCTCATACCAGCTTGCGAAGCGCGCGGCGGCGCGTTCGGCGTCGATGCGGTAAATCGTGGCGTCGCGCGATAGGAACGGCCGGTGCCGCGCTTTGGCGACGGTTTCGGCCGTTTCGGGCGCGAGCAAGACCTCGAGACGCGCCGTTGCGTTCGCATTAGAAAAGCGCAGCGCGATGCGCTTGAGCTCCGCGATTGCCGCACGCTGAGCGGCATGCTCGCGATGTTCTTGATGGATCTGCTGTTGCGCACCGGTTTCGTCGGCTGTCTCGGCTTCCGCCAGCACCCGCGCGAGCAGATGACGCGCTTCCTCGAGCTCGAGTTCGACCGTTTGATGGGCGTCGAGCTTCTTGCGGATGTGATCGACGAGCGAGGCGAAATCGTCGCGCCACGCGATCACCGTGAATTCGTAGCGTCCCACGCGCGAGAGGGTGATGCGGCCTTGCCAGAGATCGAGGCCGGCCGGCTGCGCGGGCCGCATGGGCGCCTCGTGCCAAGCGGTTTCGTCGGCCGCGCGCCAGATGACGGCGGCAGCGATCTTGTCGTGGCCTTCGCCGAAGATCACCGCACCGATGTCGATCGCTTCGCCGACGACGCGCTTGACGACGAAGCGCCCGCCATCGACCGTGGGTGTCACGCTCTCGATGGCAATGCGCGGGGCGGCGATCGCCTCCATCGCCGAAGCGGTCGCTGCGCGTTTGGAGGTACGCGGCGTCGCCACCCGGGGACACGGCTGAGCACGATAAAGGCGCGCTTCGCCCGGGGCCAGCGCGAACGGCTGCAAAGGTTCCGGCGGTGTCGTGCAAGGCTCGGCCAAGGGCTTGAACGCCATGAAGTCGCCGGGCACGCCATCGAGAAAATGTGCGGGCTCGACGAACGCCGGGCGGCTCACATCGGGGTTCGCAAGCAGCAGCACGGCTTCTCGCGCGCTGCGCAAATCGGGGCATTCGCCGCGCAATACGGCCGCGACGTTGGCGCCCGCGGCCGACAGCTGACGCACTTCGCCGACGGTAGCGAGCAGCGACGTTTGCTGTTGCAGCGCATTGGCTTCGCGCACGGCAGCCGACAAATCGAACCGAGCGGCCGCGCAGGCGTCGCGATAGCGCGCGGCGCTGCCGGTCGTGGGCGAGAGCGGTTCGGCGATACCGAATTCGAAACCCATGGGCATGAGCCAGCCCGTGCCTAGCGCGACGCTTGCGGCGATCGCGCGGCGATACGCCCGCTCGATCGCGGCCGCGTCGGCCGCATAAGCGAATTCGCTCGCGAGGCGCGGCCCGTAGGGCGCTTCGGGAAAGGCGATCGGTGCGCCTACGGATGCGAGCGCCCCATGTTCATCGGCCAGCCAGTCTTCGCGGAAATCCCACCAGCGCACGGATGAAAAGACGCTGTCGAACCCCACCGGCGCGAGCCGCGCGAGGTCGCCGCGCGCGAGCCCGGGCGTGGACGCAAGCAGGCGTGCGTTCTCGCGCTTGGCGCGCACGGCCGTGCTCAGTTCGCGCCAAGCGTCGACGGGCACGTGATGCGGCGAATCGAAGCGAAACCCCGTGACGCCGGCATCGGTCAGCGCGGTGAGGCGCTCGCGCCACCAGACCGTCCATTGCGTCACCGCATGCGGATCGCCGAAGTTCACATAGGCTGCGTTGTCCTCGTGCCGCACGTGCCGGGGATCGAGCCGGACCTGGGCGGGCTCGTAGGGATGAAACCATTGCGGATGCGTGCGCATGAGCGCGCCGTCGGCCGCGACGCGATCGAGCACGATGTCCAGAAGGAGCCCCAGCCCTTGCGCCTGCGCAGCCTGCGCGAGCCGGCGCAGCGTGTCATCGGCGCCGCCGGTGGCTTCGAAGACGGGATGCGGCCGCGTATGGTCGGCTACGAGCTGCAAGTGGGCGGCTTGCCCCGTGGCGAACGGCGAGCCGATCAGAACGTGATCGAAGCCGAGCGCCGCCGCGCGCTCGAACTGAGCCGGCCAAGCCGCGAGCGGCCCGACGAGGAGGGGGTGAATGAAGTAAATCCGCGGCGCATACGTATGACGATGTTCCATCGGTCCGTTCCAGTTCGTCCGGCGATGTGGATGCACGTCAAAAGCGGCGTTGGCGCGCTAGCGTGCGATCGCATCGCATTGTCAGGCGGCGCTCGATGATCCGCGCACCGGCGCGGGCGGTTCATGAGGCGTCGCGCGAGAGAGGCGAAAGCACGATGCATGCCGCTGCTCGAGAACCGAATCCCGCATCGGACGAACGAATGGCGTCGATGCCGACCAGTATGCGCGCCCGAGCCGGGACTGGCATGCCGTTTTCGTCCGAGCGGCCTTGTTTTCGATGCGGCGGTGACGCGCCGCATCGACTAGTCTTCATGTCGAAGCGATCGGTCGCGCCGTCCGACTTATCGGTGTAAATGTGACAGCTGGCAGCCCTTTTTTACATCGATACGGGCCGGCCTCGATCGTATGCGTCGTCTTACGCCGGGGTGCATGCCGTGTGCGATGGCCACCCGATGAAATCGCCACCGGGTGAAATGGAGGAGTCATGCAAGACGGAGCCGCGCAAAAAATCACGCCGTTTCTGTGGTTCGATCGCGAGGCTGAACAAGCCGCCGCGTTCTATGCATCCGTCTTCGAACGCTCGAAGATCGTCGATGTCATGCATTACGGCGAGGCGGGGCCGGGCGAGCGCGGCAGTGTCATGAGCGTGACATTCGAAGTCGACGGCCAGACGTTCATCGCATTGAACGGCGGCCCGAATCCGCACATGGCGTTTTCGCCCGCGGTGTCGTTCTTCATCCGGTGCCGGACGCAAAACGAAGTGGATCGGCTTTGGGACAAACTGGGCGAAGGTGGCGAACGGCTGCAGTGCGGGTGGTTGCGCGACAAATTCGGCGTGACCTGGCAAGTGGTCCCGAGCGTGCTCGGCGACATGCTGCGCGACGAGGATAGCGGGCGGGCGGCACGCGTCATGCGCTCGATGATGCAAATGTTCAAGCTCGACATCGCCCAATTGCAGCGTGCATACGACGGGGACGCCGTATGACGCTATGAATTTGCGCATCGCGATTGTCTAAATGCTGCGACGCGGCTATATTCGCTGCGAGTGGGAAGTGGGTACCGCCCGCGCATTGATCACGGATAACGAAAGACCGCCTGGCGAAGGCGGCGTTCAAGACCGGAGTCGGGGGCGAACATCGCCGGTGTCTGCCGGTGTTGTCCTGAAAGGATGTCGGAGCCCACATGACAGATGCCCGAATTCGCCGGCCACACGACGTACCCCGCGTGAAGCTGGCTTCGACCCGTCGAGAATTCTTGATGGACGCTTGCGCCTCGGCTGCGGCGCTGGCGTTCTCCGCCACGATCGGATTGCCCTGGGTTTCCCGGCGAGCATGGGCTTTCACGCCGCCTGCCGGCGGCGGGCTCGACGCTTTCACGGCCCTTTCGCAGCAACTGACGGGGCGCGCCAAGCTGGATGCTTCGTTGGCCTCGCGTATTTACGACGCGCTTTCGAAAGCCGATAGCGCCTTCGTCGCCGACGTCGCTGCACTCAATACCTGGCTCAAGACTCACGGCGGCGTGCCGAGCGATACCGTGACGGCCGCGCTCGCGAGCGAAGACGCGCGTTTGTCGAAGACGGTCGGGCACATCATGCGAGCCTGGTACCTCGGGCTCGTCGGCCAATTGCCGACGGTGCAGGTGCTCGCCTACGAACACGCATTGATGTTCGATCCCGTGAACGACGTGCTCACCATTCCGTCATATTGCAGAGATGTACCGTTCTATTGGACACAAAAGCCCGTGGCCGTCTGATCAGCCCCGGACAGGCGACGACGGCCGCGTGGGCTTGCGCATTGCTGAGTAGTCCCCGCATTTAGAAAGTACACAAGCAGAACAACGAATCAGGCGAAGCGCTTATGGCAAACAACCCTTCCGCCGACGTCGTGGTGGTCGGCTCGGGCGTGGCGGGCAGTCTCGTCGCGCATCAGCTCGCTCTGGCGGGTGCCTCGGTCATCCTGCTAGAGGCCGGGCCGCGCATCCCGCGCTGGCAGATCGTCGAAAACTTTCGCAATTCCCCGGCTAAAGCCGACTTCGCGACGCCGTATCCATCGATGCCGTACGCGCCGCATCCGGAATACGCACCGGAAAACGGCTATTTGATTCAAAAGGGCGATTACCCGTACAACTCGCAGTACCTTCGGTTGGTCGGCGGCACGACCTGGCACTGGGCGGCCGCGGCATGGCGCTTGTTGCCGTCGGATTTCAAGCTCAAGACGACCTACGGTGTCGGCCGCGATTGGCCGTTCCCTTATGAAGCCCTGGAGCCTTGGTACTACGCAGCCGAAGTGGAGCTGGGCGTGTCCGGCCCCGACACCTCGATCGATCTCGGCTCGCCGCGCTCCAAACCCTATCCGATGGCTCAGCTTCCGCTCTCGTACATGGACGCGCGCTTTAGCGACGTGTTGAATGCGAACGGGTTCAAGGTCGTGCCCGAACCCGTCGCACGCAACAGCCGCCCTTACGACGATCGGCCCACCTGCTGCGGCAACAACAACTGCATGCCGATCTGCCCCATCGCCGCGATGTACACCGGCGCCATACATGCGCAGAAGGCCGAGAAGGCCGGCGCGAAGTTGATACCGGAAGCGGTCGTCTACCGCATCGAAGCGGACGACAAGGGCCTCATTTCGGCCGTGCATTACAAGGACCCCGCGGGCGGCACCACGCGCGTGACGGGCAAGCTCTTCGTGCTTGCGGCCAATGGCATCGAAACGCCGAAGCTCATGTTGATGTCGACGTCGGAGAAGTTCGCCCACGGCATCGGCAATAGCTCCGATCAAGTCGGCCGCAATCTGATGGACCATCCGGGCACGGGCGTGAGTTTCCTCGCGAACGAAGCGCTATGGCCGGGGCGCGGGCCGATGGAGATGACGTCCGTCGTCAATTTCCGCGATGGGGCATTCCGCTCCGACTATGCGTCCAAGAAGCTGCATTTGTCCAATGGCGTGCCGACGATGTCGGTTACCGCGGCGTTGCTCGATAAAGGCGTGACAGGCGCGGAGCTCGATCGGCAAATCCGCGATCGCGCGGCGCGCACGTTGACGATCAACAGCTTTCACGAGCACCTGCCCGAACCGCAGAACCGCATCGTGCCTTCATCCGATCACAAGGATGCGCTCGGCATCCCGCAGCCCGAGATCTATTACTCGATCAACGACTACGTGAAGAAAAGCGCGGCCAATACGCATGAGCTCTACGCACAGATCGCGAGTTTGTTCGGCGGCACGGAGGTGACGTTCGACGATCGGTTCGCGCCGAACAACCACATCATGGGCACGACCATCATGGGCGCCGATCCGAGCGATTCGGTGGTCGATGCCGACTGCCGGACGCACGATCACCCGAACTTGTTCCTGGCGACGAGCGGCGTGATGCCCACGGCCGCCGCGGTCAACTGCACGCTGACGATCGCGGCGCTGGCGCTGCGGCTGGCCGAGAAGCTCAAGCATGAGCTCTGATTGCGCGACGACTCGATGAGACTCCCGATGACGAATCAGCGACTCAGTTCACGTGGGACCCCCGAGCGTTCTCGCGCCATGCATCCCGGTATGCGCAGGCGTCCGCTGCGCATCGCCGGCTTCGCTGCCGCGTTCTCGGTGTTCGCCTTGTATCTTGCTTGGCATGCGTCGAGCGAGAACGACCTCTCGCCGGCCGATGAAGTGCCGCTTTCCGTGGCTCAGGCGCAAGGCGCGAGCGAAGTGGGCGTAGCCGGGGCGAGCGGCGCCAATGCGCGCAATGCGGCTTCGGCTTCGGCGTCGAATGCCGCCGCGGGCTCGGGCGCCTCGGCGTCGACGAGCGATGCCGCATCGGCGGCGAGCATGTCGTCGATGACGAACGCGGCGTCGTCCTCCAATGGCGCGTCCGGCGGTGCATCGGCGTCTTCGTCCGTGTCCTCGGCATCGTCCGTCGCCGGCGCGGCGGGGCCCTCGGGCGGTTCGGACGCTGCAGCGGCGGGGGCCGCGGCGGACAGCTCCGCCGACGATCTCGTCAAGCGCGGCGAATACCTTGCGCGGGCCGGCGATTGCATGGCTTGCCATACCGCCGACAAGAGCCGTCCTTTCGCGGGAGGGTTGCCCATCGGCACGCCGTTCGGCACGCTTTACACGCCGAACATCACGCCCGACCCCGATACCGGCATCGGCCGCTGGACCGACGCCGAGTTCTTGCGGGCGATGCAGGAGGGCGTCGGCAAGGGGGGCGAGCATCTGTATCCCGCCTTCCCCTACACCGAGTACACGCGCGTAGCCGAGCGCGACCTGCTGGCGATTCGCGCCTATTTGAATTCGCTGACGCCGATCCGCTATACGCCTCCCCGCAACGAGCTGAGTTTTCCCTTCAATCAGCGTTGGCTGATGTTCTTCTGGAAGATGTTCAATTTCCACGAGGGCCGCTTCGTCCCCGATCCGAAGCAGAGTCCGCAATGGAATCGCGGCGCTTATCTCGTCGAAGGTTTGGCGCACTGCGAGGAGTGCCACACGCCGCGCAACTTCATGCAGGGCCTCAAATCGAGCGACCGCTTCTCAGGCGCGGCGCAGGCGGGATGGCGTGCGTTCAATATCACGCCGGACAAGGCGGGCGGCATCGGCAATTGGAGCGACGAGGACATTCAACGCTACCTGGCGACGGGGGTGGCTGCGGGGCGGGCCAATGCGGCCGGGCCGATGGCCGACGTCGTTGCGGACAGCACGCAATATCTGACGAACGACGATTTGCGTTCGATCGGTGTTTACTTGCGATCGTTGCCGCCGGTGTCGGGTGGACAGACGCGCGCGCGCGACCAATGGGGCCAGCCTGCGGATGATGTTAAACGCGTGCGCGGCGCGCAGATCAAGGGCGTGGATGGCGGGCAGTTGTTCGTGGCCAATTGCGCGAGTTGTCACAATTGGACGGGGCAGGGCATTGGCGGCACCGCGCCGCTCGCTTACCCTTCGCTGATTCATAACAGTGCGGTCGGGTCGCCCGATGCCGATAACCTGGCGATGGTGATTTTGCACGGGGTGAATCGCCAGACGAAGGAGGCCGCCGTCATGATGCCGGGCTTCGGCGAAGAACTGAACGACGAGCAAATCGCCGCCCTCGCGAACTACGTGACGCAACATTTCGGCAATCCCAAAGCGACAGTGACGGCGCAGGACGTCGCGACGCTGCGCAAGGGTCAGCAATAACGGCCGACCGCCGACGCGCCAAGCGCGATGCGCTGAAGCGCTCCCCCAAAAAACCCGGACGGCATCGGCCGCTCCGTGCACCGGGCGACGCGCGCACGGAGCGTCGCCGCACGCCTTTGCGAATTGCACGATATCTCTGTCCGAGCCGAACTATGATTGCGCCTATGGACACGAGACCCGAGGCTTACCCTATCGTCTGCCGGCATGCCGCGAACGGCGTCGGCCGCGACTTCGTCGTCGGCGATCTGCATGGTTGCGTCGATGCGCTGCGATATCTGCTGCGCGAAATCGTATTCGATCCCGCGTGCGATCGATTATTCTCGGTCGGCGATCTGATCGATCGCGGCAGCCAACCCGAGGAAGCGCTGGCGCTGCTCGACAAACCTTGGTTCTTTCCGGTGCTCGGCAATCACGAGGAAGCGCTCTGTCTCGTCGCCGAGGGCGCGATGCGGCAAGCCGCGTGGAATTCGCTCGGCGGGCAATGGGCGCAGTCGTTGTCCGATCGCGTTCTCGCGGCCTATGCGCAACGTTTGCGTACATTGCCGCTCGTTCGCGTCGTCGGCAGCGGGTCGCGGCGTTTCAACGTCTTGCACGCGGAGTTTTTCGGCGATGACGCCATGCTCGATGCGGGCGAATTCGACGAACGCGTACGTCAGCAAATCCTTTGGGGGCGCGAACTTGCGCTCGGCAGGGGCGTTGCCGGCCAGCAAGCCGGGCTCTCGCCTACTTACTGCGGTCACACGCCGATGCGGGAGATCGGCCGTATCGGCGCGCAGATTTTCATCGATACCGGCGCATTCGCGGCGACGGGCAGACTGACGGTGACGGAAGCGCTCACCGCGCGCGCATGGTCGGTCTCGGTGGAGCAGGCGTTGCTCGAAGGCGCCGCTCACATGTCGCTGCCGTAGGCCGCCGCGCGCGGGCTACGCATTGCCCCGGCACTGCACATCAACCTATTTGGTTCAATTCGAACACGCTATCGATCGCGCTGCCGTTCCAGTTGTATTCCAAGTAGGCCGCATGGCGGCAATCGCGCAGCAATGTGGTCTTGAACGCGGCCAGGCACTCGCCGGAGGCATCGCGCACCGAAGGATAGACGATGCCCGCCGCTCCCGCTTCCCGCAACCGCCGCCCGAGCGCTTGGCCGGCGGAATAGTCGGTGGGCGAGAGCACCGCGGCGTCGAGCGCGGGGTCGTGCCGCAGATCGACAGCCTCACCGCGCGCACGCACGGTGTAGAGGCGCATTTGCTGACGCAGCGGCGGTTCGTTGGTCGCCGCCAGAAAAAGCGATGCGTGATAGCGTGTTTCGGCCACGGCGGTGCGCGCTTCGCGTGCGCAATAGAAGACGCCGTAGCGACCGTCGGAGAAGCGGCTGCCGAGCGGGTTCAAATGGGTGAATGCGGCCATGATCGGCCCGCAGCCGGGGCCGAAGCAGCGTTCTTCGGGCGGAACGAGGTCGAGCTCGCCCACTTCGGTGCGCAGGCGGTCGTTCGTCATGGCTTCAAGCGCGTAAAGGGCGTCGAAGTCTTCGGACGACGCCACGCGGTCGAATAGGTTGACGGCCGGAAACCGCGTGGGAATGACGCGATAGGCCGGAGACCAATCGATGTGCGCGACGCGCTGCGGGGCGAACCGGTTTTCGGCCTTCGTCACGCCCATCCGCCTCGCATGGCATCGAGATATTGCCGCACCGCGACCAGATCGCTGACGTTGCCTGCGAGCATCCGATCGAGCGCGCTGGCGCCGCCGAAGGGCGATGCGCCGTTCGGCTTTTTCACCCAGGCATCGGCGGCCGCGGGTTCCGGCAGAAGGATTTGCAGCGCTTTATAGATGCCCAGCAGCAGGGATAGACGTTCGAGCGTATCGCGCGAGAGCCGCGCCGACTCGGGCGCCGCCTTCCATTTGAAGAATGTCGAGCGGCCCGGCGAACCGAGCAGCACGATCTGTTCGTCGATGGCGAGGCGCCAATCGCGCGCAATGTTGAAGAACGCGCGCAAGCCGGCGGCGGACATCTCCGCCATCGACGGGGCCGCGCCGGGCGAAAGCTTGGGGGCCCGCGCGGCGGCGGTGGACAGGCGATGAACGGCTGCGGAAGACATGATCGCTCTCTATTTGCATCACGATTCGATCTTAGTCTATTTATGGATTAAGGCAAGGGCGTTGTGATTGTTTTGCCACAGTGCGGTCGCGCCTACGAAGGAAGGGGCGCGTCGCGCCGCACGCGGCATCATTGTCTCGGCTGGGATAAATTGCGATCTGCGCTGCGGGAGCGCTTTTCAATCTCCAAATCTCCAATCGACCGAGGCGGATTCAATGACTGTGACGATACGCAAAATCGAAGCGCGCGACGAAGCGCGGTGGCGCGAGTTATGGGACGGTTACACGCGGTTTTACGAGCGCGAACCTTCCGAGCCGGTCACCCGACATGCCTGGTCGCGCATCCTGGACGAGCATTCGTCCGTCCATGCGATCGTCGCGGAACGAGACGGCGAAGTGATCGGCATCGCGAACTACGTGATTCACGAGAGCACCTCGTTGCTTACGCCTGTCTGCTACCTGCAGGACCTTTTCGTCGATCCGGCCGTGCGCGCGGGCGGCGTCGGGCGGCAACTGATCGATTGGCTGCTGGAAGAAGCGCGGCGGCGGAAGTGGTCACGCGTCTATTGGACTACGAAGGAAAACAACTATCGCGCACGCGGGCTCTACGACAGCTACACGCCGCGCAGCGAGTTCGTGCAGTACCGACTCGATATTCGCTGAGTCTCGTGATACGAGTCTTCGTCGATCGACGTTTGCAGGCGGACGCGGACACGGACACGGACACGGACACGGACACGGACACGGACACGAACGCCATGTGCCAGGCGGCCTCGGAGCGAGACGCCGCCCGTCCCCCCGCTATCCATGCACGAGGGATTGCGCGAGCGTTTGCAGCGCGTCGGCCGCGCCGCGCTCGCGCACGCGTGAGTACATGACGACGTGCGAGTCAGGCAGCGGCGGCAGGCCGAGCTTGGCGCCCACATCGACGACGCCCGCGGGAGCAGCGCGTCTAGCGAGCGCGGATACGGCCAATCCGGCCGAGATCGCCGCGCCGATCGCCGCAATGCCGCCGCCGACAAACGTTTCTTCCCAAACGATCGCCGCCGCGTCGAGGGCGCGCACCGCGGCGGCGCGAACGCCGCATGGCGCCGAGAGCACGGCGAGCGGAAGCGGCTCGCCGGCCGGGGGCTTCCAGCCGGGCGCCGCAAGCCAGACGAGCGGTTCGACGAACAGCCGCACGCCATCCCACGCGCCGTCGCCGCGAGCGATCCTCGCCGCGATTTCGTCGGGTTCGTGCCGCACGATGACGGCGTCGAGCCGTCTTTCGTCGTATTGCGCCACGAGCGCGGCCGACGATCCGAGATGCATCTCGATGACGAGCCGCGGGTCGTGGCGATGCAGGCTTGCGACGAGCGCGGGCAAGTTCGCCCCTGCCACGTGTTCGCTGAGGCCGACCTTGAGCCGCCGCTTCTCCACGCCGAGTGACCCCAACGCCCGGTCATGCGCGCCGAGCAGCTCGCGCGCCGCATCGAGGAATGCGCCCCCCGCAGCCGATAGCCGCACCGAGCGCGGCGTGCGCTCGAACAGTGGCTTGCCCAGATGCGCTTCCAGCCGCTTCACTTTGAGGCTGACGGCGGACTGGGTGGTTCCGAGCAAATCGGCCGCCCGCGTGAAGCTGTTCAGATCGGCGACGTGAACGAACGCCCGAACGGCGTCGAGATCGAGCACTTTCATTTCAAATGTAAATGATAGAAATCAGGATCGATTTCTGTTCATTATGAATGGCTCGCCGTATTCTTGCCATGTCGCCTTTCGTTCACGGAGAAAACCACCATGCCGCTCGCTCGAATCTCATTGGCCGCCGGCCGCTCGGCGAAATACAAGGAAGCGTTGACGGACGGCGTCTTGCGCGCGCTGGTCGAGACGTTCAACGTGCCCAAAGACGACCAATTCATGGTGTTGACCGAACATGCGCCACAAGACCTCGTCTACAACCGTCATTACCTCGGGATCGAGCGCAGCGACGGTTTCGTGCTGATCCAACTCACGGTCAGCAACACCCGCCCGCTCGAGAAGAAACGGGCTTTATACCGTCGCATCGTCGAACTGCTGGCGGAGAACCCGGGAGTGCGCAAAGAGGACGTGTTCATCAATCTGCTCGAGGTGCTGCCGGAAAACTGGTCGTTCGGTAACGGGGAAGCGCAATACGTCCCGGCGTGAGCGGCGCAAGCGACACTGCGACCAATGCGTCCGATCGTCCGCTTCCTCGCTATCCCCAAGCGCAGCGTGTGTAACATGAAGACAGCACGTCGATTTGGGAGCAGCGAGGATGTCGGCCACAGTCGAACTCGTTTTGGCGATCGAGGCTGCGGCCGCGAGCGAATGGATCACCGGGGCCGGGAGTGCCGCGAACGAGCGATCCTTGGCGAGCCGCACGGGCCGCGCGCGCAGCGGCAAGCGCCCGCCTGCAAAGGCGCGGCGCACGAGTGCGAGCGTATCGAGGCGAGCGGCCGATGTGCAAGCCGAACTCGGTGCGACGATCACGGACGCCATGAACCGAATGCCCGGCATGACCGAGATGCCCGCCATCGAGCCTTCGACGATGCGGATTTTCCTCGAACGCAACGGCAGCCGGCGCGTGGTGTCGAGCTTCGACAGCGGCGGTGTGCCGCATATTGCCGTGGTGCATTCGAGCGAACTTTCGCCGGGCGTTCGCCGATGCGAGACGGTGCGCGAGGCGGCGTTCGAGGCGGATTCGGCGCTGCAGCTCGGCGACGGCCTTCCCCCGATAGCGAAGGACATAGCGAGTAAGCGCGACGACTTGACGCCTTCTCCCATTTTGTCGATACATCGTGCGGCTTGGCGCTGGAGCGGCCCGGACGGCGCGCTCGTCGACGTCGAGCTTCGGGACGCGCGCGCGGCGGCTTCAGGCGGAGCGCAAACGTTGGCCGCGACGACCGAGCCGAGGACCTCGCCGCGGCCCTCTTCATCGCTTGACCGGCCCGAGGCAATCGCATTTTGCGAATTGCGGCTTGCTTCGCGAATCGTCGAACCACGGATCGTGCCGGTGGCGATCGGTGACGGCGCACTGCCGGCGGCGGCTGATCCACGCCTTGAAGACGTCGATGCCCGGGCCAGGGAGCCCGAGGCGCCAGATGTGTCGGATGCCGCTGCCGCTGCCGTCGAGCCGCCGGGGACGCTGCACGATTCGACCGTCGCCGCACTGCGGGCGCTCTTTGCGGTGGCAGGTGCGTTGGCCGATACGCTGCCCGTCTTCCCCACGCTCGTCGATGGCTATGCGCGCGCCTGCATCTCAGCGGAATCGCGCGCACCCACACCCGCGCGTGCGGCCCGAATTGACCTATCCAAAGCGCGCAGCCCGCATGAGGCTTTCGTCGAAGTCGGTTCGAGCATCGCGCGCCACTGGTTCGGCAACGACGCCGGCGTGCGCGAGCGCGCCGAGGTTGAATTCGTGCATCAAATGCGGGTGGCGCTGCGCCGCCTGAAGACATCGACGAAGACGTTTCCACGCTGGATGGACGCAACTTGGAAGCGAACCATTGCGCCCGATCTCGACTGGTTGGGCGCATTGCTAGGACAAGTGCGCGATCTCGACGTCTTCACTGGAAGCACGCTGCCGGCGTTGGCCGCGGCCGACGTCGAGAAAGACGCATGGGCCTCGTTGCAAACACGCGCCGAAGCGCGCCGCGACGAAGCCCGCACGCAACTGCAAAAGGCGCTGCTGACGCGCCGCTATGCGGCGTTCTCGCTTTGCTGGCTGAAGTGGCTGGCCATGCAGCGCTTCTCGACCGGCCCCGAGGCGCTGACGGATAAACCGCTCGCCGCCTACGCGGCCAAACGCGTGCGCAAGCACTACAGGCGCCTGACCGCCAAGCCGGAGCTTTCGACGCTCGAACCAGCCGACCGCCATCGCCGCCGGATCGAAGCGAAGCGCCTGCGTTATACGCTCGAATTCTTCGATTCGGTCACAGCGCGCAAAACCCGGCGTCAGGTGTCGAAGCAGTTGGGCCGCATCCAAAGCGTGCTTGGCGACGGCAGCGACGCCGTCGCCGCGCTGCGCTTTCTCGAAGCGCTCGAGGTGCCGCCCTACCAACACGGTTTTGCGCGTGGATGGTGCGAGGCGGTGAACCGTTGGGCGGCCGTCGAAGGCGAGCGGCTTCTGCGCGAGTTGGGCAAACCGAAGATCGTTCGCTAAATGGCACGGGTCGTCACGCATCGTGCGCATCCTATAATCATCGATTCCGCCTCGTCCAATCCTCTCCTTTCCATGAGCGAACGTTCTTCCTCATCGACCCCTTCCGTAACGGATGGCGGCCGTGCCGCGCCTGTCGAGCTCGGCGGTTCGGTATGGCTGCGCGCGGGACAGGAGACGCTCGGCGGCGCCGCGCGCATCGCGCTGCTGGCGGCGATTCGCGACACCGGTTCGATCACGTCGGCGGCCAAAGCCGTCGGCCTCAGCTATAAGGCCGCGTGGGACGCCGTCGACGCCATGAACAACCTCGCAGGCGAAGCGCTCGTCACGCGCTCCGTGGGCGGCAAGGGCGGCGGCGGGACGACGCTGACGCCGCGCGGGCGCCGGTTGATCGAAACGTTCGGCGCGGTGGAGCGCGAGCATCGCAAGTTCATCGAGCGCGCGAGCGCGGCGATCGAGCATTTCGAAGGCGACTGGGCGTTGATCGGGAGAATCGGGATGAAAACGAGCGCACGCAATCAGCTCTACGGGACGGTATCGGCTGTCGTTCGCGGCAGCGTGAACGACGAAGTTTCATTGGCGTTGCCGGGCGGGCAGGCGATCGTCGCCGTGGTCACGCACGAGAGCACGGAGACGCTAGGGCTTGCCGTGGGCGCGCCCGCGTTCGCGCTGGTGAAAGCGTCGTGGGTCATGCTCGCGGCCGACGACGCTGCGCCGGGGCAGCCGCTGCGGCTTTCCGCGCGCAACCAATTGCACGGTGTCGTCACGCAGGTCGCGCGCGGGGCGATCAATGCCGAAGTGTCGTTGACGCTCGATGGCGCGGCCGGCGCGGCGGGCGACCCCAACGCGACGGTCATGACGGCGATCGTGACGAACGACAGCGTCGCGACGCTGGGGCTCGCCGCGGGCAAGCGGGCGATCGCCGTATTCAAGGCCTCGAGCGTGATACTCGGTACGGCGGACTGACGGCAACGCAGGCGGCAAGAACGAACGTGCTGGCACTGACGGCCAAGCCCGAGCGCCGGGCCATCAGCGAGACACGTCGCGTACCGCGAGGGCCTCGTCATGCGCCACGTTCTGCACACGGCCTTGATCGACGTGGACGACTTGGTCGCCGAACACGGCGACGTCGGCTTCGTCATGGGTAATCAGCACCATCGGAATGTCGAGCCGTGTCTGCAGATCGGACAGCTCGCGGCGCATCCGTTCGCGCATGTTGGCGTCCAACGCGGCAAACGGCTCGTCCAGCAGTAGGATGCGCGGCTGCGCAGCCAATGCGCGCGCGAGCGCGACGCGCTGTCTTTGTCCGCCCGAAAGTTCGGCTGGGTAATTGCCGGCCACGGCGTGCAATTCGAAGGCGTCGAGCCAATACTCGACGGCGCGCGTCACTTCTCGCGCGCGAGGATTGAGCCACCCCTGCCGCAACGAAAAACCGACGTTTTGCCTCACATTCAGATGGGGGAACAGCGCGTAATCCTGAAACAGGTACGCCGCACCGCGCGAACGCGCCGGGACGTCGATCCCGCGCCGGGCGTCGAATAGCGGTTCACCGCCGAGCGTGATCGTGCCGCGGTCGGGCTTGAGCAAGCCCGCCACCGCTTGCAGCGTCAACGTCTTGCCCGCGCCCGAGGGGCCGAATAAAACGATGCGCTGGCAGTTCCCCGTGAACGACACGGAAAGCTCGAACTTGCGTTCGCGCGTAATCAACGTTTTCTGGATGTCGACGGCGAGGCTCATGGGGGCGTGCTCAGCGCGAGGTCGACAGCGTGTGCTGCGGGACTAGCCGTCCGGCCACGAGCAGCACGGTCACGCAGACGACGGAGGTTACGAGCACCAGCACGTTCGCCGTGTGATCGTCGCCCGCTTGCACGGCCGAGTAGACGGCTACCGAGAGGGTCTGCGTGCGCCCCGGCAAGTTGCCCGCCAACATCAGCGTCGCGCCGAATTCGCCGAGGGCGCGCGCAAACGAAAGCAGCGCGCCGGCCAGGATGCCGCGCGCCGCGAGCGGCAAAGTCACACGAAAGAAGATGGCGGTTTCGCTAAGGCCAAGCGTGCGGGCGGCATGCTCCAACTGGGGATCGGTGGCTTCGAACGCGGCGCGCGCGGATTTGAGCACGAGCGGGAACGCCGCGATCATCGATGCGATCACGGCGCCTTCCCAAGTGAACACGAGGCGCACGCCGAATGTGTCGAGCCACGCGCCGATCGGCCCGCGCCGTCCCAGCAGCACGAGCAGATAGTAGCCGAGCACCGTTGGGGGCATCACGAGCGGTAGCGTCAACAAGGCGTCCACCACATCGCGTGCGCCCGAGCGCCAGCGGGCGAGCGCGAGCGCGGCGGCGACGCCGAACAGCAGATCGAGCGCGGTCGCCCAACTGGCCACTTTCAGCGATAGCGCAAGGGGAATCCAGGCATCTTGCACGGGGGGCGTCTCGGTTGGATATCGGTGTTCAGTGTTGGTGTTCAGTGTTGCGCCGGCGGCATGAAGCCGTATTTGGCGAGAATCGCCTGGCCTTGCGGCGACAGCACGAATTCGGCGAACGCCTTGGCGTCGGCCGCATGAGCGCTGCCGTGCACGAGCGCAATCGGGTAGGTGACGGGCTTTTGCGTCGGCACGGAGGCGGCGACTTTGACCGCTTGCGGCATCATCGCCGCATCGGTGCTGAAGACGAACCCGGCTTCGGCCTCGCCACGCGCCACGTAGTCGAGGCTTTCGCGGACGTTGCCTGCCAGCACGGCTTTGCTGCTGACGACATCCCACACTCCCTCGTGTTCCAGCGCCGCCTTGGCGTACCGCCCCGCGGGAACCGAGGCCGGATTGCCGAGCGCGACATGCTTGACCTGAGGCAGCATCAACGCTTCGCGCACCGATCGCACGGGCAACCGGCTGTCGGCGGGGACGATCATGACGAGTGAATTGGTGGCGAAATCGCGGCGCGTATTCGGAATGACGGCCTTGCCATCGACGGCTTTGTCCATGGCCGTTTCGTCGGCCGAGGCGAATACATCGGCGGGCGCACCGTTCAGGATTTGCTGCAGCAGCACGTCCGACGCGCCGAGATTGAGGACGACCTGCGTGTTCGGATGCGTTTTTTCGAACGCGGTGGCCATTGTGCGAAAGGCGTTGGTCAGGCTCGCGGCCGCCGATACGACGAGTTCATCGGCATGCGCGGCGCTGTGAACGGACAACGCGGCGGCGGCAAAGCAGCACGCGGCGGCGGCACGGGCGTAGCGACGGACGGCGGACACGGGGTTGCTCATGATTCAAGCGAGGAGTTGAAACCGATATCGTAATATACCCAAGGTGATAACGGGTGGCGCGATGCCGGGCATACGGTCGCGTCTATGGGGTGGACGCGTCGATGAAGCTAGCACCAGCCGGGTGGCAGGGCCGACGCCCGGCTTGCGTGGAGGCAGGAACGGTGTCGCGGCCGCTCAGGCGAACGGCTCAGGCGAACGGCTTGCGTGCACGGCGTGGGCGGACGATTCGGGCAGGGCGGCGCTGCGGCCGGATGGTGCGGCGGGGAGCGGCCGCGGCGCTTCGTGCCCTACGCGCCAGCGAGCGCGAATGAACGGCCGATCGCGCCCGGACAGATGTAGCGCGATATGCGTGATCCAGTATTGCGTGGGCACGCGCACGTCGTGCAATGCGACTGCCAACATGAGCAGGCTGACCGCCACCGGGACGGCCGACAGCTTCCCGGGTTTGGCGTCCCAAGCCCACCAGACGAACAAGACCGCGGCGAGCGCACCGACGACGCAGCCCGCCACGGCCTCGGACGGCGAATGCGCGCTCAGCACCACGCGCGAAAGCCCGACGGCGAGACCCGCAGCCAGCCCGCATATGACACCGAGCACCCGGATGCTGGTCCGGGCGGGCAGCAGCGTCAGAAAGAAAGCAACGGGATACACGGCCGTCGACAGCATCGCATGGCCGCTCACTCCTGTGAAATTCCACTCGCGCACCCCGACGCCCCAGCCGAGAAACGCGATTTTCGTGAGCGTGACGATCGTTGCAGCCGCACCGACGATGCCGAGCCATCCGGCGGCCAACCGCCAGGAGTAGCCAAGGGCGAGCCACAAAGCGATCGCCACCGCGAGGGGCAGCGTCAACCCCGCACCGCCGAGGCGCGTGATGGAGAACCAGAGGTGAAGGGGTAAATCGTGCATGTCGAGCCTGTGCCACGGGCAAATGCCGCGCGGCGCCTATCTATATATAACGCGCGAGCGTCCAATGCGACGACACGCGGAAGGGACAGTATAACGAGCGCGGCACTTCGCGGCGCCGCTCGGAAGTCCGATTGCGAATGCGGCGCCAAGTTCAACTGACGAGAGGCGTCGCAGAGCGCGATACGCGAAGGGGGTATATTGTGCATTGCGTCAAAAAGCTGCGCTGCCGACGTATTTGTCCCTTTTTAGCGAGCCATGCCGAATGACCAAAAGTCTGACGAAGCTCTGGCTTCAGGGCCTCAAACGCTTGATGAACGGCGTTCCGAACGCGCAGGCCGAGTACTTGCGCGAATTGACGAAGAAGAAGCGACGCAAGCGCGCCGCTCCGGTCCGGCGTACGTCCGAACGCCCCGCGCCAGCGGCCAGGACGGCCCGCGATCCCGCCGAAGCGCGCGAATCGCGGGTCCGCCCGCGCGCCGGCGCCTGGACCAAGGGCGATTGGACGCGTTCGTATCATTCCGCGCCGCCGCAGCCGGGCCGCCTCGTCAATCATTTGTCCTATGGTCTTTATATTCCACGGGCGGCCGCGCGCAAGCCGATGCCGCTGGTCGTCATGTTGCACGGATGCAAACAGACGATCGACGAGTTCGCGCTGGGCACCCGAATGAACCTGGTGGCCGACGCCAACGGTTTTGCGGTGGTTTATCCAGAGCAATCCAAGCATGCACACGCGCATCGATGTTGGCATTGGTATGACGATCGCGACACAGCGGGCCTAGGCGAGGCGTGCGCGATCGTCTCCCTCGTCGATTCGTTGATCGAGCATCACGGCGTCGACCCGGAGCGCGTCTACCTCGCGGGGCTTTCCGCGGGTGCCGGGCTGGCCTCGCTGCTGGCGCTGCACTATCCCGAGCGGTTCGCGGCGGTTGCCCTGCATTCCGCTCCTGCATTGGGCGAAGCCCATTCCGGCATGACGGCGATGGACGTGATGCGGCGCGGCGTCCGGCGTGACCCGATCGTGCTCGTGGACGCGCTGGTGGATACGGCGAGGTACCTCGGCATGCCCGCCATCATCGTCCACGGCGACGCGGACCACGTGGTCGCATCAAAAAACGCCGAGCAGTTGAGTCTCGCGTTTTTGCGCCTGAACGGTTTGGTCGACGAGAAGGGCGCGCTCGTCGATGGGACGATGAACGAGACGAACAAGGGCGGCGCTCGGATTCACGATTATCTGACCGGCAATCGCACCACCGTGCGGCTATGCCGGGTCGCCGGCCTCGGCCACGCGTGGGCGGGCGGCGATGAGGCAGTGCCGTTCCACTCGAACACGGGGCCCGATGCGAGCACGATGATCTGGGCGTTCCTGCGGGATCATCGCCGACGCCGCCCCGCGGCCGCTCGTAGGGCGGCGGCTCGCTAGCGGCGAGCCGTGCAGCGCGGCTTTGATGCGGAAAAACCACAGCAACACATGGTGCTGGCGTAACCCTAGGGTTTTCCCTATAATTAGGGTTATCGCTTAGGTGTTAACGCCTATTACTGCACGAGGTACACCATGTTCTTGCTTAGCCGCCTTTTCCTGCTCCTTACCCAAACCGCCGACGAGCGCCAAAAGTCGCACAACGACGCCTATTTGGCCGAAGCCACCGATCTTTACGATCTCGAGTTCCGTATGCGCAAGCTCGATCGCGAAGCTGCGGTCGCACACCCGGCCTGGCAAGCGGCGCGCTAAGCGCCGCGTTTCGCCGCCCGTACGGGCGGGCCGCTTCGATCAGATGCTCGATGGCCCTGGCGTATCGGTGCGCCCGGGTTCCTGCACGCCGTAGCAGCCGCGATACGTGGCATAGAACGAGCAGTAGAGCATCGTCGTCAGCGTGATCGAGGCTGGAAACAGCACGGTGAACGCATAGGCGCGTGCGCCGATCGCGTCCATCAACAGCGAGAGCCCGGTCGATACGACCACCGCTGTGAGTAGCCATAGCGCGCCATAAACGATGAACGCGCCGCGGTTGCGCCAGCAGATCACGAGGCTGAAGAACATCGCTTTGAGGGGCGGCACGTCGTGCCAAGCCGCGAGCACCGGCGCGAACCAAAACAGCATCGCGACCGGCAGATAGCACGCGAACGAAACGAGCCCGGCCAGCAAGAGGTTGCTGCCCATGAGCGTTTCCGGGGTCACGGCTCCCGTGCCCATCATCAGCTTGAACAGCACCCCTCCATCCACCAACGCCGAACTGGCGAACACGAGCGCGATCGCGGCGATGTAGAGGCCGCCGAGTTCGAGCAAGCGTACGGCCGCCGTCGCGCCATAGGACCGAAATCCGTCGGCGAGCACCGTCGGAAAGACGAGCTTGCCGGCTACCGTGTCGCGGCAAGCGGCCATGAAGCCAACGGCGACGCCCGGAATCAGGACGAGCGGCAGCACGGCGCCGACGAACGGAATCAGCGACACCACCCACATCGCCAGCAGATAAGTAAAGAAAATCGTCAGAAAGCCGAGCGGATTTCGACGGAACAGCCAAATGCCTTGGCGATACCAGACATAGCCGGTTTTTGCGGAAACTTCGGTCAGTTGCATGAATTTGACGCATCCAACGGCGCAACGCCGGCTAGGCGCTCGCGCAAGATGCGTTCGAAATGAGTAGGGTCGTGCGGCTTGAGCATTTCGGCCTCACGAGGCAGGTAAAAGTCATAGAGGCGCGACATCCAGAAGCGATAGGCGCCCGCGCGCAGCATGTCGGTCCAATGGCGCAGCTCTTCCTTCGTAAACGGACGCACGCTCTGGTAGGCGCGCAACAAGGCGTCGGCGCGCTGCGCGTCCAGCTTGCCCGTGGCGAGATCGACGCACCAATCGTTGACCGTCACCGCTACGTCGAACAGCCACTTGTCGCAGCCCGCGAAATAGAAATCGAAAAAACCGCCGAGCTGCACCGTATGGCCGGTGCCGGGTTGCGCCGGGTGAAATAGTACGTTGTCGCGAAATAAATCGCAGTGGCAAGGACCGCCGGGCAGCGCGGCATAGTCGTCCGAAGCGAAGAAGGCGCTTTGGTGCGCCAGCTCCGATTCGAGCAGGTCGCGTTGCGCCTCGCTCAAAAACGGCGACACATGCGGCGCCGTTTCTTGCCACCAGGACAGGCTGCGCAAGTTCGGGAGATTCGGCGCGAAGTCGCGCCCGGCTAGATGCATGCGCGCGAGCATTTGCCCCACTTCATGGCAATGCTCGGCGCCCGGCGTCAGCTCGGGCGTCCCCGGCAGCTTGGTGACGATGGCCGCCGGCTTGCCGTGCAGCAAGCCGAACAGCGCGCCGTCGTTGCGTGGCACCGGGTCGGGCACGGGCACTTGATGCTTGGCGAGGTGGCGCATCAGTTCGAGGTAGAACGGCAATTGCTCGGCCGTCAATTTCTCGAACACCGTGAGCACATAGGCGCCGCGGGTTGTCGTCAGAAAGAAGTTGCTGTTTTCGATACCGGAAGGAATGCCGCGAAAATCGACGGGTTCGCCTAGACGGTAGTGGCGCAACCAGTGCGCAAGGTCGGTTTCGTTGACAGCGGTAAAGACGGCCATGCGTAAGGCTTCGAATACGGTGGTGAAATGGAGGGCCGGCGCGCGCGACGGCTGCATGAGGGCTGCCGGACGCGCACGCGGGCGATCGACGAATCAAATATATCGAGCGCTCGCGTGGGCGGCGGTGCGAATCCGGTGCGAATCAGTAGTGCAGGTTGATCGAGGGCAACCGCGTGCTCGGTTGCGCGCTGCTGTGCACTTTGGGCGACGTGTCGGGCGATGCGCTCATTTGATAGTGCGTGCCGAAGTTCGAGCGGACGTCGATTTCGACGGGCTTGCCGCGATCGCGATACTCGGTGATTTCCGTGCCGTTGGCGCTCTTCTCGTAATAGCTCGGCTTGCGCGGCACGTCGTTGATGTCGACTTTCGACGATACCTCGGCGGCGGGGCGATTGATTTGGGTCAGATCGGGCAGGCCGGCCGCTTCGTTGGCGGCGCGCTGCGCTTGCGCGTCGTTTGCAGGCGCGGCCGCCAGTGCGATGCGCGGCAGGGCGGCAAGGCTCGCGACGGCAAGCGCCGCATAAACGGCGGCGGAAAGGTACGGCTTCATGGCGGATCTCCGGAATATCTTTCGATTCTAGCAAATGCGCCCCTCGATCCGCCTGCGATCTAACGAAAACTTAGTGCGGCCCGGGGTACGCGGCGGCGCGCCGCGCGGGGGCCGTATTGGGGCGCTTCGTGGTAATGTCGTCGCAACGAACGACGCGAAACGAACGATGAAAAACGACCTGACGCAGCATGCGCGCGCCATGCACCCGACCGATTTCCCGACCGAAGCGTTCACCGACGCTGCCGACGCCGTCACCCGCTTGTCTGAAATCTACGAAACCAATGCCGCTTTCTTGCGCGACGCTTTTTCCCGCTATCGGCGCAACGAGCCGTTCAACGAGCGCGTTCGCGCCTGTTATCCGTTCGTGCGGGTGCGCACCGAAGTGGTCACGCACGTCGATTCGCGCCGCTCCTACGGGTTCGTCGCCGGGCCGGGCGTGTTCGAGACGACGGTGACCCGCCCCGATCTATTCGCCAACTACTATCGCGAACAACTGCGCTTGCTCGCGAAGAACCACCATGTCGAGATCGAGGTGGGCGTCTCGCAGCAGCCGATCCCAATTCACTTCGCCTTTGCCGAGGGCATTCATCTCGAAGGCGACCTCGGGCGCGACCGGTTAATGGCCATGCGCGACGTTTTCGACACGCCGGATCTCGCCGCGCTCGACGACCGTATCGTCAACGGCACCTACGAGCCGCTGCCGGGGGAGCCGCTGCCGCTCGCCTTGTTCACCGCGCCGCGCGTCGATTTTTCGCTGCATCGCCTGAAGCACTATACGGCCACCTCGCCCACCCATTTTCAGAACTACGTGCTTTATACGAACTATCAGTTCTATATCGACGAATTCACCAAGCTCGGCCGTCAATTGATGGCCCATACGGACGACGAGGAACTGCGCGCTTATCGAAGCGAATACACGTCGTTCGTCGAACCCGGCGACGTCGTCACGTACAACGCCAATCTCGGCGAGCAGCCCGATGAAGGCACCGCGCCCGCACGGTTGCCGCAAATGCCCGCCTATCACCTGAAGCGCGCCGACGGCAGCGGCATCACGATGATCAACATCGGTGTGGGGCCGTCGAACGCCAAAACGATCACCGATCACATCGCGGTATTGCGGCCGCATGCGTGGGTCATGCTCGGCCACTGCGCGGGGCTGCGCAACACGCAGCGGCTCGGCGACTACGTGCTGGCTCATGGCTATGTCCGCGAGGACCACGTGCTCGACGCCGATTTGCCGCTGTGGGTGCCGATTCCTGCGCTGGCCGAAGTGCAGGTGGCCCTGGAGCGCGCCGTCGCGCACGTGACGCGGCTCGAAGGGGCCGAGTTGAAGCGCGTGATGCGCACGGGGACGGTGGCGAGCGTCGATAACCGCAATTGGGAACTGCGGGACCACCGCGAACCGGTGCAGCGGCTGTCGCAAAGCCGCGCCATCGCGCTCGATATGGAAAGCGCGACGATCGCGGCGAACGGGTTCCGCTTTCGCGTACCGTACGGCACGCTGTTATGCGTATCGGATAAACCGCTGCACGGCGAACTGAAGCTGCCCGGAATGGCCGATCAGTTCTATCGCGCCCAAGTGGACCAGCATCTGCAAATCGGCGTGAAGGCGATGGAACTGTTGCGCATGAACGGGCTCGACCGGTTGCACAGCCGCAAGCTGCGCAGTTTCGCCGAAGTCGCGTTCCAATAACGGAAAAAAGGCCACGGGTTCGGCCACAACGCCCAACTCGCGCGAGCGCCTGCGCAAGGATTACCCCCAACCGATGCTTTGCACCGAACGAATGCATCGACTCCGTCCCTCTAACGAATATTTTTATTTTTTTTATTTTCTTTCGGATTCGTCTGATCGTAAGCTTTTCGTAACGCAGATTTATGCCGTTTGGAAGAATGGCTAGCTGCGTTCGTACGGACTTCAGGAGGACGTTGATGAACCACGCGAAGCGCCTGTTGCTTGCCAATCGGGCCTGGTCGCAGGAAGTATCGGCAAGAGACCCTGGCTTCTTCGAAAGGCTTGCATGCGGACAGCAGCCTCGCATTCTTTGGATCGGCTGTTCCGATAGCCGTGTGCCTGCCGAACGAATCACGAATGCGCAGCCGGGGGAGCTGTTCGTCCATCGCAACATCGCCAACCTTTACACCTCCGATGACGGCAATACATCGAGCGTCATCGAGTATGCCCTGCATGCGCTGCACGTCGAGCACATCGTCATCTGCGGCCATCATCATTGCGGCGGCGTGCGGGCGGCGCTCACCGCGCCTTCGGATGCATTGCCCGCGGTCAATCGGCGCATCGCCGGCTTGCGCGAACTCGCAGAGCGGCATCGCGACGCCTTGGACGCCATCGACGATATCGAGGCGCGTGTCGATCGCCTGGTCGAATTGAACGTCATCGAACAGGTGCGGCTGCTGCGCGAGTCGCCGATCGTTCGCAGCGCTCCGCATCGGCCGGCCCTGCATGGCTGGGTATTCGGCTTGCGGCAAGGTTTGTTGACCTCGCTGACCGATGCCGAACACGCCCCGCAGCCGGTCAAGCTGCTGCGCGATGCGGCATAGATGCATCGCTAGTTAGGTCAGCCCATCCGACCATCGGTTGCCTTCGTTCGCCGCGCTCGCGCGCGGCGCGGCTAAACTCGTCTTCGCCATATCATGGACCACCTCTCTTCTCCTTCCCGTTTCTCCACTTTGCGCAGCGACGTATTCGCCGGCATCGTTGTCTTTCTCGTCGCGCTGCCGCTGTGCCTCGGCATTGCAACTGCATCGGGCGTGCATCCGTTCGCCGGCCTCGTGTCGGGCATCGTGGGCGGGCTCGTGGTCGCATTGTTGAGCGGCTCGCATTTGAGCGTGAGCGGCCCCGCCGCGGGGCTCGTGGTTATCGTCGTATCGGCGATCGCTTCGCTCGGTAGTTTCTCGGCGTTCCTTGCCGCCGGTCTGATCGGCGGTGCGTTGCAGGTCGGCTTCGGCCTGCTGCGAGCCGGACGCGTGGCGAGCTTCGTGCCGGCCGCCGTGATCAAAGGCATGCTCGCTTCGATCGGCATCATCTTGATCCTCAAGCAGATTCCGCTAGGCACGGGGCTGCTTTCGGGCGCCCAGGCGAATGCGGCGCTTGCTGGCGCGGTATCGACGCCGTTCGGGCAAATCCTGCCCATCTCGCTCGTGCTCTGCGCCGCCTCGGTTGCGATGCTGTTTGCATGGGAGACGCCGTTCGCCAAACGGTACGCGCTCGTGCGTGCGGTGCCGGGGCCGCTTGCCGCCGTCGCACTCGGCATCGGCGTCACGCTGGCGCTCGATTGGCTCGCGCCGTCGTTCGCCACGCCCGTGGAACATCGCGTGTCGCTCGTCGCGCTCGATTCCCTCGGCGCGCTCGTCAACGCCATCTCGATGCCGGATTTCAAGCAACTCGTCGATGCCGATGTGTGGCGCGTAGGGATGACGCTCGCAATCGTCGCCAGTCTCGAAACGCTGCTCAGTCTCGAAGCGCTCGAAAAAATCGACCCCAAGCGCCGCCGGGTGTCGCCCGATCGGGAATTGAAAGCGCAAGGCGCGGGCAATATCGCCGCGGCGCTGCTCGGCGGGCTGCCGTTGACGGCCGTCATCGTGCGCAGCTCGGCCAACGTGCATGCGGGGGCGCAGACGCGCATGGCGGCCATCATTCACGGCGCATTGTTGCTCGCCAGCATCTTTGCGCTCACCGCCGTCCTCAACCTCATCCCGTTGGCCAGCCTCGCGGCAATCTTGATTCAGACGGGCTACAAACTGGCGAAGCCGCATCTTTTCGTCGCCATGGCGCGTGAAGGGGCCGAGCGCTTCGTTCCGTTCGTCGCGACCATCGCGGGCGTGCTCGCGACTGACCTTTTGATCGGTATCGGGATCGGCATTGCGGCGAGCGTCTTGTTCGCGATGCGCGCAAGCTTCGGACGCACCTTCATGCTCACGCGGCACGACGATTACTTTCTGCTCTCATTCCGCAAGGACGCCACCTTCTTCTCCAAGCCCGCGCTGGCTCGCTGCCTCGCGCAGATTCCCGAGCGGGCCACGGTGCTGATCGATGCGGAACGGGCCGACTTCATCGATGCCGACATACGCGAAGCGATCGACGGGTTTGCCGACGAAGCACAGCGCAAGCAGATCGTGGTCGAGCGCGTGCGCTGGCCGCAGCCGAATGTCGCCAAGGAGGGAAGCATCCGCTTGCCTGCCGTGCTGACGCGCGCGACCGGGTAATTCGCTGTTGCTGTGCCGCTCGGGTCGAGCTCGTTCTCACAACCGGCTATCATGTGCGCAAATTGGACATCAACGAACCATGCGCCTCATCGGCCGGAGAGATTTATGGCTTCCCCACAAGATAGCGTCAGCATGGCGCTGTTCTGCGACTTCGAGAACGTCGCCCTGGGCGTGCGCGACGCGAAATTCGAGAAGTTCGATATCAAGCCCGTGCTCGAGCGGCTACTGCTCAAAGGAAGCATCGTCGTCAAGAAAGCCTATTGCGATTGGGATCGCTACAAGGGCTTCAAGGCGTCGATGCACGAGGCCAGCTTCGAGCTGATCGAAATTCCCCACGTGCGCCAATCGGGCAAGAATTCCGCCGACATTCGGCTCGTCGTCGATGCGCTCGATCTTTGTTATACGAAGTCGCACGTCGATACCTTCGTCATCATCAGCGGCGACTCCGATTTTTCCCCGCTCGTCTCGAAGTTGCGCGAGAACGCGAAGAAAGTGATCGGTGTCGGCGTCAAGAATTCGACGTCGGACCTGCTCGTCGCCAATTGCGACGAATTCATCTTCTACGACGATCTCGTGCGCGAGCAGCAGCGCGCCGCGGCGAAACGCGAATCGCGCGAAGCGAGCGTGGCGGCCAAACGCGCGGCCGACGAAGACAAGCATCCGAAGGCGGAAATGGAATCGCGCAAGGCCAAGGCGATCGCCATTGCCGTCGAGACTTTCGATGCGCTCGCGTCCGAACGCGGCGAAAGCGGGAAGATCTGGGCCTCGGTGCTCAAAAGTGCGATCAAGCGCCGCAAGCCGGATTTCAGCGAGTCGTATTACGGTTTTCGCGCATTCGGCAATTTGCTCGATGAAGCGCAAGCGCGTGGCTTGCTCGAAGTGGGGCGCGACGATAAGTCGGGGGCCTTCGTCTATCGCCCAACCGCTGCCGATGCGCCCGAGCCGGTAAGAGCGGTCCCGGCGGGCGCTCACGTCGCGCAGGACGAGGGCGTTGCGGGGGAGGCGGCCAACAATAAGGGCCGCAAGCGGAGCAAGGGCGGGCGCAAGCAAGGGCGCGAAACCGCACCGAACGTCTCTGCGCAATCGCCGGCCGAGTCTGCCATGGCGATCGAGGCGTTGCCGTTCGAGCCCGCGTCGGGCGAAGCTGCGCCGATGCACGAAGCCCCGACGTACGAAGCTTCGGTACAGGAAGCGTCGACCCACGAAGCATCACCGCCCGAAGCGCTCGCGCCCGAAACCGCGAAGCCGCGCCGCACGCGCAAAGCGGCTGCGAAAAAGGCGCCGACCGCCGGCAGCAACGGCTCGAAGCAAGCCGCGCGCGCCGAGGGCGAGCCGGGAAGCGAGGCCCCCGCACAGGCGAAACCGGCGAGAACCGCGCGCAAGTCGAGCGCGCACACCGGCCGCTCGCGCAAGAGCGCGACAGCAGGCGGCAACGAGCATTGAACGATTCAAACGACAAAACGACATTTAGCAACGAAGAATTGAGCATCGAGCCGGAGAACGTCAGTGTTTACGTGTAGAAATCAGAGCTGCCAAGCCCAATGGGCGCTGTCGGACGTCGTCATCAAGAATGAAGGCCAGGGGTTGCTGTTCCGTTGTCCGATGTGCGGGGCGCGCAATTACGTCGAGCAGATCGAGGCAGACGACGGCACGCTCGTCTACGAGCAGATCGAAGGCAAACCGTTCGTCTGACCCCCAATTAATCTCGGGCGCCGGCCCCAGGGTCGGTCAACCGAAATCCATCTTCCCGCGTTGTAAAAGATCACAACTTGCTACACCGATCGATCGTCGGCTGCGGGCGGTGCGCGGGTTCGTCGACGGCGCGTGACCGCCGCCGCGAGCCCACCTGCCGGCTTGCACGATCGACGCCAGAAAAGATGCTCGGACGTATTGGGGACCGCAGTTTGAAGACCATGGCCGCGTTTACCGCGAGGCTGCGACATATCGGCATCAAGCGCTTACTGTCGCCTGCGCTCGCGCTGGCTATCTGCATTCTCCTGTTGTTTGCGCTGCAGGAGATGTCCCAAAGCATCAATTACCATTCGGTCAGCCGGCAACTGTTCAATATCGCCCCTCACAAGTGGGCGGTCGCGCTGGCTGCGACGGCGTTGAGCTTCGTCGCGCTCGTCGCCCGCGACGAGATCGGATTGCGCCACGTGCAAGCGAAGGTGCCGCGAGCGTTGCTGTGGATCGGCGCGACGGCTGCTTCGGCGCTTGGCAATATCGCGGGATTCGGGGCACTGACAGGCGGTGCGGTGCGCTGTCGCGTTTATGGCGCGGCGGGCGTTACGCCGGCGCAGGTCGGTCGCCTCACGGTCTTCACGAGCGTCTCGCTCGTCATGGCGCTGCTCGCGGTCGGCGCGTTGGGCGCGCTTTGGGATACCAACCTGGTCGCGACGATGACGCATCTCTCGCCGGGTCCATTGCGTCTTGGCAGTGTGCTCGTGCTCGTCGCGTTCGCTGCGGCCATCGCCTGCTGCGGTGCGCGCAGGAAGCGGATCGAGACACCGTGGCGGGCAATAGCGATCGACATTCCCGCACGAGCCGATTTGGCCGCGCAAATCATCTTCGGCATCGTCGACGTCGTCGGCGCGGGCGCGGCGTTATGGGCCTTTCTGCCTAGCACGCACTCGGACTTCATCAGCTTTCTCGCGGTCTACTCGGTGTCGTTGCTGCTCGGCATCTTGGGCCATACCCCGGGCGGCGTCGGCATCTTCGAATCGGTGATGGTATTCGCCTTGCGCGGCGACGTGACGACGCCCGCGCTCGTCGCCGCGCTTCTCGCTTATCGCGCCGTCTACTTCGGCTTGCCGCTCGTATTATCCGCGGGCGTGCTGGCCGGCTACGAGGGCAGGGCATTGCGCGCACGGCTGCCGTTGCGGCGCGTCGCGCGCATCGGCCGTCTCGCGCCGTTGTTCCTCTGCCTCATCACGTTCGTTACCGGCTCGATGCTGATCATGTCGAGCGCTACGCCCGCATTGGCGCATCGGCTAGCCGTATTGCGCCAGCTCGTGCCGCTATGGGCGCTGGAGAGCTCGCAACTGGTCAGCGGCGTGCTCGGCGTGTTGTTGCTGTTCGTCGCCCGCGGCTTGCTGCGTCGGCTCGATGCGGCGTGGTGGGTGGCCGTCGCGCTGACGGCCCTCAGCCTCGTGCTCTCGGTCATCAAAGGATTGGCTTTCGTCGAAGCGGGCATCCTGGCGACGCTGCTGGTGCTGCTCGTCAGCACGCGCCGCAACTTCAATCGGCGCACCGCGCTGTTCTCGGAGCCGTTCACCGGCGGATGGCTGATCTCGGTGGCGATCGTGCTCATGTGCGCGCTATGGGTGATGTTCTTCGCCTATCGCAACGTGCCTTACCGCAACGACCTATGGTGGCAGTTCGCATTCGATGAGCGCGCGTCGCGCTCGCTGCGCGCGATGCTCGCCTCGGGTCTCGTCGCGACTGCGTTTTCGCTGTGGCAACTATTGCGGCCCGCGGCGGGGCGCTTCGTGCGTCCGAGTTCTCAAGATCTCACCGACGCGGTGCAGATCATTCGCGCGCAGGAACGCAGCGATGCCGGGCTTGCGATGATGGGCGACAAGAGCTTCCTATTCTCCGATTCGCGCCAAGCATTCTTGATGTATGCCAAGCATGGCCGTACCTGGGCCGCGCTGCACGATCCGGTCGGGCCGCGCGGCGAGTGGGAGCAACTGATCCGCAAGTTCGTCATGCTGGCGCACCAGCACGGAGGCCGTGCCGCGTTCTATCAGGTCCGCGCCGATTCGCTGCCGCTTTATCTGGACTCGGGCCTGACATTGATGAAGCTCGGCGAGGAGGCCCGGCTCGCACTCGACGGCTTCGATCTGAACGGGCCTAAGCGAGCCGCGTTGCGATACTCGATGCGCCGCGCAGAGCGGGACGGTTGCACGACCGAGGTGATCGATGCGGCCGCCGTACCGGCGCATCTGGACATTCTGCGCGGCATCTCCGATAGCTGGCTCAAGAGCCGTTCGGCGCGCGAGAAGAGCTTCTCCGTCGCCGCATTCAGCGAAGCCTATCTCGCCGCGCAATCGGTGATGCTCGTTCGCGAGAACGGCGTGCCGGTCGCATTTACGACGTTCATGACCACCGATCTGAACGTCGAAGCGACGGTTGGCGTCATGCGTCATGTGGCCGATGCGTCGCCGTATGTCATGGACTATCTGTTCGTGCAGCTTGCCCTCTTTTTGAAGCGCGGCGGCTATCGGTCTTTGAGCCTTGGCGTTGCGCCGTTCTCGGGCGTGCAGCCGATGCCGCTCAGCTCGCCGCTTCACCGCTTGGGGACGATGGTGTGGCGCTTCGGCGGGCGTTTCTACAATTTCCAAGGCCTGCGTGCATTCAAGGGCAAATTTCAGCCGCGCTGGGAGCCGCGTTATCTGGCGGTGTCCGGCTGGGCTAGTGCGCTCGTGACGTTGGTGGACCTTTCCATTTTGGCCGGCGGGCGCCGTTCATGAAACTCAATTCAATACTCAGCCGTGCTAAACGGCTCGCCGTAGTCGTTGCCGGCGTATGTTTCTGCATTACCGCGCAGGCTGCCGAATCGCGCGTATCGGGCGGGCGTTATGGCGACGTCGCCGTCGAATGGCCGCAGGGCGAGATGCGCGGCTTCGTCGTGCTGTTTTCCGCCGGTAAAGGCTGGTCGGACGCCGATGCGCAAGCTGCGCGGGCGCTGGCTCGTGAAGGCGCATTGACCGTTGGCGTCGATACCGCACGCTATGCGGCCAATCTCGCCGCCACGGGGCGCGATTGCCGCCATCTCGACGGCGATGCCGAAGCGCTCAGCCATCAACTCGAGCGCCAACTGAAATCGGATCGCTACTTCGCCCCGATCATGGCCGGAACCGGACAAGGGGCCACGCTTGCATTGCACGTTCTCGCCCAAGCGCCGGCCAATACGATCGCGGGCGCCGCGGCCATCGATGCCGACGCGGCCTTGCGCAGCGAGTTTCATCAATGCCCGCCCGACCCGACCGTGAGCCGGGGTAGCGTGTTACCGGGCTTCGTCGAGTTCGGCGTGACTCAACAGCGCGCAATCGACGCGATGCAGCGGGCGTTGCGTTCGGCCGTCAAAGAAGGCGCCGATGCGCCGGGCTTTCATTTCGACAAAGATGCGAAGGCGTTGATGGCGCCGTTCACAGGGAAGCCGACGCGCGTGTTCGCCGCATCGGCCACCAGGGCCGAGCAACTTGCCGCATTGGTTCGTCCGCATTTGCAGCCAATCATGGCGGGCGAGCAAGACGTTTCCGATCTGCCGCTCATCGAATTGCCGGCGGCGCACCCGAGCGGCATGCTCGCAATCGTGATGTCGGGCGATGGCGGGTGGCGCGATCTCGACAAGACGATCGGCGAGCAACTGCAGAAAGATGGCGTGTCGGTCGTGGGTTGGGACAGCTTGCGCTATTTCTGGAGCGAGAAGAAACCGGAACAAGTGAGCCGCGATCTTGCCCGGGTGCTGCGTGCCTACGGTTCGCGCTGGCATGCGAATTCGTTTGCACTGATCGGCTACTCGTTTGGCGCGGACGTGATGCCGTTCGCGTATAACCGCCTACCCAACGATTTGCGGGAAAAAGTTTCGATCGTCTCGCTGCTCGGCTTTGCGCCCGCGGCGGACTTTCAAGTGCGCGTCACGGGCTGGCTCGGCATGCCGCCGAGCGACAAAGCGCTGCAGGCGAAGCCGGAAGTCGAGCGGCTGCCCGCCAGTCTCGTGCAATGCTTCTACGGCGAAAACGAAGACGATACGTTGTGCCCCGATCTCGCGGGCACGCGCGAGGTGATTCGCACCTCGGGCGGACACCACTTCGGCGGGGGATACGACGTTCTAGAGAAGCGCATCTTGCAGGGCTGGGAGAAGCGCATGTCGCCGAGCGAGCGGCCGGCCGGCGTGAAGTGATCGCGCGCCGGAAGGCCGCTTCCCACCCATATCGGCTATGCGCAACAACCATACGTTTCATGCGCAATCAACGCGCGCACTCAATTTAGAGTGCCACGCTTAGTATTACTTTTGACGACCGCTGCCTTTCGTCCTAAAACGTAGCCCTATCCAAGCATCGCACGGCGATGACGGACTTAGGGAGGCGGTATGAAGCGAGTCAAAACGCATTGGCGCAGGGTGCTATTCGTTGCGGTTGGGAGTGCGGTCGTCATCGCGCTGTGGCGATACGAACGACCCTTGGCGGGCGACACCTTCTCGCCTATCCAGTCGACCGTCGCATCGACGGTCAGTCTTGAACCCTCTCCCGATACGGCCACGCGCGGCGCCGCCGCCGAGCCCGGCCCGGCCGAGCGCGCGCTCGATATCGACGCCCTGCGCAAGACCCTCGCTTCGCGAACCGACGCCGACGCGGAGATCGGCCGCATCGTGGCGTTCGCCCGCTTTCGCGATCGAGTGGCCGCATACGGGCGCGACAAGGCACGCATGAGCGCAGCCGAACGCGCACAATTGGCCCGGCAGATTCTCGCCGATCTGCCCGAACACGTTGCTCGCAACGAGGTCCTGCCGGCGCAAGCGGAAGTCATGACGGCTGCATTGCTCGGCGATGCCGAGCCGGACCCCGCGGCACGCGAAGCCCAGTTGCAGACGGCGCGCGAGCAGTGGGACGCCTACGCTCGCCGAACGCTCGGGCCATCCCCAGCGCAGGACCCGCATTATCAAGCGTATGCAAGGCAGAGCAAAGCGGTGATCGATGAGGTTCGAGCAACCGTGTCCGACCCGCAGCAGCAGCAAATCGTCATCGGTCAACGCTTGCAAGCGCTGCGCGTGCAATTGTTCGACCACGCTTCTTCATCCGCTACCCATTGAACGTACGGCGCGTGCATTTCGCCTGCGCCGACAGTGCCTCGACCGTTAGAGAGGGAGGGAAGATGTTTGCATCCAAATTGTTGAAGGGGCTTTGCCTCGGCGGCATATTGAGCCTCGCCACCCTGAACGCACGCGCGACCGATACCGTGTTGCCCGATCCGTCGATTCCGTATTACGCGTGGTATGAAGTCGTGCTACCCGAAAGCAGCGGCGCGTCGTGCGGCAACGGCACGCCCATGCGTTTTTATATCAACCGCGCGCAATCGAACGACATGCTTTACATGATGGAGCCGGGCGGCGCGTGCTGGGATTACGCCACCTGCACGAAGACGGCGAACTCTGGGCCTGAAGCTGGGCTCGGCGCGTCCAACCCCGACGGAATCGCGCACAACTACATGGATGGCACGACGAGCCAAAGCCTGAAGTCGTCGTTGTTGTCGCCGCTGATGATCAGAATGGATTTGGCGCATATCCTCATTGGCGAACCGAAAGTGGAGACGCAGAACTGGACCCAGGTATTCGTGCCGTACTGCACCGGCGACATTCATATGGGTAGCGCGGTGCGCAGCTATACGTCCCCGGCAGGCGATGCGAGAGTTCAGCACTACAACGGCCTGAAGAATGCGCAAGCGGTGGCGCAATGGCTGGCCGCGCATGGATTCGGCCGCCCGAATCGGTTGCTCGTCTACGGCACGAGCGCCGGTGGTTACGGCACCTTGGCGAACTACCCCACGCTGCGCAACACGTTGCAGCCGCAGGCCTATAGCGCTTTGCTGGACGATGCAGGCACCGTGTTCAACACGCCGTTCGGCGCCGATCCCGCCGTCTATCCGTCCGTGGGCCTTTATGACAAGGTGAACCACGAGTGGGGGATGGCGGGCCCTGACGGCATGGTCACGCTCAACAGCAAGCTTTTGCCGTCTTTCGATCCGGCGAACATGGGCAGCGCGTATGCCGCGTTATCGAAGACCTATCCGCACGATCGCTTCGGCTATACGACCTACCAGCGTGACGAGGAGATGGCGGCCTATCACTATCGCGCGTTCGTTCCGTCGGTAATCGCCGCGCCCGACGATGCAGCCAAGGATGCGCTTTCGAGCGCGATGTTCGCTCAGGAACTGAACCGGCTCAAGCAAACGCTCGATCCGCTGCCGAACTTCGGTTATTTCATGCCTTGGGCGCGCGGCGATTTCATGCGCAACCATCAGGTGACCGTCGTCAGCTTTACCGGCTCCGGCATTCACGAGAACGGGATCGACGCCGACGTCGGCACGTTCATCGCCGATTTGCTCAATCAGAAAGACCCGGCCGATACGCCGGTGATGAAGGCGTTCCGCACCGACCAGTCGTCGGATTTCACGCTTTCGACGTTTTTGGCATGGATCGACAGCGTGCTCAATCTAACGGGGGAAGCTGGGCCGATTTCCGGGCATGGGGCCTAGCGATGGGCGCACCCGCTTCGGACCGGCCGCTTCAACCATCGACCGGATGCTCTGGCGTTTCCAAGATCAGTTGATAGAACGCCAAGTCGAGCCAGCGCCCGAACTTGAACCCGACCTGCGGCAAGGTGCCCACGTGCTTGAATCCGAGCCGCTCGTGCAACGCGATGCTGCCGTGATTCGCCGCATCGATACCGCCGATCATCGCGTGCAGGTCCGCGTGCCGCGCCGCTGCAATCAGTTCTTGCATCAGCACGCGACCGAGGCCCTGGCCGCGGTGATCCTGCTCGACGTACACCGAATGTTCCACCGTGTATTTGTACGCCGGCCACGCGCGAAACGTGCCGTAGCTGCCGAAGCCCATCAGCTTGCCGCGGCTGTCTTCGACGCCGATCACCGGAAAGCCGCCGCTTTGCTTGGCGTCGAACCAGGCGACCATGTTTTGCGGTGTCCGCGCCTTGTAATCGTAAAGCGCCGTCGAATTGACGATGGCTTCGTTGAAGATGGCGAGAATGGCGCCGGCGTGGCGCTCGAACGTGCAGCGCACGATGTTGTGTTCGCTCATGGTGTTCCTTTGACGATTGGATGGTGTGAGCACATGGCGTGATGAATCGCGTCGCAGCCTCGCGATGAAAGCGGCGCACCTATGACTTGGCCTGCGACTTCCTAGGCAATGGCGACGCGCGCCGGCTTTTCCGCGGCTTGGGCTCCACGCCGATGCGCGGATCGCGCGCAAGCACCCGCGCCGTCACTTGCGCGACGATCGATTCGAAGGCCGGGTCGCGCTGCGAGACATACAGCCATTTGCCCAGCACCGGATGCGGCTTCAGACCGGACATGTCGTCGATGAGCGCAGCGTGATGTTCACGCGACGTGCACACTAAGAGCCCGTTCCATGGTTCGTCGCCATCGCCTGCGGTGACGCATAGGCGCCCGTCGATATAGGCGGCGTCCGCGGCGAACATGCGCTTATGAACGAAAGTCGGATCGCGCTCGAGCGCCTCGAGAATCCAGGCGAGTGAATTGCGGACGGTGGAAGGCATGGCGGTTGAATCGAAGTTTGACAGGCGCGGGCTCAAACGGGGTGCGACAGATGGCGTGATCGTACTACACGCATGCCGGCGCGGGCTGCATGCATGCAACGCCCGGGAAGCGAAGAGGCGAGCATGCCCGCGTCAACGCGCTTTGCGTCGTCTGGCTTGGCGGGCTTCCCAAAGCGCGAGCGCGGCTTCGTACCGATCCAGCGCTTCTTCGTAGAGTTCGAAGACGCAGGGCGAGCATCCGCTATGACAGCAATCGTCTTGCGTCGGCCGCTTCGGTGGCGTGGGACGCGGATCGTCCGGCGATCGATCTTTGGGAGCAGGCGCTTTCGGCACGACGGGGGAGGGGTAGGTGTGAGATGGAGCGCCCGGTTTCGTGGCGAGCGCCCCTCGGATGATTTCGTGCTGACGAGTGCGGCCGTCCCTTAGGCGAGCAAATCGTCCGCGCTGACGTAGGGCCGGCCGAGCGCCTTCGCGACGGCCTCATGGGTGACTTGGCCCTCGCAGACGTTCAGTCCCGCTCGCAGGTGCTTGTCCTCGGCCATCGCTCGTTTCCATCCCTTGGTTGCCAGCGCGAGCGCAGGGCCCAGCGTGGCGTTGGTCAGCGCGAAGGTGGACGTGCGCGCCACGGCGCCCGGCATGTTGGCGACGCAATAGTGGATCACGCCGTCGACGACATAAGTCGGATCCGCATGGGTCGTAGCGTGCGACGTCTCGAAGCACCCTCCTTGATCGATGGCGACGTCGACGACGACCGCGCCCTTCTTCATGGTCGAAATCATGCCGCGGGTGACGAGCTTCGGCGCTGTCGCGCCCGGAATCAAAACCGCGCCGATGACGGCGTCGGCGCTGGCGATGCACCGCTCGAGCGAGTTGGCGCTGGAAAACTGCGTCGTAATGCGGTTGCCGAAGATCAGATCGAGCTGACGTAGGCGATCGACGTTCGTGTCGAGAATCGTGACGCGCGCACCGATGCCGACCGCCATCTGCAGCGCGTTCGCGCCCACCGTGCCGCCGCCGATGATGACGACGTGCCCTGGCGCGACGCCCGGCACGCCGGCGAGCAGCAGGCCCATGCCGCCATGCGGCTTCTCTAGATGCGCCGCGGCAACCTGAATCGACATGCGTCCGGCCACTTCGCTCATCGGCGCGAGCAGGGGCAAGCCGCCGCCGGGGCCGGTGATCGTCTCGTAGGCGACGCACACAGCGCCCGATTCGATCAGATCCGTGGCCTGTTCGCGATCGGGCGCGAGGTGCAGATAGGCATAAAGGATTTGTCCTGTGCGCAGCATCGCCCGTTCGGCGGCTTGCGGCTCTTTGACCTTGATGATCATGTCGGCGCGCGCATAGACTTCTTGTGCATCGCCGCATAGGGACGCGCCTGCCGCGGTATAGGCCTCGTCGGGTAAGCCGACGGCCAAACCGGCGTCCGCCTGGACGATGACTTGATGCCCACGGCTTACGAGTTCTCGTGTCCCGGCCGGGGTAAGGCCCACCCGGTACTCTTGGTTCTTGACCTCCTTGGGAACACCGATCAGCATGATGCACCTCCTCCTGGTATGGAATCGATCGATCGCATTGTCAGCCCGGGCTTGTGGCGCGGGATGACGACATAGTACGCCGTTGCATAGGCCCTCGAGCCGAACCAAGCGCGCGCTATCGACTGCGGCATCGTGTGCCCGACCGCGCGTGGAACACTTCGCCGGACACCGCCGGTGAGCCCGCCGCTTCTTGCTAGACTTACGCATCTTGCAATGCATCGGGGAGAGCGCGTGAGCCTCGACCAATATTTCAGGCGGCTCGAGCTGCCGAGTACGGCGTCGCCCGTGGAGATCAAGCGCGCCTACCGGCGGCTTAGGGCCAAATACCACCCGGACCGCAATAAGGGTCGCGAAGCGAGCGTCGAGCCCGTATTCAAGCGGATTCAGGAAGCGTTCGAAATTCTGATTGGCGAGCGCAAGGCGCCCATGCCCAGCCCGCAGCATGGGCCGGCACCGGCGCGAGAGAAAGAAAGGGATGCCTCGCCCCCGGAGCCGCGCAGCCGCCCGCCGATGCGCGGCGCGGATTGCACGGCCGAGCTGTTCGTTCCGCTCGAAGCCGCGATCTACGGCGGCGAGGTGGAGGCGACCTACATGACGAAGGGACCGTGCTTGCAGTGCCAAGGGCACGCGAGCCATCGTTGTCCGCTCTGTCGCGGCGCGCGCGTCGTGGCTCAGCGCAAGAGACAAACGGTGAAGATTTCGCCCGGAGCATGGGATGGCCAGCGTTACGTCGTCGAAGGCGGCGGTTATGCCGGGGTGCACGGCGGCGTGGCGGGCGATGCGATCTTCACGGTCGTGATCGTATGCAGTGCTGCCTTCCGGCGCGACGGGTTGAATATCGCTTGCGACATCGAGGTCGACTTCGTGAAGGCCGTGCTCGGCGGCGTGGTGGAAACACAGGTGTTGGGCCGCGCGTTGCAGGTGAACATCGCGCCGAACGTTCGATCGGGCAGCGCCATTCGTTTGCGCGGGGAAGGCCTCACGGATCGCAACGGCGTGCGCGGCGATTTGACGCTGAACCTTGCGCTCGTCATGCCGGCGGAAGCGAGTCACCTGACGGACGAGGAGCGGCAACGGTTGCACGAGATGTTTGCGGCGGCGCGCCAGCGAGCGATGCGGGCTGTCTCGGGATCGCAATAAGGGCGGCATACGGCGAAAAGCGCCTAGCGATCGTCTACGATACATGTCGGATTCGCGGCACCGTCAGCGAAATGCACGCGTAGTCTTGCGCATCGCCTCGCTTAGACGCGAACATTGCCGCTACGCGAATGTGAACGCGAACGCGAACGCTAACAGGAAGGAGCGATAGCTCATGGCCTTTCGCAACACTCTGCAACGTCTACGATCGGACGCGACATGAACGAGGGCCGCGCAATCGGCGAACGCGTCGACGTATTCGTGAGCGAACCGTCCGACGTAGACTGGGCGCGGCAACGCGTGCGCGATTTGGCTACGAAGGAAGGGTTCAGCGAGAAAAAAGCGGTAGCGTTGGCCACCGCCGTCTCCGAAATCGCGCGCAACATCGTCGTGCACGCGGGCCGAGGCGAACTTTGTTTTCGTCCGCTCGTCGATGGACAACGACGCGGCATCGTCGTCGTGGCGCGCGATCAAGGCCCGGGCATTGCCGACATCGAACTGGCGATGCGAGACGGGTACTCGACCAAAGGAAGCCTTGGTTTGGGCCTATCCGGCGCCCAACGCTTGGTCGACGAATTCCACATCGAGTCGGCGCCCGGCCGCGGGGTGACGATCACGCTCACCCAATGGGACAAAGACGATCCGGCCGATGATTAAGGCGCGGGCTTCGCTTCGAGCGACGCGAGCGGCAAGAGGGCGGTGAGCGCGAATCCTTTGCCGGGGGAGGTACTGATGCGGATCTCGCCGTCGAGCAGCGCGGCGCGCTCGCGCATCCCGAGCAGCCCGAACGAATGGCGGCTCTTTGCGCCTTGCTGCGCGGCCCCCCGACCGTTATCCGCGATGCGCACGATGCAGTACGGATCGACGCGCTCGATATCCAATACGACTTCGGTCGCGCCCGAGTGGCGCGCGACGTTCGTCAGCGCTTCCTGCACCATGCGGAACATGTCGATTCTGCACTCGCGATTGAATGAGATCGCGTCGGCATCGATATGCCGGATCACACGAATGCCGTAGCGCGCGGAGAACTCGTCGACAAGGCTGTCGATCGCCGGAATCAATCCCAGATCGTCCAGAATCACCGGATGCAAGTCTGCTGCGATGTGCCGCACCGATTGCACGAGGTTGTCGATCATCGCATAGAGGCCATTCAACGCGCTTTGATCGGTTCGGGCGCGATCTTTATCGCCGGTGTGCTCCAACAACGACGTGGCCATCTTGAGCGCGGTCAGTTGCTGCCCCAGATCGTCATGAAGCTCGCGCGCGATGCGTGCTTTTTCCTGCTCTCGTACCTGCTGGATGTGCGCCGACAGACGCCGCATTTCTTCTTGCGACGTGCGCAGCGCTTCTTCGTCGCGCTTGCGATCGGTGACATCCAAGATCCAGCCGACCATGCGATAGGGCGTGCCCGATGCGTTCCAGAGCGCTTGCCCGCGCGAATGCACCCAGCGCACTTCGCCCGATTTGGCGATCACTCGATACTCGATATCGTAAGCGTGCCGATCTGCTAGATGGGCCTTCATTCTTTGTGCGACACGATCCCGGTCTTCGGCATGAATGGCGCCGAAATGCGCCTCGCGTTCGTTGGGCAGCTCGCTGTCCGCGTACCCCATGATTTGCTTGAACTGCGGCGAAAAATAGATCTCGTCGGTTTGCGGATTCCAGTCCCACAACCCCGCCATCGCGCCGCTCACGGCGAGATGAAAGCGTTCCTCGCTGGCCGTCAATGCGGCGCGATAGCCTTCGATGGATAGCTCGAACGGCGCGAGCAACTCGTTGAAAAATGCCGTCGACGCATCGAGCAGATGCCCGCGATCGGCGGGCGCGGCAGGCAGCACGAGTGTATCGAGCGCGGCGCGATGCAATTCGGCGATGTCGAGCAGGCCGAACCCATCGGCCATGGCCTGCCGACCCAGTTCGTAGGCGTGAGCGAGCCCGGTCTCGCTTGCAGCTTCCAAGTACGAGCGAAGGCCGGAGAGATACGCGGCGCTCAGCGTCTCGAGCCGCGTGCTCATGGACCGGCCCCAAGATAGCGCGCAACGACCACATGCGCATCGTCGGTCCCTTTCGCATATCGGACGAGGATCGATTCGGCGATTTCTTGCGCGGTAAATTGCGTCACGATGCCCGCGCTGAAGGTGCTTCGAATGCCGTCGGTCGCCATGACGAGCAGGTCGCCGCTCGATACCTCGTGCCGCGTCGCGCGCAGCGACGGCAAGCGATAACCCACGACGCCGCCGCGCGTCGAAATGGCTTCTTTCGGCCCTTGCGCCGATCCCGCCGCGCGGATCAGGACGCCGTCGACGTTGCCGACGCCGGTCCAGGTCATCGATGCGTCCCTCGCATCGAACCATGCGACGGTCATCGCCGCGCCGCGGGTTTTACGCAGCGCTTCATGGCATTGCTGCACGAGCAGCACGACCGACGCACCGTCGTGCGCTTCGACCACGGGAATCGCAGCGCGCACGGCCGTGGCCGCTTCGATGCCATGCCCGAGCCCGTCGAGTAGGGCCACCAGCGCGCCGTCCTCGCGTTCGACGACCGCATGCATATCGCCGGACGGCTCTTCCAATGCGCGGCCGGCCCAGCCCCACTCGATGATCGACGCTCGCGAGGCCGCTTGATCGGTCATCGCAGCCACCTTTTCATTTTGACGATCGTGCCTTTGCCGACGACCGACGTCAGCGCGAATTCGTCCATGATTCGCTTCGTGCCCGGTAGGCCCACCCCGAGGCTTTTTGCCGTGGAATAGCCGTCGCGCATCGCGAGTTCGATATCGGCGATGCCGGGGCCTTCATCCTCGGCGACGATGGAAATGCCCACGCGCACGCCGTCGTCGATCCGGCACATCACGATTTCGCCGCGGCGTGCGTAGCTGATGATGTTGCGGGCGATCTCCGAAATGGCCAGCGCGATGATGGTGCGGTCCGTGTTCGAGAAGCCGATTTCGGCGCCCAATTCGCGGCCTTTTTGGCGCGCGATGACGACGTCTTCCTCGCGCTCGATGGGCACGCGGATCTCAGCCGGCATGGCCCAGGCTCCTGCGCGCGGTTTTGCCTAGGTAGTCCAGGCCTTCTTCGAGATCGAGCGCCGTCGCGATGCCCTCTAGCGCAAGCCCGAGCTGCACCATGGCGAAGGCCACTTCGGGCTGGATGCCGACGACGACCGTGGTGGCGCCGCGCAGCTTGGCGACATACGCGATGCCGCGCAAGGTGCGCGTGGCGAACGAATCGAGCACGTCGAGCGCGGTGACGTCGATGATGACGCCGCGAGTGCGAAAGCGGCCGATCTTCTCGGCAAAGTCTTCACGTAGCTGGATGAGATCTTGATCCGTGAGGGCCGATTGAATCGACGCGATCAGTACGTCGCCTTGCTTGAGAATAGGAACGGACACGGTATCAGTTCACTCCATTCACGCGCGCGTCGATCGGCTCCCCTTGCGTGACACGGTAGCCCAGATTGCGCTCGGCCACTTCGATGCCGCCTTGCAGATCGCTTACGGCATCGAGGCCGCCCAATTCGATGCCTAATGACACGAGCGACTGGGCCACGGGCGCCGAGATGCCGCTCACGATCACTCGCGCACCCATGAGGCGTGCGGCGGTCACCGTCTGCAGGATATGGTTGGCGACGCGCGAGTCGATCGTGGCGACCCCGGTCACATCCATGACGACGACTTTGGCGCGGTTCGCCCGAATCGATTCCAGCAGGTTCTCGGTGATGAGGCGCGCGCGATAGGTATCGATCACACCGATGATCGGCAACAGCAACAGACGGTCGCGCAGTTGCAGCACGGGCGTCGACAGTTCTCTGATGGCCTCTTGCTGCTGCCGGATGACGCGCTCGCGCTGAGCCACGAGCACATCGACGATGAGGCCGATATCGAAGAAGACCACCTTCTGCAACGACATGAAGGCTTCGAATGCGTCCGGGGGCGGCAGACCGGCATGCTGCATGATGTCCGAGCCGATCTGCTTGACGAGGGCCAGGAAGGCGCCCAAGAAGGTGCGGTTGTCGAGGCCGGCTGCCGCATAAAGCAAGCCCAGCTCGATGCGCTGCTCGACGTATTGAGTGTCGTACTCGCCCGAGGCGAGCGCCTGCAGGTGATCGAGCTTGAGGCGCCTCGCCCGATCGAACAGCGCCGTGTTGTGAAGCAACGGGCGGGCCTCGGGGAAGTTGGCGAGGGAATCGAAGAAGGTGGCGCAATAATCGTCGGCCCTGCGCAGAACGAGGTTTTTGATTGTCGCTATGCGCGCCAGGTCGGCCGCCGCAAGGCCGACGATCTCTCTGCGGCGCTCGATTGCCCCGCTGTTCAACCCCATTTGGTGCATCAATGCGAGCGACTCACGTTGCTCAAACTGCTCTGCCATGCGTGCCTCCTCGGTTGCCGCCCAGCGCGTACTGTTTGCCGCTGGGCATCGAATTCGGGAAATACGACACGGCAGCCCGGCGTCGGTCAGCGTGTCGGCAGTTCATTGCGGCCCGCGGGAGGGCTGACCGCATTCGCGTTGCTGAAATCGTTTGTGTTATCGCGGCAATGACTGTGTCTCGCGCGGCGACGTTTCGTCGAACCGGGTAAAAACCAATATTTGAA
>Ga0224712_10000005_pt1 | contig 30824 bp, 20 predicted proteins | sample DielMetaTC5pm2_FD_171474 | JGI IMG/M metagenome (GOLD analysis project Ga0224712, IMG submission 171474) | Corn rhizosphere microbial communities from Kellogg Biological Station, Michigan, USA - Diel MetaT C5pm-2 (Metagenome Metatranscriptome)... | ecosystem: Host-associated > Plants > Roots >...
CTTTCTTTTCACTTTCTATTCTATCTTTGATTGTTTTCTCTAGATAGATATCCATTCTGTCGTTTATGAGTGATTCTTCTATTTCTTTGATATCTGCCTTTAAGGATTTTCCATAGCTAGGAAAATTAGATTTACCCTCTATGTTTGCATAACTCAATAGAGGAACAAACCAGAAATTAACTGGAGAATTTGCATATTTGGACTGTTCTTTTGAAAAATCTATCTTAGATTTGACTGCCAGATAGGGAAAGATAGAAAGAGATAGAGTTTCTAGTACATCAATATCCTCCTGTTTTATAGCTCCTCCTTTTACCATTGAAATATAGAAGTGATTCCAGATAGCTGTTTCTACCCTCTTTAACCTAGATGGAGATCTTTCACTTAGAAAAGAGAAAAGTATATCAGCAATATTGCTATGGATCATAAGATAGAATAGATTAATATCATCCTGATTCTCTTTACCTAAATTAGGATAGGAGAAGAAGAGATCTTTTAAGATTAATTCTTCTGGAGAGATTTTTTCTAACCAGAAATTTATAGAGAGCACACTAGTCCTACAGATTATGTTAAATTCTCTCTCTATTACCTCTAGACACAATTCTGGTTGGTTACCATTACCGTTTTTCTTATTTTGTAGGATGAAAGTTTTCTTGTAGACCTTCATAAGTTCAATTTGAACTAGAACCTCTCCAGAACACTGACATTTCAGTTTTCCTCTCTCATTTCTTAGTGGACGTATTAGATGACCACCTCCTAAATACCCAAGATAGAAATAGTAGAGGCTGGATAGAAATTGTAGATATCCTAGATTAGGATATTTAATATCGAAGTAATTAATTTTTTGTAAGGAAAGTTTCAATACTCTATCAAAAGTTCTTTCACTAAATGGGTAATCTAGTTCCAGGAAATAAGCAGAGAGAGGAGGAATAATATAGGTAGAGGTTGGAAGATATTCCTCCTCCTCTAATGGAAGGAAAGAAAGTTGTTCAATAAGATGGCCTAGGTTGTTAGAATGCTGAGTAAAAAATTCTAGCTTATCATTCATTTGATTTTCAGGTTTTGAATAGAATAGTTTCATACTACTACTACCAGTAATAGATTTATTAGTTAGGAAATTGATCATCTGTTCTACATTAAATACATCAGTAGGTAGGGGTTTCTCTGCAAGGATAAATTTGCTCCTATTAGCATATAAAGAGAGATAGAAAGAAAGTAGTATTATTTCCTGATCTGGTATAGGTACATCAAATTGAACTGTCTTCTTAACTAAGGAAGGAACTCTTTCTTTAGGTTGATTTTGTCTACTTCTCTGTACAGATCGTAGGCACTTCAGATCTATTGAAACAATATCAAAAACTGCAGAAAGTATTAATAGGTTAAATTTCACTTAGAAAATACAATAATCTATGATATTCTACTGGAGAATAGAGAGATTAGACGTCTATTCCTGTATCAGTAAAGGTTCCAAATTCAGCATCGAAGGAGAAGATTACCTGACCCATTCTACCATTTCTTTGCTTCAAAATTGTTAGGTCAACCTCTCCAGGAATAAGATCACTTCTAGTCTTACTATTACTATTTGATTGCCGATTACTATTCTGTCCACCAGATCTAGTTAAGGAGAAAACATTATCAAAATTTTCTTCTATACCACCAGAGGATTTCAATTGATGAAGCATCGGTCTAGATCCTTCTTGTTCTGCTAAGCGAGATAATTGTGCTAGGCAGACTATAGGTATATCCAGTTCCTTTGAAAGATTCTTAATATTTACACATATCTCTGCAAGTTCATAAGCCTTACTCTCTGCTTTTCTAGTTAAAAATTCCTTTGCTGTGCTACCACTATCAAATAGAGATATCAAACTGAGATAATCTATAAAAACAATGTCCAATCCATTCTGATTATAGGCATCCATACAGACTCCTTTTATCGCATGGAAAGATAATCCACTTGAATCTATTATTGTAATATCCATAGACCTTATTTCTTGTTCATATTCTTTAAATAATTCCTTACTTGATTTAGAAAGTGAGCTTATTCTTGTTTCTTTCATAGAGATACCACAATAGGAAGAGATAATTCTTCTCATGATATGAGAAACTGACATTTCTAATGAGAAGAAAAGTATTTTACTTTTCGTCCTTCTCGCAGCATTAACTGCTAGATTAATAGCAAAGGATGTTTTACCAACTCCTGGTCTTGATGCAATAACAGTAATTTCTGAGTTATGAAAACCTACAATAAGATCCTCTAGAGAAGGATAAAAAGAGACTGGAACACCATAGAAGGATTTCCCAGTCATTTCCATTTTTCTCATGTTTTCTATCTCTAAATCCAGAGCTTTTGATAATGTAAAGATCTTTTTGTTATCTTTTAGGAAGGAGGAAATGTCATTTAATCTTCTTTCTATTTCTACTACAAGAGGTAGACTAGAGGAACTAGCAATAGCCTTACTAAAGATTTCATTACTTAGATTAACTAGAGATCTCTTAACAGAATTTTCCTTAATTATTTGAAAGTAATTCTCAATATTAGCAGAGAGTCTGAATTGAGAGATAAGTGAGAGAATTTTTTCCTTAAGAAGCTTAGCTAGAGCAGAATTAGAATTGTTTAGATTATTTAGGACTAATATTGCATCTAGAGATCTATTATTTTTAGAATAAGTATCAACTAAAATCTTCCAGATTTCTCTATTCTTGCTATCAAAGAAATCTAGATCCTTTATTCTTCCATAGTAATCAAGAAAAAGATTAGGATCTTCGATAAGAATTGAGAGAAAAGCATCCTCTGCTTCTATATTGCAGAGGCGAGATTTTATCTCCTCTTGCTGTTGCTCTACAACAGGTTCAGTAGGATAGGATATTGCCATTGTATTCTTTATTCTAGGAGAATTATTTTTAAGTCTAAATATGCTAATTTATGAACCTAGTTTAACCAAAGTTTCAGAAGAAAATTTTATATTTTAGGGTTCTCTATTTTAAAAATTGAGGAGAGGAAAAAATAGAGAAGTTCTATCTCTACTAGAGCATTGTTATGCAGCTTCATAGAAACCTCAGCTATTAGGCTGATTTTATCAAAATTTTGTAGGCTACTTTTCTGTTCCAATAAATAATCTTTATAGAGGCTCAAAAAAAGAGAAAGAGGAAGGAGATCCTTTCTAAAAATAGAAAGGAAATCCAGCACCTTCTCCTTTTCTTTCTTATTTATAGCAAGATCAATTTCTTCTATTAGAACTCTTGGAAAAAAATTAATCATTTTTTTAAAGTTATTTTGATCCTTATCTTTTAGAAAAATCATTCCTTTCTCTACTATATTGATAATCTGTCTAAGATTCCCTTTAGAGGCTGAGTAGAGGAATTCTATTATTTCCCTATCTATTTTGATATTTTCCAATTGACAAATCCTCTCTACTTCATGAGTAGATTCCTCTTTTGTAAGAGGGGCTAGGTTAAAGATAAGGGAACGAGATAGAAAGGTAGATGGGAGGGCATCAATTTCATTAGTTAGAAATATAAAGATACTGCTTTTTAATACCTCCTCTAGAACCTTTAGAAGAGCATTAACTGCCTCTTCTGTTAACATATGGCATTCATCGAGAAGGAAAATATTCTTTCTATAGAGTGGAAATTGATTCTTGACTAGGATCAGTTTCCTTATCTCATCAATCCCTCTATTGATAGAACAATTTATCTCTAGAAAGGAGATAGTAGAATCATCCCTACAGCTGTTACAGATTCCACAGAGATCCTCCTTAAAATCAAGACAGTTTATTGCCTTCCCTAATATTCTTGCAAGTGTTGTCTTACCAGTACCACTTCTTCCAGTAAAGAGATAGGATGGAAAGATTAGATTCTTTTTTATTGAATTAACAATAATTTTCTTTTCCAGGTCATGACCGACTACTTCTGCTATCTTTCTTGGTCTATATCTATTATATAAATTCATTCTATTTCTTCTCTCTAGTCAAATTATTTTAATCTCATCGTACTAAAAATTTTTCTAGTTCCTTTACATAATCCATCTTTTATTCTAAGAAAGTAAGGTGTGAGACTACAACTAATAGAGGAAGCTAACATTAAAGCATTATCAGTACAGTAGTGTAGTTCTGGTATTAAAGTAGTACAACTAGGAAAGGAATTAACAATTCCCTGCCTGAGTAGGCTATTAGCAGCAACCCCACCAGAGAGGATAATAGATTTTACTTTTTTTTGTTCTACTATTACAGAAATCTTTCTCAGAAAGTAATTCATTAGACCAGATTGAAAAGAGAAACAAAAATCCTCCCTTTCTTCCTTTACTATAGATGGATTCTGCTCTAGAAAGTTCTTTACAAAAGTCTTTATTCCACTGAAACTGAGAAGATTATCTTCTGTCTTTACATGTGGTAGAGAAAATAACAAAGTCTCGCCTTTTTTAGCTAAATCGTCTATCTTTCTTCCAGCTGGATAACCTAGTTCAAGCATCCTTCCTACCTTATCATAGAGCTCTCCGAGAGCATCGTCAATTGTATTCAGAATGACTTTGCTCTCTCCTTCTGAGAAAAGGAATCCAATTGTATGGCCACCAGAGACAACCAAGCCCAGAATAGGCTCCTCTATTCTTTGATTCTGAGTTATAAAAACAGATGCTAGATGGGAAAGAAGATGGTTACTAGAAATAAAATCACATTTTATTTTCTGACTAAGAGCTAAAGCAAAGAAATATCCTGTACCAAGAGAGGTAATTAGACCAGGGCCAGAAGTTGCTACAACCTTATTAATAGATTTGAGGAGGTTTAGATTTAATAGTTCTAAATAGATTGAGTTGAGATTATTAATATGACAGTTAGAGGCCTCTTTTGGATCTACTCCACCAATTGTAGAGAAGATTTCCTGCTTCAAAAGTTGCCTATTAAAAATAGTGTAGAGACCTCCATCTTCTCTCCTTTCAGTGATAGAAAGGCAGGTATCATCACAGGATGTTTCTACAGATAAAATTCTTTCCATTCTCTTGGTGCGAGCGACGGGAATCGAACCCGCATTTTTAGCTTGGAAGGCTAAGATTCTACCACTGAATTACACTCGCTTAGTGGTCGGAGTGACTGGGCTCGAACCAGCGACCTCCCGTTCCCAAAACGGGTGCTACTACCAAACTGAGCTACACTCCGTGGTACGAGAGGTGGGAATCGAACCCACGAGAATTGGTTTTTGAGACCAATATGTCTAAAACCTGCTGCATCACTCTCGCCAACTACAGAGATCAGAAACCTATCCTAGACTCTAGAATAGGTATTCCGATCTACTTTTTCCATTATAAACTATTAACTTTTAATTTGGAAATAACCATAAGTCACAAAAGCCATAGCAATAAGCATAACGCCTAAGGCTCTAGCAATGGAATTATAGTAGTAGCTACTGTTTGTACTTTCAATTTCCTCTATTAAGTGTTCTAATACATTTACCTGTGCATCATTGTATTTTTCTTCATCAGAAGCAAACTTTCTTGCTGCAACATCTCTAGAAAGTACGATAGCAAAGGAATAAAGGTTACTCCTTTGTTTATTGATTATAAGTTGGCTAACTAGATGTTCTAGGAAACCAGATAGGAGAGAAATCAATAATCCTCCAACCAAATATTCTTTTACTTGTATAGTCATATAAATATAAACCTCCAATAGAATAATATAAAAAATTCTTTCTATCCTAAGAAAGAATAAGATTAATTCCTCCATTAAAATGAATGATTCTTTCTATTTTTTTTCCTAGAGTAATCTTCTTTATATCCTCATTGGAGAGTATAACATCATCCTTACTTGAAGGAGTAGAATTGATCTCTAGAAGGAATTTTCCATTAACCAGAATTTTTAGTTTCTCCTTTTCTAATCCTTCATATACAAATACATCTGGTAATTTGAATTGAGCAAGGTCAAATTGATACATTTCTCTTAATTTCCTATTTATTAGAAAGAAAGAAAGATTTGGTAGAAGAGGAAAAGAAAGGAATGGAAGGAGGAAAATCAGCACTTTTTTTTTCTCCTTAACTATTACATTAAAGAGGGACATCAGTTTAGCAATAGCTAGATTAAATTTAAGGGAGGAAATATCTTCCTTAATTGAATTTATTGCTCTAACCTCCTCTCTTGATAGGCGAGAGAGATTAATCTCCTCCTCGGCTATAGAAAGATCTAAATCAGTATAGAAGGAGTAGACTCTATTAAGGAATCTAGACATACCAATAATTTGTTCCTCGTCCCAAAGAATATCCTTATCTATTGGAGCTAGGAAAAGGAGGAATAGTCTTAGACAATCTGAACCATATTTCTCTACCATCTCATCTGGAGAGACACCATTTGCTTTGGATTTCGACATCTTCTCTATAGATTTAGTAACTTTCTTGAAGCAAATTGGACAGATTTCCTCCTTAGTAATCTTCTCTTTTTCTAGGTAGCCATGTTCCTTACAATTATAACTTTGACTCAGTACCATTCCTTGTGTAATTAGAGTTCTACACATATCTGTCCTTTCTATCATTCTTATTTTCTTTAGGAAGTGGCAGAAGAACCTAAAGAAAAGTAGATGGGAAGTAGCATGGTCGTTTCCACCAATGTAATAATCTATCGGTAGGATCTTTTCTATAGCCTCTCTGCTAAAAGGTTCTCTATTATTCAAGTTATCGAAGAAACGAAACATATACCAGGAGGAGGAGAAAAAAGTATCCATTGTATCAGTAATTCTCTTGGCTTTTCCTTTACATTTAGTACAGATTGTTTCCACAAATTTAGTAGCCCATTCCAATGGATTGCCTTTCTTAATTGTTAGGAAATCGTTTCTGCTGATAGATGGTAATCTAATTGGAAGATCCTCTAAATTGCAAGGTACTAAACTACAGTTAGGACAATCAATTAATGGTATTGGAGCTCCCCAATATCTTTGACGGGAAATGCACCAATCCTTCAGAGAATATTCCACCACCTTTTCTTGCTTTTTGTTTCTCTTGATAGAAAGGAGAAAATTTTCTATTCTAGCTCTATCTACCCTTAGATTAGTACTAAGACCGAATTTCTTCCGGAGATGATCAATCTCTTCCTTAGTATAGGTATAGAGATAGAGCCTAGATTGTTTCTCCTCTAGAAAGAATATTTTAGAAATAGAATCATCTAGATTATTAGATAGGGCAAAACTAAAAAGGCTCTCCTTTTCATTTTTTAAGTCAGACAATATAAGGAACTCTATATCATTTTCTAAATTACTCTCATCAAAAACTACCTCAGAGTTCTCAAGATAGGATAGAGAAATCTCTTTTCTTCCAATCCATTCTCTTTGTATATTTCTTACTAGGGTAGGCCATCCCAATAGATCATCTAGTTCTAGATAGAGCTCTTCAGCAAAGCTAGAAATTTTTATAAAAAACTGTTTAGTAGTTCTATAGTCTACTTCCTTTCTACATCTCCAACATTTTCCATTTACAGATTGTTCATTAGAAAGTATTGTCTGGCAATTATCACACCACTTTGAAATAGAGTTCCTTCTATAGATAAGATCATTCTCCATCATTTTGAGGAAGAAAAACTGATCCCATCTATAGTATTCCTCCTCACAGGTACTAATCTCCTTCTCCCAATTTAACATCAGGTTAAATTTTCTAATAGATTTAGACATATTGGAGATATTTCCTCTAGTCCAATCAGATGGAAGAATACCACTTTTTAGAGCAGCCTGTTCTGCTGGTAGACCAAAACTATCCCATCCAATAGGTCTAAAGATATTTATAGACTTTTCGCTATTTGGAACTATCTTAGAAAGATGGATTACATCCCCTATCATAAACTGTCTAGTATGCCCTAGGTGGAGATTTCCAGAGGGATACATGAACATCTCAAGAATATAGATAATATCTCTACTATCAATCTTAAAGCTTTCCTGTTTAAAATTCTTAATGAAATAATCCTCTAGGAGATTAAAGTCATATTGGTTCATTTACTAGAAATATAATTTTCATAGTTATTAGAGACAAAATTCCAATCGATTATATTCCAGAAGTTATTAATAAATTCTTTTCTATCGTATTTGTATTTCAGATAGTAGGCATGTTCCCAGAGATCACAGGTAAGGAGTAGTTTTTCATTTCCATCACTAATGGGGCAGTCCTGGTTACTTGAGGAGGTAAGGATAAGATTACTGGAACTATCTAGATAGAGCCAAATCCATCCACTACCAAATCTAGCTAGACTTATTTCTAGGAATTTATCTTTAAAACTAGAGAGACTATTAAAATTTTTTTCTATTAATTCAATTAGTTTCTTTGAAGGAGAGGTAGAGTTACCAGAAAGACATTTCCAGAAGAAGCTATGATTGAAATGACCTCCACCAAAGTTTCTTATACCCCAATAGAGGTTCTTAATAGATTCTTTACCAATTTTTATTAAGAATGGATCATTTGATCTACCGGCTACAGAGGAGCTATAGATAATCGGTAGGAATTTGAGAAGTGTCTCTATACTCTTAGAGGCTATTTCTGGATAGGGCTTCAGAACTAGATTTAATTTATCAAGATAGGCTACATGATGCTTAGTATAGTGTATCTCTACTGTTTCTCTATCGATATAGGGTTCTAGACTAGAAAAATCGAAACCTAGTGGAGGAAGAAGATAGTTCATTTTTCAAATTAGTAGACCTTTAAAAGATTATACACCATACAATCCTTTCTTCCTTTCCTAAATCAAACTTTCTATTGGGAATTTCCTGCAGAGATTCTCTATTGATTCTTTAATATGTTTGTTATCCTTCTCTGTTAGATTTCCAGAAAGGATCAAAGTAATTAAATTACCAATTATTTTCATCTCCTTCTCTCTCATGCCACGAGAAGTAAGAGCTGGAGTACCCAATCTAACACCAGAGGTCTCAGTTCCATTTAATTTATCAAATGGTATTAAATTCTTGTTTGCTACGATATTATAATCCTCTAGTAGATTAGCCGCTTGAGCTCCACTGATGCTCTTCTTCGTTAGATCAATCATGAAGAGATGATTCTCAGTCTTCTTGCTAACTATTCTAAAATCCTGTTCATAAAGGAAATTAGATAGAGCTACAGCATTTTTTATTACCTGTGTTTGATAATTAACAAATTTTTTTGAGGAAGCTTCAATAAGGCAGACTGCCTTGGCTGCTATGGCATTACAGATTGGGCCACCTTGGATACCTGGGAAGATATTTCTATTTATTTTTTTAGAGAGTTCAAAATCATTAGTTAAGATCATTCCACCTTTTGGGCCTCTTAGAGTCTTATGAGTAGTAGTTGTAACTATATCAGCAAATGGAAAGGGAGAATCATGTAATCCAGCTGCTACTAATCCAGCAATATGAGCAATATCAGCTAGGAGAAAAGCTCCAGTACTTTTTGCTATTTTGGAGAATTTTTCAAAGTTTATTTTTCTGGAGAAGGAGCTATATCCAGTAATGATTAAGTTTGGTTTCTCTCTCTTAGCTATTTCATAGATACTCTCATAATCTAGCTCCTCTTCTTCATTGAGATGATAATTTACACATTTGAAGATTTTGTCAATTAGACTTAGACCAGATCCTCCATGGGAGAGATGCCCTCCATGTTTTAAGTTCATAGATAGTATCTTGTCTCCAGGTTTAATCAGAGAGAGAATAGCTGCTAGATTGGCCTGTGTTCCAGAATGAGGTTGTACGTTAGCATACTTGCAATTAAAGATTTCACAGGCTAGTCTAGAACATTCTTCTTCTATCTCTAGAACATACTTGCATCCATTGTAATATTTGGTTTTAATTCCTTCAGAATACTTAAAAATAGCAGCAGAGTCTAGAGCCATTAGAACATTTTTAGAGGGATAATTTTCTGAAGCTATAAGATTCAAACTCCAACTCTGTCTCTCCTTCTCTCTATTTAAGAGATCAAAAATATTTTCTACTTTCTTCAAATCTTCCTTATGCTACAAGAAAAAAGTTTTTTGATAAGATAGAATTCATTCAGTCTAAACTAATAGATTTATTTATGATTCTTGGATTTCACTTTGGTACTAGTTCTGGAATAGAAAAGGTTGCTCCTATTGCTAAGAGTTTTGGTCTAGATTGCTTTAGTCTCTTTCTAAAAAATAGGTTAAAGCTCTTTAGAAAAGAAGCCTTTGATCTGGACAAGGAAGCTTTTAAACGTAGCTTAGCTGAGAATGATATTAAAGTAGAGAATATAGTTCCTCATGCTGGCTACCTAATCAATCTAGCCTCTCCTGATGATAAAATTTTTGGTAACTCTATTCTCTCTCTTGTACACGAGATAAGAATTTTAAATTACCTAGGACTAAAAAAGATTAATGTTCACATTGGCAGTAATCCAAATAGAAATGAAGGTATTTCTAGAATTATTAAAGGGCTTTCCTCTGTAGTAGAGAGTTGTTCTGATCTAGGAAAGGTACCAAAGATAGTTCTAGAGAATGGAGCAGGTTCTGGGAACCAGATTGGAGCCAATCTAGAGGATTTGATAGAGATTTTTTCTTATCTAGATAGTAATCAATTTGGTCTTTGTATTGATACAGCTCATGCCTTTGTAGCAGGATATGACTTCTGCCAACTGACTGTAGTAGAAAATTTTATAAGTTCCCTGAAAGAAAAGATCGGTTTGAAATATCTTCAGCTTGTTCATCTAAATAATGCTACCTATCCCTCTGGATCCAAAAGGGATAAGCATGCTAATCTTAAACATGGATTAATCTCTGAGGATTTCTTTAGATTATTCCTCTCTGATCTTGATCTACAGGATATACCAATGGTAATGGAGACTTCCTCTTCTAGACTAGAGGAAGATATAGAATTTGCTCTACTCTGCTCTAAGTCTCTTTCTAAGTAAATAATTATTTTATTAGTAGATCTAGATCTCCTTTCAGAAAGGATTTAGTCTCTCGTTCCTCTAAGGTTCTATCTGATAAATTATCTTTTATTCTAAGAATAGGATCGAAGAAGTAGCTTCTCACTACTTCTAAATGAGAGAGTCTATTTTTATTAAAGAATTCTTCTTTCTCTCCTCTTTGTTTTTCTAATAATTTCAATTTCAGAAGAAGAAGAGCATTCTTCTTGTTCTGATTCTGGTCTCTCTCTCCGAAGGTCTTAACAGAGAGACCAGAAGGAAGATGGGTGATCTTAACAGCAGAATCTGTTGTGTTAATATGCTGGCCACCATGGCCACTGGCGCGGCATGTTTCAATGGAGAGATCCTTTTCTAGTAACTTAATATCCTTATCAAAATTCTCAATTTCTATTAAGGAGATTATTACTATAGAGGTATGCCTCTTTCTATCTTTATTGAAAGGAGAGATTCTAATAATACGATGTAGACCATTTTCTTTCTTAATCTTCTCTAGGAAATTTTTGTCTAGAAAGAGCTCTAGAACTATCTTTCTTAGGCCACTAGAACTTCTACTCTCTTCAAGAATAGAGAATTTTATACCTTTCTCTACAAATCAGCCAAGATAGAGCCCAGACAGGATATTAGCACAATCTTGGCTATCTTCTCCACCATCTGATGGGTAGATAGAAAATAGAACTTTCCTATTCATTATCTCTATAATTTTATCGGCTAGAAAACCAGAATGAAGAGCCTTGTAGAGATAGTAAATAATTTATCGAGCTTCTGGTCTTCTAAAGGTCTTTATCAGCTCTTTAGTTATGATATAGAGAAGGGTGCCTCTACTTGTAACCCAGAAGTTATCCATCAGATAATATCCACTCGATTAGATTTTTTTGTTCTAGATAAATGTAGAAGAGCTAAGGATGCTCTATTGTCTTCTAGTAATGACCGATGCTATACCCATCATCAATTTGAGGTCATTCTTAATACAAAGAATAGATCTAATCTCCTAGATCTTTATGAGGAAAGTCTAGTCTATCTAGGAATAGAATTAGAGAAGTCTCTTCTAGAGTATTTAAAGAATGATTGGGAGCATGCTACACTGCAGGCCTATGGAAAGGGGTGGGAGGTAACTCTTAATGGCTTAGAAATAACACAGGTTACCTATTTTAGACAGATAGCTGGAAAGAATGTTGACAATGTAATCGAATTTGCCTATGGAATAGAGAGGATTGCTATGGTGTTGAATAATACCTTGGATATTAAACAACTTACATGGGATAAGAATCTTAGTTATTCTTCTCTTAATCTAGGAAGGGAAAGTGAAATGGAAAACCTAAATCAATCACTAATAGATAGTAAGACTAGGGAGAAGTTTATTGATGCTCTTTATTCAGAAATAGATATTTTGAAGAATAAGATTGGAATCTTAATTTCTACTGGGAGAACCTATATGGCTTTAGAGTCTCTTAACAGAATCTCAGAGAATATTAATCAGCTAGATTTAGTAAATGCTCTTGATGAGACGAGAAAGAAGAAAATTATCCTCGAGATTAAGAGTCTTGTAGATAGCCTAAGCAAGAAGTTATGAAAAATTTCCTAGAAGTAATATTTGAACCACTATCCAATAATGAAGTCTTGGAATTAAGGACAGAAGCTAGTAGGCTTTTTAGAAACTTTTTTATAAATGAGAGAAGATTTATTTTCCTTTCAGAGAATGGTAAGGGTCTCCTAGAAGAGCTTAAGAAGCTCTCTCTAATGGAGAATAAAGGAATTTATCAAATCAACTTTAAAACTAATATAAGATGGTTCTCAATTCTATTAGAGGAGAAGGATTGGTTTAATCCCTACTCTGACCTCTCTAATTTATCTCAGGATAGAAAAAGTTTAGAGATTATCTATCAGAGATTTAGCCTATCTTCAATCTTCAGGAAGGAAGATAGGGAAGATCATCTATTCTATACCTTTGTCTTTCAAACAAGGAGAGAGAGAATAAATTTTAATACTATTAAAGAATACATCGATTATTTCCATCTAGGCGAGAACTTAGAGAAAAGTTTAGAGAAGAAGTTATCCTCTCTATCTCTAGATAAAGCTGGATTAAATTCTATTCTTCCAATCTATTCACAGGAGAAAGAGATATCTCTCATTACTTATCAAAACTCTCTTGGAAAAGAATATGAAAATGTTATTAAGGGAATTGTGAAGGAGAACTTTAATCTAATCTATTATAGTTCTAAGGAAGATGGAAGGATTATCTTTCTTTTCTCCTATTATAATCATCTCCTTCCACATATAGAAAGGATAAAGGAGATCTATTCCTCCATTATTAAGATCAAGGTAGATAACTTTCTAATTGGACTAAGGAATAATATTAACATAAGGAGGAGAATAATAGAGAGCCAGACTTGGAATGATCTAGAAGGATCTATTAGGAGTACTATTACTTGTTTAAAGGAGCTCTTTCTTTGGGAGAATATAGAGGATTTTATTACAATTGACCGAAAATTTGATATCCTATCCAGTACTATTGAGAGAGTCAGATTAGATCGATCATTCCTCTTATTTTTCCTACTTAAGAAGCTAATCAATTTAGAAGGATTACCATCCTATCTCTCCCTAGACCTTATGAATACTCCTTTAGGAAATATCTCTTACTTAAATCTATCTGTTTTCCGTTCCTATCTAAAGGAAGACCCCTATAGTAGTTCTTTCTTAGTAATAGAGAAAGTTCTATCTATTCTTTTAATCCTAAATTCAGGAATAGTAGTAGAAGGTAAGAGAGATCCATTGTTCCTAAAAAGAAGGATGGACACTATCATCAAACTTCTTCTATCTTCTGAGGAGGAGATATCTTTAGATTACCTTACCAAGACTCTAATCCTCCTACTAAAAGAGAGAAAGATAGTAGAACAGGAAAATCGAAAGTTGTTCCAGGACTTTCTAAATTTATTTACTTTAAGAGTATTCTTTCTACAGAGAAAAATTTCTAATATACAAATTGAACTCTTTTTTAGGAGAAACGATTTCTATCACCTTATTACGAATATAGAGATGGAAAGTAGTGGTTACTCTCTTATCATTTCTATAAGGAAGAGAATTATAAATCTGAAATTCTTCGATTATATTCCTAATGCAGAGATGATAGAAGAGGCTTTCCTACAAAGAAAACTTGATCCAAAAGAAGTTTCAAAACAGATATTATCAGAGGCTTCTAGTATAGAATGGATACTAGATAATGTGAAAGTAATAGAAGCTAGTGAGAATAGAAAGAGAGAATTATCCCAAAAAATGATCCATTTTCTCAAATTGTCAGAGATAGTAACTTTATAAATGGATTCTTATAGGAACTTAAAGGTCAGATTTGCCCCTTCCTTAACAGGAGAATTTCATCTTGGCAATCTATTACCATCCTGGTGTGATTATCTTGCTAGTAGGAAGTATAATGGAGAATTTCTCCTAAGAATTGATGATACAGATACAAAAAGGGATAGAGAGGAGTATCTTTTAAGTATTCTCTCCAATTTAAGATACTTCTCTCTTCATGATGGAAAGGATTATTTTAGACAATCAGATCGTCTAGTAATCTATCATTCTAGAGTAGAGTCTCTACTTAGGGAGGGTCTAGCCTATAGATGTAGTTGCAGAAATGAGGAAAGAAATAGGATTTTTAGATGTAATCATCAGTGTGATCAGAGGGTAGGAACTAGTATTAGACTAGATGTTGTCCGGACTTCTAAGTTAATAGAGGATGCTAATCTTTTCTTCTATGACTCTGGAAGGAAGCATAAATTTAACTTTAAACCAGAAGAGATAGAGGATTTTATCCTACTTAAATCTAATGGATTCCCTACCTATCATCTTGCAACAGTGGTGGATGATATAGAGAAGGAAATTACATTAGTAATCAGAGGAGAGGAATGGCTTAAATCTACACCAAAACATATCCTACTCTATAGGGCTTTTAATGGTGATCTTCCTCTTTTTATTCATTTACCAATCTTAAAAGATAAGAATAATAAGAAGCTATCAAAGAGGTTAGGAGGTTATTCTATCTCTCGTTTCTTAAAGGAAGGTATCTTAAAGGAGAGCCTATTAAATTATCTCTATCTACTTTTAATAAAGACTGATAAGGAGATACTTTCTATAGAGGAGATGATTAACAATTTCTCCTTAGAGGGGCTCCACTTCGGTACTCCTTGTTTTGATCTAGAAAAGCTCCTCTGGATTAATCTTCAACATCTGAGTCACTCTCTTTCAGAGGAGGAAATTTTCCAGAGATTAGTTGATGGAGAGTTTATAGGGGACAAGGCTAGGAATAATCGCGAAAAAGTTCTCCTGATTCTTAAATCAATTAGGAGGAGTTTTTCAACTCTTTTTGAACTTGGACGTAATATTAATCTACTCTTTACTAGTGAAGTAGAAATTAGCCATAAGATAGAGGAAAATAAAGATCTTTATGAACAAATTAAGAATTTGTTACCAAGGTTGTTTAGTAGTGGAAAAGTAACTCCAAAGGAGATAGATCTTATGATAAAAAAGGAGAGAAAAACTCCAGAGGAGCATCAGTTCCTAAGAATCAGTTCCATAGGAGAGATACATGGTCTTGCTACTCGCGTAATTACAGATAGTTTTGAGAATCTAGCTAGAAGGATAGAGAGGATCTTAAATCTTCTCCAACTCTAATAGAGTTTTCTTCCTAAAATTAATCAAAATGAAGATAGAGGAGTTACTAGCAGCAATAAAGTATTGTGATGATCTCTATTACAAGAAGGGTCAGCAGATTATTAGTGACCAGTTCTATTTTGACCTGAAATCTCTCCTTCCAGATGGTCTTCTCCTAAGCAGTTATAGAACTTTGAAAAGCGTCTTCTCTCTAGAGGATATCTATAGAGAACTGATAGAGAAGTTTAACCTAGATTCTATTATTGTGGAACCGAAGATTGATGGTATCAACTCAACTATAGAATGGAAGGATGGAGAACTTATTTCTATTACTACTAGAGGAGATGGAGAGATTAGAGATAATTTAGTAAGCATAAAGGATAGAATTGAACTGCCTCAAAGGATTAAATCCTCTCTCAGGATAAAAGGGGAACTCTATTTAAAGAAGAAGGACTTCAATAAATTAAAGAAGGATTTCTCTCATTCTAGAGGAGCTGTTCTATCCCTTCTCAAGAGCAAAGAACAGGTGGAGGAGATAAAAATCTCCTTTCTCTGTTTTGATCTTCTAGAGACTAATCACTTCCCTATTTTAGATTCCTATAGAGAGAATATGGAGAGATTAAGAAATTGTTTTGATTTTGATGTAGTACCCTCTCTTCTAGTAAGAAGAGAAAACTTATTGAAATTAGAGGTAGAGAGAATGATAGATGGATTGAGTAGATTCCTAGATGCTGATCTAGATGGTCTAGTCTTTAAAGTAGACTCTCTCCAGAAGAGATCAGAAATTGGGAATTCCTCCTCCTACCCTAGATGGTCTCTAGCTCTAAAGCTAAATGATCAGAATACAACTATTACAAAACTTCTAGGAGTAGAACATAAGATCTCCAGAACAGGAAGAATAATCTTTGTTGCTAGAATAGAACCTTTTACCTATGGAGGTAGAAAGTATGAGAGGATATCCTTTCTAAGAGTTCCATCCATTATAAGAAGAGAGATGATTCTACATATAAAAATTATTGCTGGATTAATACCTTTTATAACTGAAGTAATTCAAGAATCTGGAAAGGAAGAAATTAAGTTGGATTTAGAGCATTGTCCATCCTGTGGCTCAATAATTAAGAAAATTGGAAGCTTTCTCTACTGTGAGAACAGGAAGTGCCTAGGAAGAATAATAGACAGCTTGATTTACTTTTGTTCTAAACAGAATATGAACGTAAAATTTCTTGGAGAAGCTCTAATAGAGAAATTAGTTCTAGCTGGTATTCTTAATAATTTCCAGGATGTCTATGAAATACTCTTTTCTGATAAGAAATTTGAAGAAGTTTCTAATTTAATTGGAAGAAAGATAGCAGAAAAGATTAGAATAGCTATAGAGACTTCTAGGAGTTATAATGCCTCTAGATTACTTGCAGCTCTTGGTCTACCTGGAATAGGGCCAGTTCTTGTTAGAACGATGATCTCTAGAGGGGTTTTGAATCTGTTACAGATAATAGGAATATTTAAGAGTGGAGAGGAAGAGAGGCTTCTTGGAGCTGGAATAGAGAGAAAGAAACTCTCCTCCCTCAGAGGAATCTTAGAATTTGAGGATTTAATTAACTATTGCTATGAAAAAAAAATTAATATTAATTTCTAGGATAACAAGATCTTTCTTTCTCCTACATTTCTCTATTTTCTGTTGTCTGTTCCTCTATGAATTAGTAAGTAGTTTATTAGTAACTAATTCAGAGAGTCTAAATAGAAAAATAAGTAGAGAGGAGGTAGTAGATAATCTAATTGTAATACTAGAAAAATACTCTGGATTAAATCTTAAACAGGAATATTCCAAGCTACCAGAAATGAAATTGGAGGAAGATAGAATAAATTCTAGATTAGTCTTTCTTCCAAATGAAGCCAAGGAGAATGATAGAGGTATCTCCAAGAAACTAACTAGAGATTTAGAAAAAGATCTTGAAGAGAAGTTTAATCATAGTCTAAAAGAGCTCCAAAAGGATGGAATTAATCTTGCTCTACAATTTTCTAAGGAGGAAAGAATAACAAAGATAATAGAACAGATTTTTTCCTATTGGAAACGAGGGGAGGAGCTTCCTTTCGAGGTCGTAACTGAGCTAAAAAATCTATTAACAGATAGGAAATTTAATTTAGTCTTAATTAAGAAAATAGCTTTCTATCCTAAGAAAGAGAAGATCTATGAAATTCTGTCAATAGAAAGTAATGTCAAGGAAGGGAGGATCACTATAGTCATCAGTTCCTGTGATCAACCCTTAATAAGATTAGAGGTTGATATTCCATCTACTTTAGTTTCAATAGAGATCTTTCCAGTCCAATTCCTAGCCTATTCTCATTTCTTCTTCAATGAATTAAGTTCTGTTCTCCTACCCTCTCAATTCTCTCTAGATCAAATATCATTAAAAAGTATTAGTTGGCTAAAGGAATTAACACCAGAGCTTAAATTATTATTTAAACAATTAGAGTTCTGGATTAAGCTCAAGTTATTTTTTAGACCACTAAAGGAGCTTCTAGTAGCGAAGATTAGATTAAAATCCTTTAGTAAAGGAGTGGATAGAGATGGATACATTATCTATAGTCCAGATCTGAGAAAATACTTTTCTAAACTCTTAAGGACAGAGGGAAGAAAATTGAAGTTACTTAAATTAGGATCAAAACTAATAGAAGATTCTAATTTCGTAGTTGATTCTTATAGTGGAATTTTAGATCTATTTCTACTTCTATCCTATGATGCCTACAAAGGTAGAAAAAGTAGTTTCGGAATTGTTTTTACCTTCTGTAGGCAAAGTCTTTCCTATTCAATTTCTATAAGAAAGAAAGATGGTGATTATCCACTCTATTCTCTTAAATACTTATCTATAAAGGAACTTTTGAATAGAATAAAACCCTTATTTAATCTCAAGGAAGAAAAGATTTTTCAAACTGTCCTAGATTATATTTTATTAATGCTTTATGAAGGAGAATCTAAACCCAATTCAATCCTCCTTTCTAGGTTTATAGAGGAATTTCAATCTTTAAGACAATTTCTTATAGAAAAAGTTTTGATAGAGGAAAATCATACCATTTTTGAAGGAAAGAATCTCAAATGGAAGGAATGGCTATTGGATCCACAAAAATGGTATCTTATTCTAGAAGAAGCTGTAGAGAAGATAGGATTAGATAAGGATAGCCTTGAAGAGGCAAATATTAGAATTGGAAGTGATTCTAGTGGAATAGTAGATATTTCCTTCTCTAATAGGATTAAATTATTAAGTTATCTTCCTAGTAGTAGAAGATAGGAATAGAAGAAAGGAAGATGAAAAGAAGAATTGTTCGTTACCAAAGCCCTTCTTCCTATTACAAGAAGCTTTGGTCTTTCCTCTTTATTTTCCTCTCTGCTCTAGGACTATCCTCTATTTTTTCTAGTAATAGAAGGGAGAACAATGAGACTTTAGAGAGGAAACTCTCAGAAAGAAGAAATATCTTTCTTTCTAGTATAGCAAGAGCACAAGGGATGCCATTACCTAGTACTCTTGATCAATATGATCAGGAATTCATCTTAAGCAAGGATTATCTCTTTAATGCTCTTAATGGAGAGAAGGGACAGTTATTAGAAATACCCAGTAGAAAGCTCTATCTTGAGAGAGGAAGATTTAGACAGCTCTATTTCCTTTTCATTCTGAATTACTTCTATGGAAGGAAGAATTATTTCTATATCTGTTTAGATAAGGATGCCTTTAGAGGGTTTATAAGATTAATTTATTATTATTGCAATCATAGAAAGGAAATAGAACAGGAACTGGATTCCCTTTCTGATTTGGTTAAATCTATCTCTCCTTCTAGCCAATTAGAGGAGGCTCTTCTTTTCTGTCTACAGAATGGAAAAAATTGGCATAAGATTGTCAAGAGGATTGGAAATAGGATTGAAAGTGACAATCAGTTTCAATCTCTAAGATTAGCTCTAAGATCCTCTTCATTTTCTCTAGGTCAATTAGATGATTTTGAGAGAGAAGTTGCCTGGGAAATACTCTGTCTTGAGGGTGATATCTTAAGTTATAAGGAGAACCTCTTTTCAAGTAAATATCTTAAGGAAGAAACTACTCTAGGAAATATCCTCTCTAATCTAAATTATCCTTTTGATAGAGGAAAAATATTAGAGATAAAAAATAGCCTTTCTAGTCAGATAGATTCCAGTCCTTGGAAGGACTTAAGTTTAGCTAATCAACTTCTTTCTTTCTCTAATGCAGCCTCTACCTACCAGAGTAGAGAGGAAATAGAATCTAAGCTTAATCCTATTCTACTCCATCTCCTTCTGGAGAGTTGTCTAGAATCCTCTTTAAGAAGTATATTTAGCCAGGAGAAGGTTTCACAATCTGAATTCAAAAAACTTCTTTCTGAATCTATTAATAGAGATAAAAGAGAGGTGAATAGGATCCTAGAGGAAGAGATATTTAATAGGAAGAGTGAGAAGGAAAAGATAGAAGTTCATCAGATAGAGAGAGAGATTCTTGGAGCAAGGAATAGAATAGTCTCTCTCCTGCTACAGAAACAAGGAGAAAATGGGGAGCCAGATTATCCTGTAATGAGGTTAAGATTTTTTCTCCAGATGGCCGGTTATAGGAATTTTATGAAAATCCTTAATGAGATTACACTAGAACATCTAAAGGAAAGAATCTCTTTAGGAGTAGATAGAGAAGGATTAAAGGAAGTTCTAGAACTTTCCATAGATAACATAGATGGATTGAATCAGTCTGATGATTTGACCAATCTATTCTATTCTGGTTGCTATCCAATAATAGCCTATTGCTCTAATCTCTATCCAATCTCTCTTTTCTATCCAACTCAGTCTCACTTTCTAGGATTGGGTGACAAATCTGACCTAGCCTATCAAATCCTGAATACCATTTTCTCAACTTTTATTAACTATTCTACTATTCCCTATCTCTCTTTTCTCTTCTCGAGGATCCTAGAGGAGATTGAACTTACGAGATTCCAACTTAAAGATCTAATCCACTTCTATAATTTTCCTTCCTATCTAGAGAACTTTTTTGCTAGAACAGATAGAAAGTGGAAAGGATTATCAAGCCAATAATAGTCTGATTGAAAAAAATGTTATCATAGATATGGACACTGAGCCGTGGTCCAAAAGTTAAGACGCAGGACTTTGGCTCCTGAAATATTGGTGCGACTCCAATCGGCTCAACCAGATACTATCTGGGTATTTCCAGTTAGATTTGATTGTTAATATTCTGACCTTCTCTAAAGAGATCTTCAATATACTCTTCGATAATCAAATCTATAGAAGAGCTCAGAAGAATAATTCTCTTTCTATTAATATCTTTGATCTAAAGGAGAGTGTAAAGGGAAGGAAAAAAAGATTAGATGATAGGCCAGTAGGTGGTGGGCCAGGAATGGTTCTACTTCCAAGCAACCTATTAGAGCTTCTGGAGAGGAGAGAGAGAAAAGAGCTATCCTTAGTTATTTCTAGTTCCCCTACTGGTCTGTTATTGAATTCCTCTCTTGCTAAAGCTCTTAGTCTCTTTGAGGAGATTACCTTTATTTCTGGGAGATTTCTTGGAAATGATTATCGCTTCACAAATAGGATAGTAGATCTTGAGGTATCTATTGGTAATGTTGTTCTTAGCAATGGTGATCTGAGTCTTGCTGTTATAGTAGACAGTATTCTAAGACAGGTAAATGGAATACTAAACAACTCCTCCTCCTTAGAAGAGGAGAGTTTTGGAAGAGGTAAGACCTTTCTTTCTCATCCCTACTTTTCCAAGGAGGAATCCTTAGAGCTGGGAGAAATACCCTCTATCCTAAAATCAGGTAACCATAGGATTCTAGAGGATTGGAAGAGGAAGCAATCTCTCTTTAGAACTCTCATCTTTAGATTTGATGAACTAAAGAGAAATAGGAGTATTCTTCTTTCTAAGGAGGAAATGAAAGAGATCAGAGAATTTAGAGATGTTCTTAATAGCTTCTTAGAATAGTCTTAGGAGACAGCTATTCTTTTTCTCTGATTACTTTTTAATGATAGAAGGTCAATTGCTTGTTCTGTAATTCTTCTAACAAAACTTAGAAAATCTTGAATCTAGTTAAATTCTAGTTATCCTTATTTTAACTTAGTGGCAGTAGGAGAATAGAATTGAATTTAATAGAGGAAAAGAAAGATACATTGGAAGAAGATGTTATTACTGAAGAAGTAACTTTGGTAGAGAAAAAGAAGCCAAGAGTTAGGAGCAATAAGAAGGATAGTTCTTTCTCTAGTAGTAGAAAGTATAGTAGTAGTGAGAAGGATTCAGTTACTAGTACTAAGGATCTTTTTCGTTCTTTAGGATCTGATAACCTCCAAATAGATAAGATGATAGATGATGCCTCCTCTGCCCTTAATGGACTAAATAAGGAAATTAATTTGATTAGGAGAGCCGGAAAGAAGGATTCTTCTATTGTTTCTGAAAGTAAAGAAAAGAAAGGAGGAAAATCTTCTTCTGGTTCTAGTAAAGAGAAGGAAGAACAAGAAATTGAAAGAGGAATAATTGGAAATAATGAGCGTGATAAGCTTATTATTCTTAGTTCAATCGTAGTAGCTCTTCTTGCTCTTTCAATCTATTCCCTTTATTCCTACTCCTCCTCTAGTTCTAATAAGAATGAAGATAAGAGTACAGAAGATAAAGAGAAAGATCAACAAATAAAGGATGAAGGTTCTAGTAAATCTCAAATTAAAAATGAGTTTGTTTCAAGAATAAGTTCTAAAATAAAAAATAATCTTAGGATAGTTAAAGATGGAGTTAAGAATGGATATCAATCTCTTTCAGACTCTCTAGTTAAGACTATTAAGGACTATCCAGTAGCAGTATTTGGTACTGGTGCCACAGTTACTCTTTCTTCTAGTCTTTTGGTATTCAAGGGTATAAAGCAATACCATTTTCCATCTCTTCCGATAAAGGATAATCTTCTATCAAGACCTCTTACTTCCTTTGCTAATAAAGGAAGAATAAATTATGCTAAGGATATAGTAAGGAAAGAAATTAAGACGGAAGATAGTACTGTTATTCCATTTAATACTTCTATCAATGTAGTAGAAAAGAATTCAATGATTGAGGATATTGCAAAAAGAAATATAAATACTAAATTGGAATCTAGTCAAGATTTTGTAAAGGCTTTTGAGACTTACATGGTCAATCGGCCAGTAGAAGGATTAAAACCTGGTGAAGATGTAATTCTTGAGAGGAAGATGGAAATCAATCTATCATCTATGGATTCTTCAAGTTTTGCCTTCTATGCTCCTAAATCTTCTTCTATTAGTAGTAGTACTGGTACTCCAGTTACTCCAGTAGAAATAGATATGGATAATCTCTCTAATACGAAAATTCCAGGAGATTTATTAATTTTGCTTAAGGATATTTCTGGGGAAGTAAAGGTAAGAGAGGTTAATGGTAAATTGAGTTATACAGTAGTAAACTATTTTATTAGACTCAAAAAAGAATACTTTGTTGTTGTAAAGAATAATCATTCATTTAATACAAAGGTTTCTGGAACAGTAGGTAGTCAACGTCATCTTGAAATAAGGATTTCTGATGAGGAATTAAAGAGGCTGTTTGAAGAAAAGGAATTAGTTATAAAGGAAATACCTGTTAGTGCTAATGGAGAGTGCAAGGTAATAGATGGTGATTATGTTCAATTAGAAATAGTACCAAAGGTAGAACCAGTGGCTACTAAGTATTTAGTGAGAGAAAAAGATTCTAAGAAGGTGGATGATTCTTCTGGAAAATCAAATGTTAGAGGGAAAGTAGTAAACCTCTATAAGGATTCTACTATACTAGATAAGGATACATTCTATGGAAAACTAGATAGTAAAATAGCAGATTGTAAGAAGGATTCTGAGGATTATAAGAAATCTGTGGAGGAACTTTCCAAAAAAATTATTTCTAAAATAGCATTGGCAAGTAATAAGAAAAAGAAGTTTGATTTAGATTGGTTAATGAGATGTTCTACTCTAGAAAAGACTGGATTCTTGGGAGTATTAGTAAAGAATAAATCTTGGAAAAATGAAGAAGTAGTGGGAGTAGAAATAGAAACAGGAGGAAAGGTTTTTGATCCATCTACTGATCAGTTAGAGGATTTTAGCATAATAAAGAAAGTGAAGGATGGTGTTGATGATATTGATGGAATTGGTATTAAGTTTCTAAGGACTATACTGAATAATCAAAAGATAACTAAAGAAGTTTTCCTTCCTGTTAATGAATCTGAGTTAGTAGATATATTTTGTAAGAGTGAAAACTATGAGGATTACAAACAGTTTATCAAATTTAGTTCCATTGATAATAGTCAGGAAATATTAGATGAAATATCAAATCTAAAAAAGAAGGAAGCAGGAATATTGAAGGAAATGAAAGGAAGTGAAGAAGTTATCAAGGATTGTGTTGTTAATTTTGCTCGTGATCTAATTTTAGATAAGAAAGTTACTGGAGTTGTAGCACAGAAGATAGCAGATGAGAAAAAAAATAAGACTACTGGAGATACTACTACTATCAAGACTGCTGATAATGGAAGTATAGAGGACAATAAAAATGAATCTAACAAGAAAATTTCCTTCTGGAAGTTTGGAGATACCTTCTTAACTATATTTAAGATAGCTCATCCACAAATAGATCTAAATGAGTTTGATAGGAAAAATAGTATCTTGAAAACAAATAATCAATCTAGTCTTGAGGCAGCGATAAGAAAGATGCTAAGTAAACAAAAGGATCTGGTAACAATAGAAAAAGTAGTAAAAACAAGTTCTGATCTATTATCAGATAAGGAGGAAAAATTCCAAACCTATCAAGCTAAAGCTTTTACTACTACGAAGAAATAGAAGATAGAAAGAGAGTTAAGAGAGACTTTTTACTTACTATTCATTTGTATAAAAAGTTAGATATTAGATCCTTAGATCTAATTTGACAAAGGTTCTCTGTAGATGGATGGAGATGAGTTGGGTAATTTGGTAGAAGTTTGAGTGAAAAAAATTCTTATTAAATCTACAGTTAAGAAAGAGAAGAAGTCATCTTCTCTAACAGGTCTATCCATTCTAGCATCTACTATTTTTCTAGCATTATACTTAAAAGCAGAGAAAAAATCTGAGGATAAGAAAATAGATAAAACTGATAAGAAAAGTTCTAACTTTCTAGAACAATTCAAAAAAATTAATCAGAACAGCTCCTTACCATTCTATTACTCTATAGTTGAGAAGGAGATTAAAAGAATAACCTCCTCTATAGTTGATTCTGGAAAATCAAGAATAGAAACTTTATTGAAAGGATATCTTCCTACTGGGATAAAACAACTTACTCTTCAGGATCCAGTTGTAACCTCTCTTATAGAACCAACTGGTCTAGCCTATTCCTTCAAGATTCCCTCTATCCTTTCTACAGTAGTTGTACTTGCCTTGGCAAATAAGTATCTCTATAGATTTACTCCACTCCTATCTAGAACTAAAAGACAGAAAAAAGCTGGTAAGACTGGTAATGGTTTCGGTCCTAAACTTTCTGTATCTTCTCTTCCTTCACCCTTAGGAGCTAAAAACTATCCTAGATCTACCTCTATAAAAAAGAGTCATATAGAGGAGATTAAATCAGTAGTAGCTAATCCTAAAGTTCCTAGAAATAAGATAGAGGATGGATCTATAGCAAATCTTGATAGAGGAATACTTCTTACAGATAAAATAGGGCCAGTAGGAACTAGATTAGAACAGACAGAGGTCTTTTTCCTACCTTATAGGAGTTTTGAAAAGATAAAAGAAGGAGAGACTTATTATCTTTCTGCTAAGGTTATTAAATTAACAGATAGTACAGTAATCACTCCTGAGAAAAATGATAAATTTTTGCTACGTAAGAAAAGTGAGACTTATCCTCAGAGTAATCTCGAGGAGGATAGAAGAAGAATCCCTATTGGTAGTACAGGTGATTTTTCTATTAGAATTCTGGCTACACAAAGTCTTTATAATGTTGTCAATGTCTCCTGGAGAAAAGGAGAAACAAGGCCTATTCTGGAGATAAAAAAACCTTTTGTATTGGATATAAATCAGTATCTAAAAGAATTTAGTCTAGTACCGTCTAAACAGATAAAGAACCTAATGGAACAGACAGCTGTTCTTAGTAGAAAAATTGAAGTAGTCTTTCAATTAGCTAAGGATTTTAAGATAGCAAATGACCTTCTAGATAGAAGTTTAGAAAACCTCTTTGAGCCCTCATTACTACAAGATATAGTAGGTTATCTAGAGAGCAGGACTGATATTTTCTTTTCTAAGGAACAGAAAGATCAAATCTCTCTTTTCAGAAATAATGAAATAGAAAGTTTAAAGAAATTAAATGGAACTGTAAGAAATCTAAAGTTAAGAACAGATTTTGAATCTATTAATTGCTTTATTAAAGAGGAGAAGGAGAAACTATTAAAGCTAAAAGAACTTCTTAGGACTCTTTCAGAGAATGATGTTAACCAGGAGGAATTGATTCTACAGGTTAAGGAGAGCATCCTAGAGCTTGAGAAAAAAATATTAGATTATGAGAAGGAAAAATATACCCTACCAGTTTTGATTTCCTATGAGATAGAGATTGATGGAGTAGAGGAACCAATTAAGAAGATGGTTACGATGGATAGATTCTTAAATCTTCTCCTCTCTCTCCTAGGAAAGGAACAGAAGGATCTCCAGTTAAGAATAAATAGTAGAAAGAATAATATGGATATAGACATAGTTATAACTCTAGATAATAGGTTAGTTGGTGTCAAAGATCTTCTCTCTAGTATAGAAAAGGTTATAAAAGAAGGAAAAATCTTCTCCTTTAAGCAACAGATTAAGAAGGGGATAGAAGCAGCTAAGCAGATAATAGAGAATGAATACAATCTCTCTATTCTTCTTTCCAATAATAACATCCTAGAGATCCTAGATTACAGTAAGAGCAGATTAGATGATTACGTCTTAACTACAAATTTCTATCATACAATGGTAGATAGATCTACTAAATGGGGTTTTAAGAAGAATAGTCAGTTTAACAAGACTCTTATGGTAAGAGAGGGAGATTTCTCAAAAAGCTGGTGGTCTTGGAGATGGAATATTTTCTCAAGATTAAATCCTCTCTATAAAAGCGATAAAGCAAGAAGAGGAGAGTTAAATGAAGTAGAGAAATTTAGCAAGGAGCTAGAGAGGAGTTCAAAGAAGGTTCTGGAGGATCTCTCCCTAGTTTCTGAGTTGAATCAAAACCTAGAAAAACTTCTTCTTTTCTCAATTAAGGAATCCAATACCTTTTCCTTTAAGGAATTAGATAAACTAATACTCTTTCTAGAGAATTGGAATCTTTCTAACAATCAAGAAGATCAAAGCAATCTTCTAGGATGTGATAGGGAGATAATAGATAATTCTCTGGTTAGAAAGGAGAATAAAGCTTTGGAACAATATTTCATAGGAAATAAATACTTGAGAAAAGAGGATAGGAAGAATAACAGTCCTTCAATCAGTCTAGAGGATTTTCTCAAGATAAAAGAGATACCTAATCTCTTAGAGGAGGTCAAGGAGAGCTATTATGATCTTTATAGAAAGGAAAGTATATTCTTAAAAATTCAGGGAAAGAAGGGAAAAGTTAATCCGAGAACTGATATTTTTTATCGATTAGCCAACCTTTTCTATTTTGATCTTAATGTGCTTCAGAGTATAAAAGGAAGTCAGAAGGAGGAGATAAGAGAGAAGACTGGAGAATTTAGGAAGAAGCTTCTAGGAGAATTTCAGCTACTAAAGAGCAGATTGGATAAGAAATACTCTTTCGATAGGAAAGATATCGCTTTCCGTACAAATATAGAGGAAGCTAAGCAGACAGGATGGTATTTTATCTCTATAGAAGAGATGGAGAGACAATTTCAACTTGAAGAGGAAAGAGATGCTTTAATTAAGAAGGATAGCTTAGAAAATCAGGAAAAAGAAGTTGAAAAGATAGGGATATAGATGGAAGACAGTAGTAAATACATATTAAGATTTGATGGAAGAGATTACCATCCAGAGGATAGGATTGAGATTAAGGGATGGGTTGAATCTATAAGGGATTATGGTACCTTTCTTTTCTTTGATTTAAGAAACTATAAATCTTCCTTCAAAATACAATGTGTTCTAAAGGGTTCTGAAGTTGTTAAAAAATTTCAGGAGGAGATTAGTATAGAGAGTCTAATATCAACGAGTGGTATTCTCCTAGCTAGTAAGGCCAGTTCTCGGGATAGAGCTAAGATAAATGGTTTTGAGATAAGGGTAGAGGATTATTCTCTCCTTGCTCCTGCAGCTAAGTTGCCAGCTAAGGATATAAAGGAGATAGCTCTTTCAGAGGAACTCTCTCTAAAGTACAGGTACCTCTATCTAAGAAATATAGAGAAGAATAAATTACTTCACTATAGGAGTAGCCTTGTAGAGAATCTGAGAAATTTCTTCTATAGAAATGGATTTATTGAAGTGGCTACACCAATCCTATCTAAGGATTCTAAGGAAGGAAGCAGAACCTTCCTAGTAGAATCTGGAGAGGGTAAGGATACCTGGTATTCTCTAGTTCAATCCCCTCAGATTTATAAGCAGGCTCTTATTGCTTCCGGTCTGAGTCGTTATTTCCAATTTGCTAGGTGTTTTCGTAATGAGGATCTAAGATCAGATCGGCAACCAGAATTTGATCAATTGGACTTTGAACTCTCCTTCCCTACTATAGAAGGAATTATAAAGATTGTAGAGGAGGCTCTTACTTCAGCCATAACGACCCTAGTTCCTCTTGGTACATTAGGAGACATTCCTCTCTCTATTGATCCTTATAATTTTTCCTTCTCATCTATTACCTATAAGGAAGCAATGGAGAATTTTGGAAATGATTCACCAGATATAAGATATAACCTCTATTCCTATTTTGATAGGGAGCACCTTCTTGGTCTCCTAAGACTACCTCTAGGAAAGGAGGAGATAAGTTCTAAGGAATTGCAGGATCTTTCCCTTAATCTAGAGGAAATTGAAACTATTAAATTAAAAAAAAGATCAGAATTATCAGAATTACCGAAGTGGATTAATAGGATAGAGCAACAGGATCATATTCTAGAAATAGTCTTTAGAAGGAAGGAAATAGCTGGAGAGATAGAAAAGTATTATTTTGATCTAATAAAGAAGATTCAAAGGAGAGTAATAGAACTTCTAGAGAAAAAAAGAGAGAAGGATAATAGATCCTTTCTATGGGTTACAGATTTTCCTATGTTCCTTCCTGATCAGAATGGAGGAATTACCTTCGGCCGTCATCCTTTTACCCTGCCAAAACTAGAGAAGAATAGAGAAAGTCTTCTTGATCTCTCTAGAGAGGAAATTATTGAAATTTCCTCCTTTAGTTATGATTTGGTCTTTCTTGGTAGAGAGATTCTAAGTGGGAGTCTAAGAATAAATAATCCAATCCTACAGAAGGAGGTCTTTCAGGTAGGGGGATTATCAGAGAAGGATATTGAGGAGGGATTTGGTTTCTTCATAGAGATGCTCTCCTTTTCTGTTCCTCCTCATGGTGGCGCAGCTATGGGTGTAGAACGTTTTCTACAGCAGATGTTTGGAGTAGCTAGTATGAAGGAGGTACTGGCCTTTCCAAAGACAGGAACTGGCCGCTGTCTCTTTCTTAACTGTCCAACAGAGAAAAGAAGAAAATGATCAGTCTATTAAATAAGGGATTAAGAGAGATTAAGCTCTCCTTAATAGATTCAATTACAATCTATAACTTTGCTAAATCTCTTCTACAGAACCTTGGTTTAAATATAAAACAGAAGGTCTATTGGAAGGAGAAGGAGATGAATAGAGCAATTATAGAACAACTCCAATTACAGGAGACTAATCTATCTCGGAAGGAGATAGAAATGAGTAAGAATTTTGTTCTCTCTCAAACGAGAGTGCTCTATCAGATTTTTCTTCAATTAAGATTCTCCAATTGTCTGCTACTAAATGACCTAGAGATTGAAATTTTTTCTATGAGTTTGAATCAATTGATTCTAAGTCTAGAACAGAGCATAAATGGCTTCAAAGAGCAATTACCTACAGTTACTAATCTTATTTCTCGTTTCTTTCTAGAGAAGATATTGCTGAAGTTCCTAAAACGTGCTAGAAAAAATTTAAAATTAAATGCTTTTTTGAAAGAACTCTCCCTCAAGAAAAATAGACAAATCCTTGATTTGTTCTCCTAAAAGTTATAATTTAGTAGAGTTTAATACTCAAATATGGAGGTTTATGAACAATGAATAAAGGTGAGTTTTTGAAGATTTTTAGTGATAGAAGCGGTTTGAAGCAGAAAGAGGCTGATGAGGCAGTAAAACAGTTTTTCCTATCTTTAGTTGAATTTTTTAATCAATCTAAGGTAGAACCGAAGAAGGTTACATTTGTTAGTTATGCTACAGCTACTGTAGGTACAAGAGCAGCAAGAAAGGGTAGGAATCCTAGGAATCCAAACCAAGTTATACAGATTGCTGAAAGACAGGTTATTAGATTTAAAGTTAGCAAGTTACTTGAAAGTAAGTTGAATGGAAACAATAAGGATAAGAACAACAATAACAAGGTAAACAATAATAACAATAATGCTAATAAACAAACAGTCAACAAGACAGTAGTCAACAAGACAGTAGTTAACAATAAGAGATAGTAAGTTATTATATCTATTCTAGCTAAAGGGATAGCTTGAGAAAGCTATCCAGGCTAGGATAGGAGAACATTTGGGACTATTTCTAGCTCTCTTCTTTTTTCTTCTTTCCTATCATCTCCAGAGCCTGTTCTAAATCCTTTCTGAATTCATTTTCTATTTCTCTTGTACCATTCCTAAGAATATAGGAGGGATGGTAGCTCATTCTTATTTTTCTTCCATTTAATTCTAGATTAATGATTCTTCTTATCTCTTTCATAGAGATCCTTTCTAGATTAGGAAAGAAACTATCTATTGCTGTTCTACCTAGAAGGAGTAGGAGTTCTGGATTGACTAACTCTATCTCTCTTTCCATATAGTTAGAGCAGGCTTTTATTTCCTCCTTTGAAGGTTTTCTATTATTTTCTGGACGACATCTAACAATATTAGTTGTAAAAACCTTACGATACTCTACTCCAAATTCTGCAAGAATAGAGAAAAGGAATTGACCAGCTCTCCCACAGAATGGTCTACCAACGCGATCCTCTGTCTCACCAGGCGCCTCTCCTATAATCATTATCTGTCTATCAATCTCTCCAAAACCAGGAACAGCTTTCTTCCTAGAATAACAGAGTTGACATTTAACACAGCCTTCTATCTCTTTCCTTAGGAGATCAATTTGCTCCTTTCTA
>Ga0224712_10000011_pt1 | contig 28211 bp, 25 predicted proteins | sample DielMetaTC5pm2_FD_171474 | JGI IMG/M metagenome (GOLD analysis project Ga0224712, IMG submission 171474) | Corn rhizosphere microbial communities from Kellogg Biological Station, Michigan, USA - Diel MetaT C5pm-2 (Metagenome Metatranscriptome)... | ecosystem: Host-associated > Plants > Roots >...
GGACCATGCAGATCCTCATGCATGTACGAATGCGGCGCATCATGCATCGCTGCCTATGATCCGCACGTATTGGCATGGCCGATCTGATTCGTTAGGCGTGCTACTCATGCTCATCCTTGCCAATGCCTGCGATAGCCCCGCGGGGCCATGCCGAATTCCGCGCGAAACGCCCGGTTGAAATTCGATAAATCGGCGAATCCGCAATCGAGCGCGACCTCGACGATCTTGTCGGGGGCATCGGCCAATCGCTGAGCGGCCGCGCGCAGGCGAGCGCGCAGCACGTATTGATGCGGGGTCGCACCGGTCGCCCGTTCGAAGGTGCGCAGGAAATGATAGGGGCTCAGGCGCGCCCGCAGCGCCAATCGATCGAGGCCCATTTCGGCCTCGGGTGCCTCCTCGATCCAGCGCAGCGTCTCGACCACGCGCGCAAGCGCGCCCGGCGGCAACGGCTTGTCGCCGGGCGCGCTCGTGCCATCGACGATCCGCACCACGCGCGCCGCCAGCGTCAGCGCCAACTCGTCCCAGGCCATGTTTGCAGCCGTCGTCACGCCGGTGCTCGCCGCCGCCACGTAGGGCGCCAATGCACGCGACGGCTCGATGCGCGCCGCTGGAAACGATGCATGCCTGCGGCTTGCAACGCCTGCATCGGCAAACACGCGCTCGAAGTATTCGGGCTGATAACGAAACGCAATGCAGCGATCGCCCGCGCGATGCCGGTGTCCGCATTCGAAACATTCGCCCTCATTGCCGAGCATGGCTGCGCCCGGTGTCATGAGCGCCGCCGCAGTCTCCGAGCGATATTCGAACGCGCCCGCCACGACGAGCGCGATACAAAACGCGCTGTGACGTTCTTCGAACAGACGATCCCCGGGACCGCAGGTGCAGAGCACGTCGGCGACATTCCAACCCGGGCCGTGCGCGATCGTGCGCGGCTCAGTCTCGCCCTGCGCCGCCTCGCGAGCGCGTCGCGCCAGCGCACGTTCCAGATCGACCGCAATTTTTGCCAAGATTCGCCTCGCTTCGTTGCCTACGATCATGACATGGCGTACGCCTTCGGCCGATCGGCGGTGCACAGGCCATCGCCATCGCCATCCAACGAGAACCCGAGGACACCACGATGAACGAGACGCACAACGACATGCCCCAAGCCTTTCTTTCCGCTCTTGCCGCGCCGTCGCGCGCGGCCGAGATCGAGCCAGCCGACGACATCTACGGCTGGCTGGTCGGCAGTTGGTCCTTGCAGGTGCTCCACTATCGCGGATTCGACCTGCGCGAGGAGCGCTTGCGTGGCGAAGTCCACGCCGGCTGGGCGCTCGAAGGGCGCGCGATTCAGGATGTATGGATTATGCCCGCCCGCGAGGACCGGCGCGCGAAGCGAATGGCGCGCGATCCGCAGAACGATATGTACGGCACGACGCTGCGGGCTTGGGATCCGGCGCTACGCGCGTGGCGCATCACCTGGAACAATCCGGCGCGCGGCCATCGGGAGACGCAGATCGGCCGGCGCATCGGCGACGAGATCGTTCAGATCGGTTCGCGCCCCGACGGCCAGGCGACTCGCTGGCGCTTCACCGACGTGACGTCGGACCGCTTCCATTGGATCGGCGAAGCGCTCGACGTCGACGGCAAAACCTGGCGGCTCGAGGGCGAGTTCATCGCGACGCGCGCCGGTACGTGAGCACGATCGCGGGCAAGGATTCCCGCGACGGCTTCAGAACAACGAGCGCTGCCGTTGTTGCGCCATCGAGACGACGTCGAGCTCGTCCAACCGCTGGCGCGCCTTGGCCAAATCATGCACGAGTTGCCGCTGCAGCCACGTTTCGGCGCCGCCGCCGAACGCCTTGTCCAGACGCAGCGCCATTTCGGGCGAAATGCCGGCTTTGCCGCTGAGAAGATTGGTCAGCGCTTGGCGGCTCACGCCCAGCACCGAAGCGCCTTCGGTCACGCTCAAGTTGAAGCGCTCGAGGCAGAGTTGGCGCACGATCGCGCCGGGATGATTGGGGTCGGTATCGGCCATGGGGCCACACCATAGCCGGGGAAGCCGTCGGCCGTCAACCGACAAGTGCCGGTTGTCGCATCAAATTTGCGCAAGCGCAACATCGAGCACCGTGTCGAGCAACGCTTCGACGCGCGCCGCCAGCGCCTCGTCGTAAGCGTAAGGTCGCGTTTCTTGCATGTAGGTGCGCTGCGACAACTCGAGTTGCACGGCATGGATGCCCTCGCCGGGGCGCCCGTACTGCCGCGTGATATAGCCGCCCTTGAACCGCCCGTTCGCCACGGCCGTGTACCCGCCGTCGCGCGCTACGCGCTCGGCCAAGGCTTCGGCCATTCCGGGCGCGGCGCTCGCCCCGTCGGCCGTGCCGAAATTGAAGTCGGGCAACCGGCCTTCGAAAAACCTCGGTACCTCCGAGCGAATCGAATGCGCTTCCCATAGCAGCACCGCGCCATGCCGCGCTTTGAGCTCGGCGAGCGAGCGTGCGAGCGCGGCGTGATAGGGCTGCCAATACCGCGCGACGCGCCGCGCGACCTCGGCCTCGGTCGGCGCCCCGCCCGGATGGTAGAGCGGCGCTTTGTCGAACGTGTCGACGGGCACCAAGCCGGTCGTGTCTTGCCCCGGATACAAATTCGCGTTGTCGGGCGGACGGTTCAGGTCGATGACATATCGGGCATGCGACGGCACGAGCAGCGCAGCCCCGCGGCGCGCCGCAAACGCATACAAACGTTCGAGATGCCAATCGCAATCGTCCACGTGGCGAGCGACCTCGGTCATCGTCGCCAAGATCCCAGCGGGAATGTGCGTGCCGACATGCGGCATCGAAATCAGGAGCGGCAACGTGCCGGGTCGCAGGTCGAAAATGGCTGGATCGGTAGAGGCGTTCATGGTCCGTCGATCGAAACTCGAAAGGTCTATCAGATTAGCGCGCGCCGGGCGCGGCGTCATGCGCGCTCGCGCGCATTATCACGCTCGGAATCACGGCGTGAACAACACACGCAAGCAGCGCCCATGCCTTCCCGCGCTCATGCCGCCAGCAACTGGGCGACCGCCTCGCGGTACGCCGCGTACGCGCTCGCTTCGCCTTCGTGCCGGCCGTCGCGCACGACGCAGCGGCCGCCCGTATGGACTTCGACGATAGGCGAAGCGCCGTGCTCGCAAAACACGGCGCCCGCGAGCCAGCTTTCCGGCCGGCGTCCATCGAGCGTCGGATGGGAGGGATCGAGCACGAGCCAGTCGGCGCGGCGCCCCGGCACCAGTGCGCCGACGCCGCGACCGCTTGCCTGTGCGCCGCCCGCCAGCGCGGCGTCGAAGAGCCGCTCCGCCACTTGCGGCCGCGCCTCGGTAGCCAGCACGTTGCGTTGCCGTCTAACCAGGCGCTGTCCGTATTCGAGCAGCCGCAGTTCCGCACGCCAATCGATGGCGATATGGCTGTCCGATCCCACGCCGATGCGTCCGCCCGCCTCCAGGTAGGCCTGCGCGGGAAAGACGCCGTCGCCCAAATTAGCCTCCGTGGTGAGGCATAAGCCGGCCACGGCGCCGCTCGCCGCCAGCGCTGCCGTTTCGGCCGGATCGATATGGGTCGCATGGACGAGGCACCAGCGCGCGTCGACATCGAAGCGATCGAGCAGCCATGTCACGGGCCGCGCCCCCGTCGCGGCAATGCATTCGTCGACTTCGCCCCTCTGCTCGGCAATGTGAAGATGAATGGGCGCGCCCGGCAAGTGCGCGTCGAGCCCCTCCAACAACGTGCGCAACGAAGCCTCGGACACGGCGCGCAGCGAATGCGGCGCGACGCCGTAAGTGAGCGCGCCATGCTCGGGACGCGCGCGGCGCAGCGCGGCCAAGAGGTCGAGCAACGCCTCGGGCGTATTGAGGAAGCGGCGTTGATCGGGCCTCGGCTCGCGCATGGGCAAGCCGCCGTATTGGTAGAGCACGGGCAGCATCGTCATGCCGATGCCCGCCTGCGAGGCCGCGTCGACGACACGCTGTGCGAGTTCGGCCCGGTTCTCATAGCCGCCGCCATCGCTCATATGATGGACGTAATGAAATTCGCAAACCGACGTATAGCCCGCTTTGAGCATTTCGACGTAGACCCAGCGCGCAATGGCCTCGAGCCGCTCGGGCGTGATTCGCGCCGCGAACCGGTACATGAGATCGCGCCAGCTCCAAAAGTTGTCGCTTGCCTGCGCGCGATACTCGGCGAGCCCCGCCATCGCGCGCTGAAACGCGTGCGAATGCAAGTTCGGCATGCCTGGCAATACAGGACCCCGGGCACGGATTGCGTGCGCGCGGGCCGCTGCTTCGGCAGTCACGGCCCTGAGTGTGCCCGCGTCGTCCCACTCGAGCAGCACATCGCGCCGCCAACCTTCCGGCAGGTAAGCATGCTCGGCAAACAACGCATGGCGATCGATCGTCACATCAAGCTCCTTCGGGGAAAGCCGGTCGCTCGGCGGCGCACGGCCATGGCGCCGTGGGAGCGCGATATACAGTGGCGCCGGCGCGCACAACACGTCGAGCGAGCGGCCGGCCGATCCAATAGGCGAGTTCGGCCAAGCTGCCAACCTGCCAAACCACGAAGTCAGCCGGCCGCCCCGGCGCAAGTCGACCATGGCGCTCGCTTTGCCCGAGCGCGCGCGCGGCGTGACGCGTGACGCCTTGCAACACCTCGGGCAACGTCAAACGAAACAGCGTGCAGCCCAGATTGAGCATCGCGAGCAACGAAGTTGCCGGCGAAGTGCCCGGATTGCTGTCGGTCGCGAGCGCTATCGGCACGCCGTAGCGGCGGAGCAAATCGATGGGGGGCAACTGTGTCTCGCGAATGAAGTAGTAGGCGCCCGGCAGCAGCACGGCGACGGTGCCCGCCGCTTTCATCGCCTGAACGCCCGCTTCGTCCAGAAATTCGAGATGATCGGCCGACCGCGCGCGGTGACGCGCCGCGAGCGCCGCGCCGCCCGCGAGGCTCAATTGCTCGGCATGCATCTTCACCGGCAAGCCGCGGCGCGCCGCCGCATCGAACACGCGCTCGCTCTGGGCAAGCGTGAAACCGATGCGCTCGCAAAAAACATCGACGGCATCGACGAGTCCCTCATCGGCCAGTGCAGGCAACATTCGCTCGCATACTTCGTCGATGTAGGCGTCGGCGCGCCCGGCGTATTCCGGCGGCAACGCGTGTGCGCCCAGAAACGTCGTGTAGACCGACACCGGATAACGACGAGCCAGAGCACGCGCGACGCGCAGCATCTTGCGCTCGGCATTCAGTTCGAGCCCATAGCCGGACTTGATTTCGATGGCGCCGACGCCTTCCGCCAATAGCGGCTCCAAGCGCGCGGCGGCCGAGGCGAACAGCGCATCCTCATCGGCTTCACGCGTGGCGCGCACCGTCGAGACGATGCCGCCTCCGCGCCGCGCGATCTCTTCGTAGCTCACACCCGCGAGCCTGAGCGCGAACTCGTCGGCGCGGTTGCCGCCGTACACGAGGTGCGTGTGGCAATCGACGAGACTCGGCGTGACCCAGGCGCCGCCGAGGTCTTCACGCGGCCAACCGGCGAACTCGCGCGGCAAATCCCGCGCGGCCCCAAGCCATACGACGCTGCCATCGCGCACGGCAAGCGCCGCATCGACGATCGTGTCGTCCGGATCGCCGCTCGCACACAGATTCAAGTTGTGCCAAACCAGATCGCTCATGACTGTCTCATAGACATCGGCCGGGAATGCGACACCGTTCAAACATAGCGCACGCTCACGACGATCGCGACGCCACCGCCCGTCACCTCGCACGAGACGCCGTGCGCCGCATTCAGCACGATCGTATCCATCGACGATAGTTCGAATGGCGATGGAGCAGCCGACACCATGCCGGGCGCCGGAGCAGGCATGCCCCGCTCGAGTCGAACGCTGAGCGCACCGCTTGCGCAAAACACGAGCGCCGCATCCGCATCGAACACGCGTCGATTCGCATGCGACCCTTGCCAGAACTCGACCGAGGCTTGCGCGCGATCGCGCCGAACCATCAAGTTGAAATCGCGCGTCGCGCCATCCACGAGCTGCGCGTCGACCGCCGCCGCACCGTCGAAGCGCGCAAGCGCCAGCGGCTCGATGAGCGCAAGCGTCGCGCCGTGCGCTTGGCTAAGATGCATGCCCGCGCCCGCGAGCAAAACGAGAGCGCGGTCGACGCCGGGAAACTGAGAGAACGGACCGGAGCGCTCCACCTCGGCCACGCTGACTCGCCAAACGAACGTGTCGAGGCCCGCGCCGACCGGGTAGGCGGCGATCTCGCGCGTCAGGCCGCCGCCGTTCTTCCACCGCGTGGCCGTCAACGCCGCGCCGCGCACGACACGCGGCCATGCGAGCGCCGCCGCGCCATGGCCTCCCTGCCCCGCAGGATGAACACGAGCCGGCATGGGAATCAACGCCCGAGCATGGGCAGCTTCAGCCCGACCTCGCGCGCCGTCGCGCACGCCAGATCGTAGCCCGCGTCCGCATGCCGCATGATGCCGGTGGCGGGATCGTTGAAGAGCACGCGCTCGATGCGCCGCGCGGCCGCATCGGTGCCGTCGCAAACGATGACGACTCCCGCATGCTGACTGAAACCCATCCCCACGCCGCCGCCATGATGGATCGACACCCAGGTCGCGCCGCCTGCCGTGTTGAGCAGCGCATTGAGCAGCGGCCAATCGCTCACCGCATCCGAGCCGTCCTTCATCGCTTCCGTTTCGCGGTTCGGGCTGGCAACGGAACCCGTATCGAGGTGATCGCGCCCGATCACGATCGGCGCTTTCAATTCGCCGCGCTTGACCATTTCGTTGAAAGCGAGCCCCAAGCGATAGCGATCCTTGACGCCCACCCAGCAAATGCGCGCGGGCAACCCCTGGAACGCGATGCGCTCGCGCGCCATGTCGAGCCAGTGGTGCAGATGAGGATCGTCGGGAATCAACGCCTTGACCTTCGCATCGGTCTTGTAGATGTCCTCCGGATCGCCCGAGAGCGCCACCCAGCGAAACGGCCCTTTACCTTCGCAAAAGAGCGGCCGGATATAGGCCGGCACGAAGCCCGGGAAATCGAAGGCATCGGCCACGCCCATGTCCTGCGCCATCTGCCGAATGTTGTTCCCGTAATCGAGCGTCGCCGCCCCGCGATCCTGCAGCGTCAGCATCGCGCGCACTTGTCTTGCCATCGATTGCTTTGCCGGCGTGACGATGCTTTGCGGATCGGTCTTTTGCCGCTCGCGCCATTGCTCGATGCGCCATCCCTGCGGCAGATAGCCGTTGATGGGATCGTGCGCGCTCGTCTGATCGGTGACGCAATCGGGCGTGACGCCGCGCGCCACGCAGGCTTCGAACACATCGACCGCATTGCCGACGAGGCCGATGGAGACAGGCGTGCCGCTCGCCTTGGCCGCGTCGATCATCGCGAGCGCCTCGTCGAGCGTCTTGGCCTTCTTGTCGACGTAGCGCGTCTTCAAGCGAAAATCGATCCGCGTTTCATCGCACTCGACGGCGATCATCGAGAACCCCGCCATCGTCGCCGCGAGCGGCTGTGCGCCGCCCATGCCGCCAAGGCCGCCGGTCAAGATCCAGCGCCCCGACGGGTCGCCGTTGAAATGCTGATTGGCGACGGCGTAGAACGTCTCGTACGTGCCTTGCACGATCCCTTGGCTGCCGATGTAGATCCAGCTGCCGGCCGTCATTTGACCGTACATCATGAGGCCCTTGCGATCGAGCTCGTGAAAGTGCTCCCAAGTCGCCCAATGCGGGACGAGGTTCGAATTGGCGAGCAGGACACGGGGCGCGTCCGCATGCGTGCGGAAGACGCCAACGGGCTTGCCCGATTGGATCAACAGCGTTTCGTCGTCTTCGAGATCCTTCAGCGCGGCGAGGATGCGATCGAAGCAATCCCAATTGCGCGCGGCCCGGCCGATACCGCCGTAGACGACGAGCGCATGCGGATGCTCGGCCACTTCGGCGTCGAGGTTGTTTTGGATCATTCGGTACGCGGCTTCGGTCAGCCAGCTCTTGCACGTCTTCTCGGCTCCGCGCGGCGCGCGGATCGTTCGCGTCGGATCGAGGCGCGGGTCGAAGGGTTTCGGATCGTTCATGAATGTCCTCTCTTTCTGCATGCGTTGGGTCCAGGTACGGCGGTGCGCAAACGGATGGCTGACGGCTCGCGCTCAGAAATGGCCCGTGAAGCGATAACGGCTGCCGGGGTGCCAAAGATCGGCCACCGAGGCGACTTGCTCGCGCGACCACGTGCGCCGATGCAGCACCAAGCACGGCTCGCCCTCGTCCATCGTCAATTGGCTCGTGGTGAAGGCGTCCGGTAGCGCGGCTTCGATGCGATACTCGACACGCTGCAGCGGTGCGACGCGCATCAAGTATTGGTTCGGCGTAATGCGCGAAAAATCCTGCAGCGCATATTCGGGCGCGACGGCCGGATTGACCCAGCGCGCTTCGAGTTGCACGGGTTCGTCGTTCTCGAAATGCAGCACGCGCGAATGAAACACGGGGCTGCCCGGCTTGATCTGCATCTCGTCGGCAAGCGCCTCGCCGGCCACCGTCGCGCCGAGTTCGAGCACCTGCGCGCGATAGCGATGTCCGCGCGCCGCGATCTCGTCGGAAATACTGCGAATCGCCACCAGCGTGGATTCGTACTTCGGCCGCGCGACGAACGTCCCCGCGCCTTGCACACGCGTGAGCACCTGCTCCGCCGTCAATTCGCGTAGCGCGCGATTGACCGTCATGCGCGCCACTTTGAACTCGCGCGCGAGCTCGTTCTCGGAGGGCACCACATCGCCCTCGGCCCATTCGCCCGAGTGAATCCGCTCGAGGATGAAATCTTTGATGCCCTGATAGGCGGGCGCGTTGGCGTTCATCGGTTTGGCAGGGTCCATCGCTTAGGCTGCAACACTCGCTTCCGAAGGAAACGAGAACGGGCTCGCTTGCGCGATCGCGCCTTCTTCCACCAGTCGCGTAATGGCCGCGATATCGGGTGCGAAATAGCGATCCAAGTCGTAGTGGGGCACATGCTTGCGCACCGTTTGCATGACGCGCTCGAGCGCCGCGCTCGTGCGATGCGGCGCGCGCAGATCGACGCCTTGCGCCGCCGCGAGCAACTCGATCGCCAAGATATGCGCCGTGTTGCTCGCGATGTCGGCGAGCTTGCGCGCCGCGAACGTGGCCATCGAGACGTGATCCTCCTGATTGGCGGACGTGGGCAGGGAATCGACCGACGCCGGATGCGCGAGCGTCTTGTTCTCCGACGCCAACGCCGCGGCCGTCACGTGCGCGATCATGAAGCCGGAATTGACGCCGCCGTCTTTGACGAGGAACGGCGGCAGCCCCGACAAGGTGGCGTCGATGAGCAGCGCGATGCGGCGCTCGGCGAGCGCGCCGATCTCGGCCGCCGCCAGCGCGAGGTTGTCGGCGGCGAATGCGACGGGTTCGGCGTGGAAGTTGCCGCCCGATAGAACCTCGCCCGTATCGGGGAAGACGAGCGGATTGTCGGAGACGGCATTCGCTTCGACAAGCAGCACGTCGGCAGCGTGGCGCATCTGGTCGAGGCACGCGCCCATCACTTGCGGCTGACACCGCAAGCTGTACGGATCTTGCACCTTGCCGCAATCGCGGTGAGACAGATTGATGTTCGAACCGTCGAGCAGCGCGCGGTAGGCCGCGGCCGCATCGATCTGACCGCGATGGCCGCGCAACGCATGAATGCGCGCATCGAACGGTTTGACCGAGCCGGCGGCCGCATCCACCGACAATGCGCCGGCCACCAGCGCCGTGCGAAACAAATCCTCGATCGCGAACAGGTTGTACAAGGCGAGGGCCGTCGAGGCCTGGGTGCCGTTGAGCAGCGCAAGCCCCTCTTTCGCTTGCAATGCGAGCGGTGCGAGGCCCGCCAGCTTCAGGCCTTCGGCCGCGCTCATGCGCTCGCCGCGTGCGCTGACTTCACCGATGCCGAGCAGCGTCGCCGACATATGGGCGAGCGGCGCCAGATCGCCTGACGCGCCGACCGAGCCTTTGATCGGAATGATCGGCAGGACGTCGGCGTTGACTAGCGTCACGAGCGCATCCATGACTTCGCCCCTGATGCCCGAATGCCCGCGGCCGAGGCTGGAGAGCTTGAGGGCGATCAAGAGGCGCACGACCGGCGCGGCCATCGGCTCGCCGACGCCCACCGCATGCGAGAGCACGAGATTGCGTTGCAATAGTTCGAGCTGGTCCTGCGGGATGTGCGTGCTCGCCAACCTGCCGAATCCGGTGTTGATGCCGTAAGCAGGCTCGCCCTTCGCCGCGATATCCGCGACGGCTTTCGCGCCGGCGTCGATCACGGGGCGGCTGGCAGGATCGAGCGTCAGCGTGACGCGCTCGCGCGCAATGCGGCGCAATTGAGGAAGCGTCAAATGGCCAGGCGTAAGAATCATCATGAGAAGCATCCTGTGTTTGTCTTGTGCGTTTTGCGGCGAGTCGCGGTGATCGACTCCGGCTTGACAGCGAGTCTAGTGCGGCCAACTTGTATAGACAACTCGTTTTTATCGCGTAATAGTCAGGGATTTCCACTAGAGCGCTCTACCTGCTCTGTCGCTCGACTGCCACTTTCGTACGAGGGTCGATTTGGCGGAAGTCCCTACCAATCATGGAAACGGAGTGAAAAGCGGGAATGACGAAGGGCACGACAAGCGAGCCGGCGCAATCGATCACCGGCCGCATGATGTTGTCTAGACAAATCGATCCGCCCAAGCCAACGGCGCGCCACCTTAGGCGCACCGGCCGCGGAGGTGTGCAGCCCGTGTCGCGCGTCAAGGCATCGCGACGACGGAAAATTCAAAGACGGCCGCACGGCAGCGGCGGGTACGGGTCGTGCTTCATCGAAGGCGGGATGGGTGCGGCGCCAACGCGCCTCACGAGCCGGACGCCCTCACGAAGCGGCGGGCTCGCCGGTCCCGCCATCCCGAGGGATTTCTCGACGACCATGAACAAGATGCACGCACCACGACAGCGAATGGACCTTATCCAACTCGCACGCGAATCGGGCATGGCGGTACTGCTCGATGCGCAGATCGGCCGCGAACAGTACGTCAGCGTGAGCGGATCGCTTGCCGCGCTCGCTCGCTTCGCGGATGCAGTCCGTAGCGAATCCGACGAAAGCGGCCCCGACGGCGGCAGCGAGCGCTGATCGGTTTGCCTGCGCTCACTGCTAACGCGTGTGCGCGCGAGCCACTGCGGTGCGATGCACGCATCCGCCGCTTTCGAGCGGTTTACCCGCTGCCTTTGCGTCGAATTGCCCCCAGTACCTCGCTTTTTCGCTGCTACCGACACCCCCGTCACCCGCTCGCCCGAGCGCCGTCGCAGGCGCTCGTCGTTCCCTTCAATCGCCCGCCAGTACAGCGACTCCCGCGCGATTGCGGCTCGCCTCCCATCCCGGCTGCGCACGAGCGTGGGGCGCGGCTAGTGCTCGCTCACCCAAGCGCCTACCAAAGCTATCAGTTACGGATCCACATAAGAATGGCTTAAATCCGGCACGACCGAATGCATTTTGACGGGCGTGCACCCGCGCCCGACGGACGCTAGCCGAACAGGTCCGATTGGACCGCGCGCCCGGCTTCGGCTTCGTGCTCTTTCCGCAACTTTTGCATGGGGTACTCGCATGGCAACGCCTCTCGTTCGACTAGCACCGCTCGATCTGATCCGCGGCTTCGTCGCCGTCGGCCGCCGCATGAGCGTCACGCTCGCGGCCGAGGATCTGTGTTTGACCCAATCCGCCGTCAGCCGGCAAATTCATTCGCTCGAAGATGCACTCGGCGTGCCGCTGTTCCATCGCGGCTATCGTTCGATCTCCTTCACTCAGGCCGGCGAGCGTTTGTTCAGCACGTCCGATAGCGTCGTGCGCCAACTGCAAGACGCCTTCGAGGCGATCACCCGGCCGGCCGAGCGGCAACCGGTGACCGTCACCGCAAGCATCGGCGCGACCGCCCTGTGGCTGCTGCCGCGGCTGTCCGACCTCCAGCGCCGCTATCGGGACCTGGACGTGCGCGTGGCGGCCAACGACAAACTGCTCGATCTACGCACGGAGGGGATCGACCTCGCGCTTCGTTATGCGAGCGTCGCCAATCCGCCGCCGGGGGCTACGCGCCTGTTCGACGACACAATCATCGCTGTCGCGCACCCGTCGCTGGCGCTCGAGCGGCTCGATGCCGATGCGCTCGGGCGTCATGCGCTGCTCGAGTTCGACGCCTTGCGCCGGCCGCTCACGCGGTGGTCCGATCACTTGGCGGCGCTCGGTTTGAGCGAGGCCAAGCCCCGCAGCATCCAGCATTTCGATCAGTACGACCAAGTCATGCAAGCGGCGCTCGCCGGCCAAGGCATCGCGCTGGGAACGGCCGACCTCGTGCAACCGCTGATCGACGAAGGCAGGCTGGTCGCGCTGACCGCGGGCAAAAACCGCGCTGCGTATGCCTATTGGATCGTGCAAGGCGAAGCGCTCGCCCGGCAGGAAGTGCTCGATGTCGCGCAGTGGCTGGCCGAGCAAGCGCGCTTGCCGGAGCCGTCCGCGGAGCGCGCCATGGCGGCCGGCCCCTCCCCGCGCGCCGCCGTTTCTCCGTGCCCGCCGGCCGCGGCCGCTGTGCCGCCGTACTTGGGCGCCAGCGCCGCTGCGCGCGCGACCGAGGCGGCCTCGGCCGCCGAGCGCGCGGCACTTTCATAGGCATGCGCACAGACACACCCCCATCCCACTATTTGTGGTAGTTGTGATTAGATCGGACGGCGGGTGAAATCGACGGCGTCCGCATCCGGCGCCGACCACGACGCGCCGGGCGAACACTCTCGAGGTGACACCCGATGCGCTTGCCATTGCTGCAGATCGAATCGCTCGCCGCCGGCTACGGCAAGAGCGACGTATTAGACGATGTCTCCTTCGCCCTGTTCTCAGGCAGCCTCGCCTACGTGCTGGGGCCGGGAGGCGCCGGCAAGACCACGCTGCTGATGACGATCGCGGGTCTCGTCCGACCCAAGCGCGGCGCGATCCGTCTCGACGGCGAAGACATCCGGCGCAAACGCCCGAACGAGTTGCTTGCGCGCGGCATCGCGTATGTGCCGCACAATCGTTTGCTCTTCAGCTCGCTTTCGGTGCGCGACAATCTTCTCGCCGGTGTATGGCGCGAGACCGACCGGCCGCGTATCGATGCCGACGCGGCGCGCCTCGCAACGCGTTTTCCGTTCTTGCAGACATGCGCCAGCCAAAACGCGAGCCGCCTCACCAACGGCGAGCGGCAATTGCTGGCGATCGCGCGTGCGCTGATGTCGCGGCCGCGCCTGTTGCTGCTCGACGACCCATTCGACGCGCTGGCCCCGCTCGAGGCCGAACGTATAGCGGATCTCGGGGCGGAACTCGCCGAAGAGGGGACCGCTGTGGTAATCGCGCAACGCAATGCGACGCCAATCGCGTGGCCTGGCGAACAAGCCTATCGGCTCGACGGCGGGCGTCTATGCCGATCGGACTCCTGTGCGCCCGCCTCGCCGGCGTTGCCCGCTTCTTTATGAAACGCCATGCCGCCGCGGGAAGCGCTAATCGCATTAGCACCGTATGGCTTCCTATAAACGGAGCGCGCATTGATTGCTTTGTCGATCAATCACGTATCGATTGCGAAATTCATTAATAAATGGCTTGAAATTCCAGCCCCCGCAACGTTACTGAAGCAAACCGAGCATCGCTGCGCGCACGACGGCAGCCGTCTTGTTCGTCGTCTTCAGTTTCGTCACCGCATTCTTGACGTGAAAATTGACGGTATCGACCGAGATCACGAGAATCTTCGAGATCTCGCCGGACGTCTTGCCATCGGCGGCCCACTTCAGCACCTCGACCTCGCGATCGGTCAGCCCGCGTTCGGGATCGTCCATCAATGCCGGCATCAGTGCGCGCTTGAGCGATAAGTGCGCGGTGCTCACGAGCCACCGCATCTTGACTTCATTCTCGGCGAGCTCTTCGCTGGTGAGCGGATCGCGTGACCGCGCAAGGGTGAGCATGCCGCCTACGCCGCAACTGTCGAACGCCGATTGCGCCCAGCCATAGCGCAACCCGTACGACTGCGCCTCTTGCCACAGCTGCGGCACGTCGCTAAAAAGCGCATCGTTCCAGACGATCGGCGCTTGCGAGCGCCCCGCAAGCTGCACGGTGGGATCGATTTCGTCGTAGCGCGCTTCCTGATAGCGCCGTTTCCACGCTTCGGGATAGTTGCTCAGCAACCGCGTCTTCGGCTTGGACAGCGGCCACGGCGCGCGCAAGCCATATGCGCAAAATTCGAAACCCAAGCCGCGCGCGGCCACCGCGATCTTGCTGAAAATCTCCGCATCGGAGCTCGTGTGATTCAACTCGTGCAGCAGTTCCTCGGCCCAGCTTTTCATTTATGCCTCCTTGTCGTCGCGCAAGCCATGCGAGCGACCTGCGCAATGCCGTAACGGCCGCGCACCGCGGCCGGGGTATCGACATCCCGGCATGCACCTCCCGCGGTACGGCGCGACCCGTCCGCGGCTCTCGACGAGATGCACACCAAAGGCTCTTGTTCGATTCCATGCAAAGACTTCCATGCGACTACCGTAATTTCGGCCGTTCCCGACGGCGCGGCGCGCGGATTTATTTCCCGACTGCTCGCCTCGCTATTATCAAATCCATCTATGCTTAAGCCGACGCTCTAGCGGCGATTTATGCGACGTGATCATCGCACATTTTTTGTAATTGAAACTTCGACGCGAGGTTCGTTTTAACGAATGAACGAAAGTCTTAAGAAATTAATACCGAAACGATAATCAACCTGTCAATCTCGGCGTCATATTTACGCGAGCCGATGCAGCGATCGCCTGCGTATGCCCCGCGGTTAGTTTGGCGAACCGCAAGCCCGCCGTGGCGCGCCGGGGAAGTCGCAAGCCCGCCGCCCACCAGGCGTGCCGGTTGCTGCTCCACCCCGGGAAGACCCGGCATAGGGCTGCGGCGCGAATACGAGGCGTTCGGTGCGTTTCTACACACATTCCGCTATGCACAGGCGTTCGGCGCCCGATTACACTAGTACCAGCGTTGTCAGCGCGCGATCGTGCCACAGCGCGACCGCCGCGTCGGCCGGAACCGACGCGCCGGCCGCGACGGCGGCGGACGAGAGCACGCCCGAAGGCGACGCCGCCCAGGGAGCCCGAACATGAATCGCCCACTTGCCCGCCTTCCCTTGCGCTACATCGCCACGATGTCGCCGGGCGCGCGATGGAAGTGGCTCGCCTTCGTGGGCCTCGCCGCACTCGTCGGCGTACTTGCCTACTTCGTTTCGCTGGAAATGCAGACTTCCCGGCTGCAAGCGCGCTATTTCGCGAAGGTTGGCCGGCAGGTATCGTTTTCAGTTGCCTCCGGCCCGAGCGATAGCGTTTTATTCCCCGCGCCCGGCGGCCCATACGACTGGCGTTTGGGTTATGCACGGCTGCCCGATTTCGCGGCACGACTGCGCGCGCGCGGTTTTGCGGTCACGCACCAAGCGCGCGATTCGTCGATGATGAAGTCGCTGGCCGATCGGGGCCTCTTTATTCCCTATGCGGAAAAGGACCAGGCCGGGTTGCGTTTGTTCGACGAAGCGGGCGTGCCGCTATTTAGCGCGCGCTACCCGGCGCTCGTGTACGCCGATTACGATTCGATTCCGCCGATCATCGTAGGTGCGCTCTCGTTCATCGAAGACCGCTACCTGCTCGATGCGAACGAGCCCGACCGCAACCCCGCCATCGACTGGGGCCGTTTCGGCCGAGCCCTGTGGGATCAAGCGCTGCGCCTCGTCAATCACCACCAACACACGCCCGGCGGCAGCACGCTCGCCACGCAAACCGAAAAATTCCGGCACTCCCCCGGCGGCCGTACCGCCACGCCTCCGGAAAAGCTGCGACAAATCGCATCGGCGTCGGTCCGCGCCTATCTCGGCGGAGAAAACACGATGGCCGCACGCAAGTCCATCGTCGTTCACTACCTGAACACGGTGCCGCTCGCAGCGCAGCCGGGCGTCGGCGAAGTGGAAGGGCTCGGCGACGGGCTGACCGCTTGGTACGGACGCGACTTTGCGCAAGTCAATCGTCTGCTCTCGCAAGCGAGCACCGAAACGGGCAATGGCCCGATGGCGCCCGGCGTCCTCGCCGACGAAGCCCTCGCATTCAAGCAGGTGCTCTCGCTTCTGATCGCTCAGCGCGCGCCGTCGTACTACCTCGTGCGCAATCGCCCTGCGCTCGAAGGGCTGACCGACAGCTACATCCGCGTGCTCGCCGCCAACGGTGTGATTTCGGCGCCCTTGCGCGACGCCGCCCTCGCCGCCTCTCTGCAAACGCACAAGGCCTCGCCGCCGGCGCCCGCGATGTCGTTCGTCGCGCGCAAGGCCGTCACGCTCGTGCGTTCGCAGTTGCAACAAGCGCTCGGCGTCGCCAGCTTCTACGATCTCGACCGGCTGGACCTCACCGTGCATTCGACGCTGAACGATGAGGTCCAGCGCGCCGTCAGCGAGCGCCTCGCGCAAGCGGCGACCATCGAAGGCGCCAAGGCGGCTGGCCTGTACGGCTTCGAAATGCTGCGACCCGGCGACGATCCCTCGAAGATCTCCTTCAGCTTCATCTTGTTCGAACACAAGAGCGGCGCCGATGTCGTGCGCGTGCAAACGGACAGCGTGAATCAACCGTTCGACATCAACGGCGGCGCGCGTTTGAACCTCGGCTCCACCGCGAAACTGCGCACGCTCATCACCTATCTGCAAATCGTCTCGACGTTGCACGACCGTTATGCGTCCCTGAGCCGCACGCAACTAAAGCGCACGAGCGTCGACCCGCTCGACGGTCTCTCGCGCTGGGCGCTCGACTACCTAGCGGACGCGAAAGACCGTTCGCTTCCCGCCATGCTCGACGCGGCCGTCGAACGCAAGTATTCGGCAAGCCCCGGAGAAACTTTCTACACCGGCGGCGGTGCGCAGGCATTCACGAACTTCGACAAAGCCGAGAACGGACGCATTCTCACGGTGCGCGAAGCATTCCAGCATTCGGTCAACCTCGTGTTCGTGCGGCTCATGCGGGACATCGTTCATTACGAGATGGTCGAGTCGGCCGGGCCTTCCGCGCATTGGTTCGACGATCCTGCGCTGCGTCATCGCTATCTCGTGCAGTTCGCCGATCAGGAAAGCCTCGTCTACCTGCACCGTTTCTACGTGAAGTACCACGGCAAAGCGCCCGACGATGCGCTCGACGCGCTCATCGCGGACATGCGCAAGAGCCCGCCGAAGCTCGCGACGGCGCTGCGCAGCATCGCGCCCGATGCGCCGTTGCCGTGGTTCGCCGCCCGCATGCGCGCCGCGCTCGCGCACACGCCTGCCGCTTCGCTCTCCGACGAGGATCTCGCCAAGCTCTATACGAAGTACGGCATCGACAAGTTCAACTTGAACGATCGCGGCTACATTTCGGGCGTCCACCCGATCGCGCTGTGGATGCTCGCCTATTTGCGCCAGCATCCCGACGCCACCGAGGCGCAGTTGCGAGAGGCGAGCCGCGACGCACGCCTGACGTCGTACACGTGGCTGTTCAAGACCCGCCACCACCTGACGCAGGATCGCCGTATTCGCCACATGGTCGAGTTGCAGGCGTATGCCGCCATCGGCAAATCCTGGCGGGCGCTGGGCTATCCGTTCGAGACGGTCACGCCGTCCTATGCAGCGGCGATCGGCGCTTCGGGCGATCGCCCCGACGCGCTTGCGCAGTTGATGGGCATCATTGCCGACGACGGCAAGATGCGCCGGGCGCAAAGCATCGATACGCTCGCGTTCGCCGCGGGCACGCCCTTCGAAACGCATTTCGCCCATGCGCCGAGTGCGGGCAAAGAAGCCATGTCGCCCGAGATCGTGGCCGTCGCACGCCGGCTCCTGCATCAGGTCGTGCAAGGCGGCACGGGCGGGCGCCTCGCTACGGGGCTGCCGCTTGGCGACGGGCGCACGCTCGAGGTCTACGGCAAGACCGGCACCGGCGACCAACGCTTCGAAGTCTACGCACGCGGCGCGCGCCTCATCGAATCGCGCAAGGTGAACCGCACGGCCACGTTCGTATTCGTCGTCGGCGACCGTTTCTACGGCACGCTAACGGCTTACGCGCACGAGCCCTATGCCGCGCGCTACGACTACACCAGTGCAATGGCGGTGCAGTTGCTCAAATCGCTCGGCCCCTCGCTCGCTCCGGTTCTTGCCGCAGACGATACGCAAATGCGGGCAGCCAGCGCGAAGGCCGACGCCTTGGCGCCGGCCGCCCCCGAAGCCTCGCCCTCCTTCTGACCCGCCTTCGCTCAGCCATCGGCGCGGCGCGCGTGCGCAGCGATATTGCGCGCTCCGTCCCCAAGGCACGGGAGGAGACGGGCACGTGCGTTGCGACTTGGAGGGTGTCGCACATGCGGCACACCGCAAACAAGGAGAGATTAGATGAACAAGGACCAAGTGAAGGGCGTCACGGAAAAAGCGAAGGGCAAGGTCAACCAAGCCGTCGGTAACGTGACGAATGATCCCGCACGCCAAGCCAAGGGCGATCTCCAAGAGGCGGCGGGCGAGATCCGCAAGGGCTACGGTGACGCCAAGGAGGACGTGAAGGACGAACTCAAGCGCGAACGCGATGCGGGGAAGCATCACTAGGGCTACAGCGTGCGCTAGGGCGCACGCGCCCCGCGCGAAGCGAAAACGACGGACTGAAGCCGAGGGCGGATCCTCACTGGGTCCGCCCCGATTTTTTTGCCTGCGCCAGAATGAAATCGATGAAGGTCGCCGCCGCCCGCGTCTGATGCCGATCGGGCATGTACAGCAGATACATGCGCGTGCCGAAGATGCTGAGCCGCCATTCGTCGAGCGTCGTCACGACGTCGCCGCAGCGAATGTCCTCCTGCACGACATAATCGGGCACGATGCCGACGCCCAGACCCGCGCGCACCGCCTGCCTCAAAAATAGGAAGTTTTCGGAGATCAGCGTGGGCTCGAGCAGGACTTCGTGCCGCTCGTCGCCTAGGTACGCCGCGACGCGCAACTGACGCCCGACCACGGTTGCCGTAATGAGCGGCGTCGTGCCCAATGCCGTCAGTTGCGTCGGCAAATCATGCTCGCTCGCGTAAGCTTTGGATGCGCAGGCGACATAACGCACCGCGCCCATGTCGCGCGCCACGAGGTTTTGCGGCGGCTCCGACATCACACGCACTGCAATATCGACTTCATCGCGAAGCAAGTCTTCCACGCGATTCTCGAACACGACGTCCAGCACGATGCCTGGATGCAGCCGTTTGAATTCGAGCAGCCAATCGGCCATCACCAGTTGACCGTAGCCGCTCGGCACGGACAGCCGCACCCGGCCCTGCAGCGTCCGGCCGAGCGTTTCGACCGTCTCCTGTGCGGCTTCGAGCGCGCGCCGAATGACGCGGCCATGCTCGACCAAGCGCAGGCCCACTTCGGTCGGCTCGACACGGCGCGTCGTGCGGCGCACGAGCTGCAGTCCGAGCGTGCGCTCGAACTGATTCAGGTGGTAGCTGACGTTGGCGCGGGTCATCTTCAGCCTGCGCGCCGCCTCGCTCAGATTACCGGCTTCGAGAATTTCGACGAGCAGAGAGAGGGAATTGAGGTCCACGCGGCTTCCGAGCGCTTGTAATCAGAGGGGATCGTTGCATCGTCAAATACGATTTGACAGTCTGTCAACTCATGCTTGGATTGTCAATTGCGGCTATCCCATCGACAATCGGACTACCGTCCCCTCGGATCCCTCCCCCGCCCATGACCGCCTCGAATTCGCCTCCCGTCGTCTCCCGCTCCCTGCACGGCAATGTGCTCGTGGTCAGCATCGATCATCCCCCCGTGAACGCGCTCGGCGTCGATGTTCGGCGCGGCCTGCTCGAGGCAATCGACGCCGCGCAGACCGATGCGTCCGTGGCCGCCGTGTTGATCGTCGGCGCGGGCCGCAATTTCATCGCCGGCGCCGATATTCGCGAGTTCGGCAAGCCTGCGCAGCAGCCATTGCTGCCCACTGTGTGCAACCGCATCGAGGCATGCACGAAGCCCGTCGTGGCCGCCATCCATGGCGCCGCGCTCGGCGGCGGTTTGGAAATCGCGCTCGCCGCCCATTACCGCCTCGTCGTGCGCGGTGCAAAACTCGGTTTGCCGGAAGTGCAGCTCGGCCTGCTGCCGGGCGCAGGCGGCACGCAGCGCACGCCCCGCTTGATCGGCGCTGGCCCCGCCCTCGATTTGATGCTCTCGGGCCGTCATGTTCCGGCGGAAGAAGCCGTGTCGCTGGGCTTGGCCGATCGACTCGGCGCCACCGACGACATCCTCGGCGAAGGGCTCGCGTATGCTCTTGAGCTACTGGCCGCCCATGCAGGCGTGCGCCCGACGCGCGCCGCCACCGCGTTAAAAAATGAGGGGGCCGAGGCTAGCCGCGGCGCCATCGAGACCGCGCGCAAAAACACGGCGGCGCGCCAACGGGGCCTGTTCTCACCGCTGAAAATCGTCGAGGCCGTCGAAGCCGCCCTCGCCTTGCCGTTCGACGAAGGCCTCGCGCTCGAGCGCAAGCTATTCATCGAATGCCTCGAAAGCCCGCAGCGCGCCGGGCTCGTGCATGCCTTCTTCGCCGAACGTGAAGTGGCGAAAGCGCCGGAAACCAAGGCCGCCCGGCCGCGGCCCATCGCGACGATCGGTGTCGTCGGCGGCGGCACGATGGGCGCGGGCATCGCCGTCGCCGCGCTTGAAGCCGGCTTGCCCGTCACGATGATCGAGCGCGACGACGCAGCGCTCGCGCGCGGCCGCGCACATGTCGAACGCGTCTATGAAGGCCTCGTCGCGAAAGGTCGCCTGAGCGGCGACGCCAGGGCCGCCGCGCTGGACCGCTTCACGGGTAGCACCTCGTATGACGCACTCGCTCACGTCAATCTCGTGATCGAAGCCGTGTTCGAGGACATGGCGGTCAAGAAGGCCGTGTTCGCCGAGCTCGATCGCGTATGCGGGTCCGGGGCCGTCCTCGCGACGAATACGTCCTATCTCGACATCGACGAGATCGCCGCCGCCACTTCGCGCCCGGCCGACGTGATCGGCCTGCACTTCTTCTCGCCGGCCAACGTCATGAAGCTGCTCGAGATCGTCGTGCCGGCGCGCGTGAGCGCCGACGTCGTCGCCACGGCATTCGAACTGGCCAAGCAACTGCGCAAAGTGCCCGTGCGCGCTGGGGTGTGCGACGGCTTCATCGGCAACCGCCTGCTCGCCGTCTATCGCACCGCCGCCGACTATCTGATGGAAGACGGCGCGTCGCCCTATCAAATCGACCACGCCATGCGCGAGTTCGGCTATCCGATGGGACCTTACCAAGTGGTCGATCTCGCGGGCGGCGATATCGGCTGGGCGGCGCGCAAGCGGCGCGCACCGACGCGCGATCCGCGCATGCGCTACGTGCAAATCGCCGACCGCCTCTGCGAGCGCGGCTGGTTCGGCCAAAAGACGGGCCGCGGCTTTTACCGCTACGAGCCTGGCGCGCGCACGGGCACGCCCGACCCCGAGGTGGAAGCGATCGTCGAAGCCGAGCGCTTGCGCGCCGGCGTCTCGCCGCGTAGTTTCACCGATGAGGAAATCGTGCGTCGCCTCATGTGCGCCGTCATCAACGAAGCGGCGAACGTCGTGCGCGAAGGCATCGCGCTGCGCCCGCTCGATGTCGACATCGCGCTCATCCACGGCTACGGCTTTCCGCGTCATCGCGGCGGTCCGATGAAGTACGCCGATAGGCTCGGGTTGCCGAACGTGCTCGCGGACCTCGAACGTTTGTCGCAGGAGGACGCGTTCTTCTGGCGACCGTCGCCGCTCGTCGTCGAACTCGTCGCGCGCGGCGCCGATTTTTCGAGCTTGAACGGAACGGCGTCCTAGTGTCTGCTTACGCTGATGCTCATGCCCATGTTAACAAACGCTCCCGGCGCGGGGCTGTGCAAGAAGTAACGAAGCGCAATAGCGGTATCGATCACGATGGCGCAGGCCCCATCAAACGACCACCCTCGAGGGCGAACCGATGGATTTGAATTTCACGGCCGAAGAAGCGGCGTTTCGTGCCGAAGTCCGGCGTTTTCTCGACGAACGGCTGCCGGCGCGCATTGCCCATCAAGTCGAGCACGGGCTGCGGCTCACGCGCGAGGACATGGCGCAATGGCACGCCATTCTGAACGAGCGCGGCTGGCTCGCGAGCCACTGGCCGCGCGAGCATGGGGGCACCGGTTGGAGCGCGGTCGAGCGCTTCATCTTCGATAACGAATGCGCACTGGCGGGCGCGCCGCGCATCGTGCCGTTCGGCGTGAACATGCTCGGCCCCGTGCTGATCAAGTACGGCAACGAAGCGCAAAAACGGCACTTCCTGCCGCGCATTCTCGACGGCAGCCACTGGTGGTGCCAGGGCTATTCCGAACCGGGTGCAGGCTCCGATCTCGCATCGCTGTCCACGCGCGCGCAACGCAAGGTGGACGCACGCGGCGAACACTATCTGGTCAACGGCCAGAAGACGTGGACCACGCTCGGCCACTACGCGAACATGATGTTCTGCCTCGTGCGCACGGGCACCGGCGTGCGCAAGCAGGAAGGCATTAGCTTCTTGCTGATCGACATGAGCACGCCGGGCATCGAGGTGCGCCCCATCGTCACACTTGATGGCGAGCACGAAGTCAACGAGGTGTTTTTCACCGATGTGCGCGTGCCCGTGGAAAACCTCGTCGGCGAAGAGAACCGCGGTTGGACCTACGCGAAGTATCTGCTCACCTACGAACGCACCAATATCGCCGGTATCGGATTTTCGACGGCGGCGCTCGAGCGGCTCGAGCAAGCCGCCGCAACGGTCATGCATCGCGGGCGCCCGCTGGCCGAAGACCCGCTCTTTGCAGCGCGCGTGGCGCGCGTGGCGATCGATCTGGAAAACATGCGGACCACCAACCTGCGCACGATCGCTGCCGCCGCCGGCGGCGGCGCGCCGGGCGCGCACAGCTCCATGCTGAAGGTGCGCGGCACGCAGATCCGCCAGGAAATCGCCGGGTTGATGCGACGCGCGCTGGGTCCCTACGCTCAGCCATTCATCGACGAGGCGTTCGACGAGGGATACGAGGGCGAGCCGCTCGGCCCGTTCGACGCGCCGGACGCCGCGAAGAGCGACTTCAACAACTACAAGCTTTCGATCTTCGGCCTCGAACGAGATTCAAAAGAACATCATCGCGAAAGCGATCCTCGACCTCTGAAAGGCCTCGACGATGAACTTCGAAGTGACCGACGAACAGCGGATGCTCGCCGACACGCTCGCGCGATTCGTCGCCGAACAATACGGCTTCGCCACGCGCGAGCGCAACGCGCGCTCGCCTGAGGGATTCGACCGCACGATGTGGCGACGCTTCGCAGAGCTAGGCGCGATCGGCGCGCTGTTTGCGCCCGAGCACGGCGGCTTCGGCGGCGGCGGTGACGATATCGCCGTCGTCTTCGAGCAGTTGGGCCGAGGCTTGGTGGTCGAACCGTTTCTCGGCGCGCTCGTGGCGGGCCGCGTGCTCGCGCTGACCGGCAACGAAACGCAGCGCGCCGAGCTATTACGGCTGATCGACGGAGAAACGGTCGTTGCGCTGGCCCACGGCGAACCCGCTTCGCGCTACGAGCCGGCGCGCGTCGCGGCCACGGCCGTGCGCGCCGGCGACGGCTGGCGCTTGAACGGAGCGAAGGCCGTGGTGCCGTTCGGCGCAGCGGCCGACGGGTTCGTCGTTTCGGCGCGCACGAGCGGCGATGTGGATGCCGAGCACGGCATCTCGCTGTTTTGGGTGCCGCGCGGCACGCCCGGCGTAGCCCTGCGCGACTACCCATTGATCGACGGCGGCCGCGGCGCGGAAGTGATGTTCGGCGATGTGCAGCTAGCGGCCCATGCGCTGATCGGTGCGGTGGACGATGGTTTTGCCACGCTAGAAAGGGCGCTCGGCGCAGGTCTCCTTGCGCTGTCCGCCGAAGCGCTGGGCGCGATGCAAACGGCGTTCTCCGCCACGCTCGAGTACTTGCGCACACGTCGCCAGTTCGGTGTGCCGATCGGCAGTTTTCAGGCACTGCAGCATCGCATGGCCGATCTCGCGATCGACATCGAGCAAGTGCGCTCAGCCGTCATCAACGCATCCGCCGCGCTCGATGCCCCGCGCGTTGCGCGCGAGCGGGCGCTGTCGGCGGCCAAGTACACGGCGGGCCAAGTCGGCGCGCGGCTATCGCGCGAAGCCGTGCAACTGCACGGAGGCATCGGCATGACCTGGGAGTTGCCGCTTTCGCACTACGCGAAGCGGCTCGTCATGATCGATCATCAGTTCGGCGACGAAGATCATCATCTGGCCAGATACATTTCACTCGGCCGCGCGCCGACGCACGCGGCGCGAGCGTGAGCGAGGACGCCGCGACATGAACGAACCAAACATCGAGCGGAGCGCCGGGCTGCCGCTCTCGGGCGTCCGCGTACTCGACCGCTCGCGCGTGTTCGCCGAGCCGTCGTGCGCGATGGCGCTAGCGTCGATACGTCGAATCTAGCCGGGTTGAACCGAGTCAAGCCGAGCCGAGGCGCTTAGCGTGTCGCGCCCGCTGGCGTCCGCGCGCCTTATGCTTGCTTCCTTGATAGTCGCGCAACGCGTCGGCCGTGGCTGCATCGGCGGGAAAGAAGGCTTCGATGGCCAGTTCCGACAAAGTCACATCGACCGGCGAACCGAACACCGTCGTCGTACTGAAAAACGACAACACCCCGATGTCCGTGCGCAGACTGAACGGCACGACGACATCGGCCAACGGCGGCGGTTCGCCACTGGGTTCGGCCTTGGCGCCTGCCGGCGCCGGATAGGCCGCGAGTTCCTCGATCATTGCCGCGAGCGCCGGGTCCCCGCTCGCTTGCGCTTGCCGCTCGATGCGTTGGAGCGCGTGCGTGCGCCAACCGGTCCAATCGACGATATGCGGCGCGAGGCCGTCGGGATGAAGCGACAAGCGCATGACGTTGACGGGCGCCTCGAGCAATCGCGGATGCGCGCGCGCGACAAGCGGCGCCAATGCGGCGTTGGCGGCCACCATCGTCCAATGCCGATCGATCGCGAGCGCGGGATACGGCTCGTGGCCGCGCAGCACGAGTTGCACGGCCTCGCGCGCCGCATCGAGTTGCGGATCGTTCAAGGGCCGCTCGGCATAGAGCGGCGCATAGCCGGCGGCGACGAACAACGCGTTTCGCGCGCGCAGCGGCACCTCGAGTTGTTCGGCCAGATGCATGAGCATCTCCCGGCTTGGCTGTGCGCGGCCGGACTCGACGAAACTGAGGTGGCGCGTCGAAATCTGCGCCTCGGTGGCGAGCATGAGTTGGCTCATGCGGCGGCGCTGACGCCACTCGCGCAGGAGATCGCCGACGGAGCGACGCCCCCGTTGCGAGGCGGCGCGAGAGGGCGCGTGCGATGGACTGAGGATCGAATTCATGACGGGGATCATAGCGAAACGCCGCGGTATTTCCATTACCTCGCACGTAATCGACGCGCCTCGCGCTTTGTCCGAAGCTTCGGTCCAGGCGCTAACCGCATCGACCTGGCCTGGCTGAGTCGAACCGCACTAGCGACCGAGCGATACGGCCTACCTGCGCCGTCACCCTTAACTTTGAGCTTTGGAGAGCGCCATGACTGCCCACCTCGACCTCGTCGACCGCTATTTTGCTGCTTGGAACGAAACCGATGCTGCCCGCCGCCGCGAGTTGATCGTACGGACGTGGGCCGAAGAGGCGTCCTATGTCGACCCCTTGCTGGCCGGCGAAGGACACGACGGCATCGACGCCATGATGGGCGCCGTGCATGAACGCTTTCCGCAGCACGTATTCCGGCTGAGCACGGCCCCCGACGGTTTCGGCAATTACGTGCGTTTCTCGTGGGACCTCGTGGCGCCGGGCGGTGAAGCGATCGTGAAAGGCTCGGACTTCGGGGTCGTCGATGCCGCGGGCCGGTTCAAAACCGTCACGGGATTCTTGGATGCCATGCCGCAGGCGGCCTAGGGCCGTGGGTGGGAACATTAGTGTCAACGGCATGGGCTGTGTGTAAATCGGCTCGCGCGGACGGGCCGATGATGTGCCTCGCGATCGCGCGCCAGCCGTCATTGCACCGAGCCGCCTACTGCCCCTCGGATGACGCGAGGCGCGCCCGCAGCGAGCGGTTTTCCGATGCCATGCCCCTGATCAGTCGCAGCACATCCTGTGGGGTCATGTCCCGCAAATCGCTTTCATCGATGTCACCGCCCATCAATGCTTCGATGGATTCGGGGCGTGACACGCCGTTGTTGCGATAACTGGCGTTCTCTCCAAAGAGGCGGTTTTTCTGAGCGTCGTCGAGTTCGGTGAGCCCGATCAGTGCACGAAACGCGGCTTCCCGATCGATCCGCCAATCATCGATTCTCATGAGGCTCAGAAGGATCTGCACGGCCTCTTTGCGATACCGTGTGGTGAGCTCGGCAACGCCGTGATCGAGGTCGAGCTCGAACCCCTCCCCATCAGACGCCCTTCTCTCCGGCAAGATTTGCTCGATGACGTCGTTTGCCCAGAATATCCGCGTATGAGGGATGTGCCCCGCCCTACGATCGGGCATGAAGCCCAGCGGAACGAGATCGAACACGCGTGTGCGGCCGTCGACGATCAACCCGCTAACCTTCTTGTCCGCGACAGTCGCTTTTATCACGCTATCAACATCGGCGTGATCACGCAGGTTTTCCAATACCTTGATACGCGTGGCCGTGGTGATCTCGGTATCCGGCGAGCACAACACTGCCACGCTAAGATGTCCGAGCATCGCGCGCGATAGCGTTTGCGGATCCTCCGAGGCGAGAAACTTAGTATGCACTCCCGCGACGTCGAACACCTTTCCGTCTTCGAACAACGCCTTGAGCTCCGCCTGCGCCTGCTCTGATCCATTGGCCGCGCGCAGGCATAACACATACGCAACGCTGTATTGCTTCATGAGGTTGCGGTACGTCACCTGGGCGTCGGCTTCGCTCAGGCGCTCCTCGCTCGCCGACGCGTGGTCCAACACGACTCGCCTCGAGTCATAAAGCTGCACATAAGAGAGAAGGCGCTCGGGCAGCACCAGAGCAAGCGGGTTCAAGGCAGAGGCCTGTCCCAGGCCCGCCTTATCCGCGTTTTCCAGATAGACCACCCCTCGATCAGCCGCTCGCGAACCCCCGCGCTCGTCGGGCACGAACGCTTCGGCAATCTGTCGCTCGAGGCCGCCCAGATAAGCTTCGTCGACAGCAACTTCCGCTGATGCGGCCGCTGCGTGCCCAGCGGCGGCGCGCCCCGCCGCCACCGGCGAAGCATGCTTGAACGATACCCGCGCCGCCGACCCCGAGGGTGCGGAGGAAGGCAGCCTCTCGTCCGTGCGTTGCCGCGATGGCGAGGGCAAGCCGTTCGGCGCACCTGCAGCTTCGCCACGCCACGATGGCAATGTGCCATCCGCTCCACCCGTTCGCCCGACGTTCGACGCCATGCCTGTCCCCTTCTCCTCTCGCGAGCGTTAAAACTAGCAGGGACGCGTGCAAGTAAACATCGGGATAACGAAGCAGGGACACGCGTAGCGAATCGAGCCGGCGCAACGCCCTTGCAACCGGGGCGTGAGCGCCAGCGTTGCCCGCCTCGATCCGCCTCACTCGCCGACCGAGATCATCAGCGTTTCCTTGATCTCTTCCATCACCACATAGCTCTTCGATTGGACCGCCCCGGGCAATTGCAAGAGGATGTCGCCGAGCAGCTTACGGTAATCGGTCATCTCGCCGATGCGCGCTTTGATGAGGTAATCGAAATCGCCGGAGACGAGGTGGCATTCGAGCACCTCGGGGATCTTCTGAACTTCGCGCCGGAATTGCTCGAACATCTTGCCGCTTTTGTTGCTGAGCGTGATCTCGACGAACACGAGCAGCGCCGCGCCGAGCTGAGCCGGATCCACACGCGCGTAATAACCCAGGATCACACCGTCGCGCTCCATCCGCTTGACGCGCTCGATGCAGGGCGTAACCGTCAGCCCCACGCGCTCGGCCAAGTCCTTCATGGCGATGCGGCCGTCTTCCTGCAACAGCTTGAGAATCTTGTGATCGAGCTTGTCCAGCTTACGAAGCGGCTGCCGTTGCGTACGCATAATGTTTCAACCAAAAATCCGAAAAATACACGAACAAAAA
>Ga0224712_10000016_pt1 | contig 25742 bp, 23 predicted proteins | sample DielMetaTC5pm2_FD_171474 | JGI IMG/M metagenome (GOLD analysis project Ga0224712, IMG submission 171474) | Corn rhizosphere microbial communities from Kellogg Biological Station, Michigan, USA - Diel MetaT C5pm-2 (Metagenome Metatranscriptome)... | ecosystem: Host-associated > Plants > Roots >...
CACGGTCCGACGTCGAGCACAATGCCCACTCCGGTGGGCGTTTGTCCGTGCCAGGGCACGGGTTGACAGCCCTGGTAATGCTGCTAGATGTGGACCACGGACGCCCGCCCCGTCGCGCGGGCATCACTCGGGAGGAGACCCTTTCATGCTCAAAACGACCATCACCGCCGCACTGCTCGCCGCTTCGCTTGTCAGCGGGGCCGCGATCGCTGCACCCCAGCCGTACACCCTGCTGAACGATCTGAAGACGCCGCAGCAACTGACCGCCGACGGTCAGGCCTCGGTCGAGGGCTACAGTTTCCTCCCCACCGACGGTTATACCTTCCTCACCACCGGCTTCGTGCACGGTCTGGTGCTCGGTGAAGCGCTGCCGGCCCGTTGCTCGAAGAGCACCACGCCCGAGCAGCTCCCCTGCTCCATCCCCGTGCCGGGCACGTCGAACCTCCACGTGATCGCCGGGCTGCACCCGGACGCCAACGACGGCGCGTACGAAACCAGCGCCCTGGCGGTGACCGGTCTGGGCAACACGATCGTGGGGATCGGCCAGCCCCTGGGCGCCACCGACGAAGCGGTGTCCGCCACCGCGAAGGACCTGCTGGTCTTCCTGGGCTCGCCCAGCGAAGCGAGCGCGAATCAGGCGACCTTCGACAAGACGACCTACGCCGTGACCATCGTGCGCGGCGAGGGCCCGACGGGTCCCTTCGCGAACGTGTGGGCGTATCAGAAGGCCGCGTTCCCGGTCACGAAGGTGCCGTACGTGGCTGGCACCGCGCCGATCGCCAACCTGCTGCGCTGGAAGCAAGAGGTCTTCATCGCCCCGTGAGCGGTGCCCCCGGGCCCGCGCCGGATGTGAAAACGCCCCAGGATTGGGGCGTTGGTCGTTGAAGCATCCGGAGTTTGGGGTTCGGGGTTCAGAGGGGTCTGTGTCCCGGCCCGTCCGGCAGGGGTTCGCCCCGCTCGTCGTCCAGCGCGTCGAACTCCGCCCGCAGGATCGCATCGTCCTGCCGAACCTGGCTGAGGCGCATGGCCTCGCCGAGCACTTCGGTGTACGCGTCGTGGAACGGTGTGCGCTCCCGCAGGTTGGGCCAGGGTCGTGCCATGGCCTCGGGCATCGGGAGCCAAACCACCTCCAACGACTTGTCGTCGAGACGTTCGCCCAGCAGTTCCTCCGGCCCGGTTAACGCGTGCCCCACCAACTGGTCGGTGCCGGCCTTGGCGAACCACGGCTGATCGTCGAGCAGGTCCGCGATGGTCTCGAAACGCAGGGCCTGGCGATCGCGAACCGTTGCCTCGCGTGGGTTGCTGACCTTGTGGCTCTCGCGCCAGGCCCGCAGGTCCCGCATGAGGTATGTGACCGACGGTTTACGGCCGGTGTGCTTGGGTCCATCCTCCTGCTTCGCCTGGGTGTAGACGGGTCCCCGCCCCTCGCTGCGCATACGTTCCAACGTGCGCGCGGAGCGCCCCAGGAACAAAGCGGCCACCGGCTCGCTCACGCTCTGTTCGTCGTGCAGCGACGCCGCGACGTTCATACGCCGGACCGCCACCTCATCGTCCAGCATTTCGATACTGATCATGCTGCTGCTTCCTCGTCTTCGTCGCCGGTATCGGTGTCGTCCTCGTCGTCCACCGTGATCGTGTCCAAGCCGCGGACCTCGATGCCCGCCCTCGGTTTCGGCCATTTTAAGGCAGCGGGCTCCCACATCGGCATCGGCGGGTACTCCGGCGAGGTGGCGATCAGCATGTTGTACAGCAGCGGGTAGGTCGACAGGATGGTCGACTCGACCGTTTGCATCGCCTCGCGCAGCCGCTCCGCGTCCGGGATGGTGTAGCGCACGGTCACGTCCGACAGCGGCTGGGAGTTCTGTAAAGTCCGAACCACGTTCGGGGTCACCGCGTGCGCCTTCTCGATGCGCTGATCGGTCTGCGACCGGGCGTTCGTGAAGTGATTTAGCAGCTTCTTGGTGGTGTCCTCGCTGTAGTGCAACGCGTCGGTCACCCCACCGAAGGTCCGCCGCAGGTCGTGCATGCCCAGCGCCGCCACCGGCACCTGGAAGCGCCCACCGTCCGGGTCGGTCTTGACCACCCACCGAACAATCCCGACGTCGCGGCAGATGTACCCGCGCAGGGACTTGCTGTCCTTGTAGTGCGGGGTCTTGCGCAACCGCGACACGGATCGGGGCGGGAACACCCAACGCTTGCGGGACGCCCGACGGAACGTGTCCAGGTCCGCCTCCACCTCCCGATTGCGGATGTCCAACCGCTCCTCGAGGATCTTGCGAGCGCCTCGGCACAGCGGTATGACGTGATCCAGATGGTTCTTGGTATCCCTCATCATCACGTAGCCCTCGTCCATGTTGACGAACGAGGCGCGCGCCGCTTCCTCGGGCGTGATCTGGTCCAGCCACATGAGGTCGGAGCATTCCTGCGACCTGCACCCCCACAGAGTCGCCAACAACAGGTAATCGCAACCGGTGCGGTTTTCCTTGCGCCGACCGTAGATGCCTTTGAGCCACGGGCCCAGGCTCTCGTTCAACGTGAGCGGGCGGCGACGCCCCACCTCCTTGTAGAGGTTCTCCAACTCCTGACGCGTGCGGTACCGGTCCTTCAAGATGTTGAAGGGGTTGTACGTCAACACCGGGCGCTCGGACCGCCGCTGCGCCATGCGCGCTTCCTTCTCGATGGCGAACGACACGGCCGTGCTAGCCCATCGGAACGTCTGCTCTGCGGTCGTGGGCGTCTTGGCGTTGAGGGCGTCGAAGGCATCGACGATCTCTTCGTCCACGAGGTCGTTGATCCGTTTGTTCTTCCAGCGCTCCAGTTTTCGCACGGCCTTGTCGTAAGACTTTAAACTACCGGGGGTTGCTGGACGCTTTCGGTGCAACAGTTCGTATCTGTAAACGTCCAACGCTTCACCCAGCGTCAGATCCCGTTCGTCGCGGTTGCGTTTGTCCGGGCCCGGTGCCCGTCCCGTTTCGACGATGCCATCCAGCACCTCGTGCGCTTTCTTGCGCGCCTGCTGAACGGTCATCTCCGTGACGCGGCCCAGGGTCGCGCGAATCACCGCGCCCGGCCCGGATGTACGCACCCGCTTTTGAACGATGTACGACGCGTTGCTCGCGGTCACCTTGATGCCGAACCCGGTCGGACCGATGGCGTCGGTGACCACGTACGGCTGCCGATCCAGGTTTTTTGGCCACTTGTCGGGTGGCACACCGACCTCGGGTCGAACGCCGATGTGCAGCGCGCTGGCGATGGTAGCTGTGATCTCGATTTTCATGATTTGTATGCCCGAAAGAGCCTGTATGCCCAGAAACGATCTCGCACGCCGATTCTATTACACTGGCATACGCCCGGCATACTTTCAGGTGCGGGCTATTGGCAGCAAATGCCGCGCTAGATATCCGCACCGAACCCTTAAAGAGGCCCGCCCAGTATGGCGTTGAAGGAAAAAGACCGTGCAACCCCCGATCAAACGGAAGGGGTAAAAGCCCACACGCCTTACATGCAACAGTACCTGCGCATCAAAGCGGATCATCCCGGCACCTTGCTGTTTTTTCGCATGGGCGACTTTTACGAGCTCTTTTTCGACGATGCCGAGAAAGCCGCTCGCCTGCTCGACCTCACGCTCACGCAACGCGGCGCTTCGGCCGGCAATCCGATCAAAATGGCCGGCGTGCCGCACCATGCCGTCGAGCAGTATCTCGCCAAGCTCGTCAAGCTTGGCGAATCCGTCGCCATTTGCGAGCAGATCGGGGATCCCGCCACCGCGAAAGGGCCGGTCGAGCGCAAGGTCGTGCGCATCGTCACACCCGGCACGCTCACCGACGCGGCGCTGCTCTCCGACAAAAGCGACGCCTATTTGCTCGCCGCCTGCCCCGCTCACAACAAGCGCGGGGTAACGACGGCGATCGGCCTTGCGTGGCTCAACCTCGCCAGCGGCGCGCTGCGGCTCGCGGAAGTGGCGCCAGGCGAAGTCGCCGCCGCGCTCGAGCGCATTCGCCCCGCCGAAATTCTCGTTGCCGACGGCATGGCCGAACTCATACCGGGGGCGCCTTCGGGCACGCTCACACGCGTACCGGTCTGGCACTTCGACGTCGCCTCGGGCATTCAGCGCCTATGCGATCAACTGAATGTCGCGAGCCTTGACGGCTTCGGTGCCGAAGGCTTCACGAGCGCCTGCGGCGCCGCGGGCGCGGTGTTGCTCTACGCCGCCGCGACGCAGGGGCAGCAGTTGCGCCACATCCGCAGCCTCAAGGTCGAAACCGAATCTGAATACATCGGCCTGGACCCCGCCACGCGGCGCAATCTGGAACTGACCGAGACCCTGCGCGGGGGCGAATCGCCGACACTATGCTCGTTGCTCGACACCTGCTGTTCGACGATGGGCAGCCGCCTGCTGCGCCATTGGCTGCATCATCCGCCGCGCGCCGCCGCGGTGGCACAGTCGCGCCAGCAAGCCGTCGGAGAGCTCTTGGAAGCCGGCTCGGGCGCGAGTCTCGACCTCGTGCGCACCGCGCTGCGCCGCATCGCCGACGTCGAACGCATCACCGGCCGGCTCGCGCTTCTTTCGGCTCGTCCGCGCGATCTGTCGAGCCTGCGCGATACGTTCGCCGCACTGCCGGCGCTGCGCGAGCTCGTCACGGCGGTGGCTGCGCAGACCCCGGCGCTCGAACGCATCGGCGCCGCGCTCTTGCCGCCGAACGGGTGCATGGAGCTGCTCACACGCGCCATCGCGGAGGAGCCCGCTGCAATGGTGCGCGATGGCGGCGTGATTGCGCGCGGCTACGACAGCGAGCTCGACGAGTTGCGCGACATCTCCGAGAACTGCGGCCAGTTTCTGATCGATCTCGAAGCGCGTGAACGGGCCCGAACCGGCATCGGCAACTTGCGCGTCGAATACAACAAGGTGCATGGCTTCTACATCGAAGTCACGCGCGGCCAAACCGACAAAGTGCCCGACGATTATCGGCGCCGCCAGACGTTGAAGAACGCCGAGCGCTACATCACGCCCGAGCTGAAGACGTTCGAAGACAAAGCGCTCTCGGCGCAAGAGCGCGCGCTCGCAAGGGAGCGCGCGCTATACGATGCACTTCTGCAAACGCTACTGCCCTTCATCGAGGATTGCCAACGCGTAGCGGCGGCGCTCGCCGAGCTCGATCTGCTTGCCGCGTTCGCCGAACGCGCCCGAGCGCTAGGATGGGTCGCGCCCGAGTTTTCCGATGGCGCGGGCGTCGACATCGAGCAAGGGCGACATCCCGTGGTCGAAGCACAAGTCGAGCAGTTCGTGGCCAACGATTGCCGCTTGAGCGCCGAGAGAAAGCTGCTTTTGATCACCGGGCCCAACATGGGCGGCAAATCCACATTCATGCGACAGACGGCGCTCATTGCGCTGCTGGCGTACGTCGGCAGCTACGTGCCGGCGCGGCGCGCACGCTTCGGCCCGATCGATCGCATCTTCACGCGTATCGGGGCGGCCGACGATCTTGCAGGCGGCCGTTCCACGTTCATGGTCGAAATGACCGAGGCCGCAGCCATTCTGAACGACGCCTCGCAGCACAGTCTGGTTCTGATGGACGAAATCGGCCGCGGCACATCGACGTTCGACGGCCTCGCACTCGCCTGGGCCATCGCTCGCCACCTGCTGTCGGTCAACGGCTGCTATACGCTATTTGCGACGCATTACTTCGAACTCACTCAGCTACCGCTGGAATTCGCGCAAGCGGCCAACGTTCACCTGTCGGCGGTGGAACACGGTCACGGCATCGTCTTTCTGCACGCCGTCAACGAGGGCCCCGCGAGCCAAAGTTACGGGCTGCAAGTGGCGCAACTGGCGGGCGTGCCTTCTGCCGTCATCCGCGCGGCGCGCAAGCACCTCGCGCATCTCGAACAGCAATCGGTCGCCCACGGCACGCCGCAACTCGACTTGTTCGCCGCGCCCGTCTATGCCGAGGACGCACCGGACGATGGCGATGGGCACGGCGACAACCCGGATGCAATGGAGCCGTCGACTCACCCTGCACTAGAGCGGCTACGCGAGGTCGACCCGAACGAACTCAAGCCGCGCGACGCGCTCGATTTGATTTATGAACTTCACGAGATCGCAAGCGCACAGCAGGAACAACGAACGCGGGAGCCGAAGGCGTGATGGCCCTTCGCCGAGTGCGCGCACGAGGCCGTGTTGCACTCGTCGCGGCGGCCGCGTTCGGTTGCCTGTCCTGGTTTGCGCTGCCCGCTTGTGCCGCGCAGCCGCGCTACGCGTTCGCGGTCGTTTCAAGTGCGATCGGCACCCAGGCCGACGCACCTGCCGCCCAGCGGCTGCTTGCCGCGATCGGGCTCGATACGCGCCTTTCGTTCGTGGTCTACGACGGCAACCTGAAAGGCGCGGACGAGCCTTGTTCCGACGCACTCTACGAGCGACGGCTGCAGTGGCTGCAAACGTCCACCCTTCCGCTCGTTCTTCTCCCCGGGCAGCATGACTGGGCCGACTGCACAACGCCGGCAGCGGGCCGTTACGATGCCGCCGAGCGGCTGGATTTCTTGAGACAGACCATGTTTTCCGATGCAACTTCGCTCGGGAGGCCCACGCTCGCACTCTCGCGCGAAAGCGAGGTGGCGCGGTTTCATGCATTCCGAGAAAACGTGCGTTGGGAAACGGGAGAGACAGTGTTCGTCGGATTGGATATCGTCGGCGGTAATAATCACTATTCGGACGCCGGCGGCCGCAACGGCGAATTCGACGACCGCGCCATCGCTTCAGCATTCTGGCTCGAGCACGCAGCCGAATACGCCAAACGCCGTGCGGCGAAAGCGCTCGTGGTGCTGTTCGAAGCGGACCCTGACTTCGCTCGCTACGAAGAACACGCCGACCGGTTCGCGTGGCTGCGCTTCGCGCGCCATCGGAAACGCGACGGCTACCTCGAATTCAAGCGCAGTCTAGTGAACGCGGCCCGCATATTCCGTGGGCCGGTCATCGTGATACATCACACCGCGCAATCGCTGCCGGGCGGCTTCGCCATCGACCAACCGCTTTATAACGATAAAGGCACCCGCGTCGACAATTTGACGCGCATCGCCATTGCGCCGCGCGACGCCTCCATGCAATGGGTGCAATTCGACGTCGCCTTCGGCCGCCCTGCGCCATTTCGGGTAAGCGTGCGCACGGCAACCACGGCCACGTCGAATTCGCCATCCAACGGGTCTTGGCAAGCACCGGCCCCGGCTCCCAACGCCTCGGGGCCGCTGATCGGGCCTCTGCCCGGCATCCAGAATGTACCGCCCGCGCCGTCTCTGCCAAGGCCGGCGCCCGCCATGCCGGCTTCGGAACCGCCCCTGCTGCCCGAAGACCCGGGGAGCGGCGCTGCGTCGGCGGCTCCGTTGCCGGCGAAGCCGCCGACGCAGCGGCCAGCGAACGAAGAGCCTACGCCCCAGGAGGGGCCAGGCTCAGTGCAGGGTGGGGGCTCCTGACGCGCCTTCCTCGTCGTCATCGTCTTCGTCGATGACCTCGATACCTTCGGCGCCATGCACGTGCGCGTGCTCGATTTCATCGGCAGTCGCTTCGCGCACCTCTTTGACAGTCAGCGCAAAGCGCAACGCCATGCCTGCCAGGGGGTGATTCCCGTCGAGCACGACCTTGTCCTCGGCCACGTCCGTGACGGTGTAGATCAGCGAGTCGATTTCATCGTCGCCGTCCTCGGGCGTGCCTTCGAACTGCATGCCCACCTCGAGCGGCTCCGGAAACCGGTTGCGCGGCTCGACCTTCACGAGCTCGGGATCATATTCGCCGAATGCGTCCTGAGGCTCGAGCTGGATCTGCGTTTGAAAACCAGGCTCGTGACCGTCGAGTTCTTCCTCGATTTTAGGGAACGTGCCATCATAGCCGCCGTGCAAATAGATCATCGGCTCTTCGCTTTCCTCGATAAGGTTGCCTTGGGCATCCGAGAGTTTGTAAGCGACCGACACAACGGTGTTCTTCGCAATTTTCATCCAAGTCTCCAAAATACGGTTCCATTATACGATGCCCAAGCGGCCCCTCTACCATCGGGGCGGCACGGCCGCTGCGTCTGCGCCCTCAGCGCACTCGGCCAAGCCGCTTTACCCCCCTGCGCCTGACGCGCCAACGCCCCTGCTCGGCGGGCTAACGCCATCGCAATTCATGCGGCAGTATTGGCAGAAGCGGCCGCTACTGATTCGCGGCGCTGTGCCGGATATCGCACCACCACTCGCGCGCGAGGCCCTGTTCGAGCTGGCTGCTAGCGACGACGCCGAATCGCGCCTCGTATCCCAGACCCGAGGACGTTGGCGTCTCGAGCATGGCCCTTTCGCGCTCGACGCGCTGCCTAGCGTCAAACGCCGCGAGTGGACGCTGCTCGTGCAAGGCGTGGACTTGCACGACGACAATGCAAGAGCCCTGCTCGATCGGTTTCGCTTCGTACCCGACGCACGTCTGGACGATCTCATGATCTCGTATGCGACCGACGGCGGCGGCGTCGGGCCGCATTTCGATTCTTACGATGTGTTTCTTTTGCAAGCGCATGGCCGGCGCCGCTGGCGGATCGCCTCGCAACGCGATCTGACGTTAAAACCGGGATTGCCCTTGAAGGTTTTACAGCATTTCGAAGCGGAACAAGAGTGGGTGCTGGAGCCGGGAGACATGCTCTATTTGCCGCCGCATATCGCCCATGACGGCGTCGCGATCGGCGAGTGCATGACCTGTTCGATCGGTTTCAGAGCGCCCAGCGCCAATGAACTCTTGGGCCAGTTTCTCTACTATTTGGCCGAGCGTAGCGACCTCGCTCGCTCGCGAGCGGGCGAACGCCTCTACCGTGACCCGCGGCAGGCCGCCGTCGCGCATCCGGCCGCCTTGCCGAGCGCTCTGGTTGAGGAGCTTGGCTCGATCCTTGCACGCGTGCGATGGACGGAACGCGACCTCGTTTCCTTCCTTGGCAGCTATTTGAGCGAACCGAAGTCGCACGTGGTGTTCGATGCGCCTGATCGACCGCTTGGCGAAGCGGCATTCATCCGGCGCGCGCAAAGCGCGGGCGTAAGTCTGGCCAACAAGACGTCGCTCCTGTATGGCGCACGAACGTACTTCATCAACGGCGAGGAGTCGCCGCTTCCGCGCCGCCGCAAATGGCTCTTCGAATTAGCCGATGCAAGACGAATTGAAGGGAAACGCTTTGTAACACTCTCGCCCGACTCGTCGATGACAGGGCTGCTACACGAGTGGTATCGTGCCGGCTGGGTACGAGTCGGCGCATCCTTATGACGTTAGCCGTGCCCGCCCTATCGATTACGGTTAAATTCTGTATGAGAAAGGCAACGTATTGACCCTGCTTTGTCGACGGTCGGTACGAAAGTGCATATAATTTCCGCCCAAGCCGTGGGGAAGATTCACGCTCTGATGTGCATCCCACCAGCGGCCTAGGTTGGTGTTGGAGCACATTACCGGTATTATTTCGCGCTGTTGCTTACCTTTAACCATAAAAGGACGTGATCATGAAGAAATCCCTCCTCGTAGCATCCCTGTTGGCGGCTGTTGCACTGGCTGCGTGCAACAAGAGCAGCGATCAAAACGCTGCCGCTCCGGCTAGCGACGCTGCCGCTGCTTCGGCTCCGGCTGCTGCTGCTTCGGACGCTGGCGCCGCTGCATCGAGCGCTGCTGCTGCGAGCGACGCTGCTGCTTCCGCTTCGGGCGCTGCCGCTGCTGCTTCGGACGCTGCCGCTTCGGCTGCTGCTCCGGCTTCGGGCGCAAGCCAGTAAGCTGCTGCCTGCAACGAGGCAACAAAAAACCGGCCACGAGCCGGTTTTTTGTTGCCTATTCGAAACGGATTCGCGAGAAACGGTTACGCGTGCCGCACCTGACCGCTGGCGCCCCTCGGCCGCCGCGCCCTCAGCCGCACCCCAGCCAGTCGAATCCAAGCCCCTGTGAAGCCACCAAGACATCCTGCTGAGCCGCGCCCAACACGCCTGCCAAGGCGGCCTGCGCGAGATCCGGAAGGTTGTTCTGCTGACTAAGATGGGCAGCAACCACATGGGTCAAGCGCGTCCGGTCCAACCCCCGCAAAATTTCAGCCGCGGCGTCGTTGCTCAAATGACCGTGATTGCCGCCTATACGCGCCTTCAGTGACTGCGGGTACCGGCTCGTCGCCAGCATCTGGACGTCGTGATTGCACTCGAGCACAAGCGCATCGCAGCCGTTCAGCATCGCTGTGATGTGCGGCGTGCAGGTGCCGACGTCGGTTAGTACCCCTAACCGATGTGCACCGTCCGAAAAGACGAATTGAAGCGGCTCACGGGCGTCGTGCGGCACCGTATAGGGCGAGAGCTCGATATCCCCGATGGCGGCCGTCTCGTCGCCCCAGAGCACGTGCAAATCGATGCCAGCGCTATCGGCTCCGACAGCCTTCGCCGTCCCCCAACTCATATAGAGCGGCAACGACCACTTGCGGGCGAGCGTCAGTGCGCTGCCGATGTGGTCGCTATGCTCATGAGTGACGACGATGGCATCGAGCACATCGATGCCGATTTGAAGCCGTGCGAGCCGGCGCTCGAGCTCTTTCGCGGAGAACCCGCAATCGAGCAGTACCCGCGTCGTGGTGTGCTCGCTCGCCGCCTCGACGACGAGCGCATTGCCCTCGCTACCGCTGCCGAGGCTGGCAAAGCGCATGGTTGGATTAGTTCAGTTGCGCGTGCAGCAACGAGATCAAGCGCTGCGCTTCCGGCGACGTATCGATCTGGCCGTTTGCATCGACGACAGCCACTTGCGTGCCGCGCTCGACAGGCTGGACGCTCACGAGAAACTCTTTACCGGTCTTTTGCTGGGATGCGCCGCTATAGAACAGCTTGCCGAACAGACCGTCGCGCTTGAGTTCTTGTGCCGGATCGGCATAGCGCACGTAGTAGATGCGCTTCTCGCGGTCGCGATTGTCTACGGTGAAGTTGGTGCGATCGAGCGCGAGGCCCACGCGCAGCCAAGCGACCTCGACGGCGTCCGTGAGATCGAGCGTCGTCGCGCCCGCGCTCATGTTGATCTTCGCGGGGACTTCGGCGGGCTTGGCACTGGCGAGCAACTGTTTGGATTGCGCTTCCGTCAGGCCGAACTTCTGCATGAGCTTGGACAAGAACAGTGCCTCGAGCACCGGGTTGCGCGGACGCTCGATCCATCGCGACGATGTCTTGTCCTGCCCCGTCAGCATCTCCTCCATCGCGCTGTGCGTGATCGAGATGTCCGTCGTGCCGTTCGCTCCGCGCTCGACGAGCGTACGGAAGCTGTCGCGCGTGCCCGAGGAATATGCAAAATCGATCACGCGGCCGATGGTGCGACGGAACCAATCGTCGGGAATGTTCGCTCGGTTTTCGGCCCAATCGGTCGTCATGATGCCCGTGGCGGGCGTATCGGTTTTCAGCGCGAAGCCGTTGTCCTTCCAAAACCCTTCGAGTTGCGGCCACAGTTGATCCGGCGCGCGCCCGTCGACGACGAGCCAACGCCGATCGCCATCGCGCTCCACGTGCATACCGAGCGGATCGTTCGCGCTCGGCACGCCTTCGCTGGAATTACCGGCCGCGGTTACATTGCGCGTCGGTGCGCCGCCGAGAGCGGCGGTGACGGGCGGCGCCGTGTACTGCGGCTGTGCTTGAGTCGTGGTCAGATCGCCCGGCACTTGCAGCGGAGGCGCTGACCCCGTCGCCTTGTAATTGACGCGATCCGTGGCGAACCAATCGTTGAGCGTGTCGCAACCCGCAAGCGTCGAGATCGCGAGCACGAGCGCCGCCGCGCGGATGGCATGGGTAGAGAAAGCGGAACGTTTCATGAGGTCCTTCGTGATGCGCAACACATGCCTGCGACGGCGCCGAGCCTATCTCCCGGAATCGACGTCGATGAATGCAACAACAAATCCAATGCGGTGGATGGCGCTGGCTTAGCCGGCCATTTAAGCGAGGACGCCCGATTCCACGAGCGCGGCACGCACGGCCTCATGGCAGCGCGCGTCCAACGGCGTCAGCGGCAGGCGAATCCCGCCCTTCATCCGGCCCATCTGCTCGAGCGCCCACTTCACCGGAATCGGATTCGACTCGATGAACAGGTTCTTGTGCAGCGACAGCAGCTTGAGATGGATGTCGCGCGCCGTCTTCGCATCGCCGGCAAGCGCTGCCTTACACAGTTCGCTCATGGCGCGCGGCGCGACGTTGGCCGTGACGGAAATGTTGCCGTGCCCGCCGAGCAGCATCAGTGCGATCGCCGTCGGATCGTCCCCGCTCAGGATCGAGAAATCGGCCGGCGCCGCTTTGATCAGATGCGCTGCCCGATCGATGTTCCCGGTCGCATCCTTGATGCCGATGATGCCCGGCACTTGCGCGAGCCTTAGCGCCGTTTCGTTCGACATGTCGGCCACGGTGCGGCCCGGCACGTTGTAGAGGATCACGGGCAAATCCACCGATTCCGCAATCTTCGCGAAATGACGGTAGATTCCTTCTTGGGTCGGCTTGTTGTAATACGGCACGACCTGCAGCGTGGCGTCGGCGCCGACGGTCTTCGCATGCTTGGTCAGTTCGATCGCCTCGACCGTCGAGTTGCCGCCCGCGCCGGCAATGACGGGAATGCGGCCCGCCGCATGCTCGACAGCCGTCTTGATCATGAGGATGTGCTCCTCGACCGACAGCGTGGCCGACTCGCCGCTGGTGCCGACGACGACGAGCGCGTCCGTCCCTTCGTCGATATGCCAATCGATCAGCTTGCGAAACGCGGGCAGATCGAGACTGCCGTCTTCGAGCATGGGCGTGACGATCGCAGGAATGCTGCCGCGAATGCGCAGGCCGCCTTGGGTGCCGCTGGATGTGCCGTTAGCCATGAAACACGATGAATTCAGACGTGAAAGCGCGATTGTAGCGGATTAGCCGGCCAAATCGTAACGCGGCGGCGCGACGCCCGCCTCAAGCGGCTGCCCGGGCAGCGCCGCGCAGATCCGTTGAACGAATGCCGGGCGCGGCTCGGCCACATACCCGTTCTCATACGCGACGACCGACAGGCGGCCATGCACGGCCGCGAGCAATTCGCCCGGCTCCAGCAAAAACGCCGGATTCGACGGCCTGCCGACGGTTTCATTGCCGCGCGCGAAAGTTTCGTACAAGAAGATGCCCCCGGGTTCGAGACACTGCACGAGCCGCGGCAGCAACGCCCGATTGAGATAGTTGGTCACGACGACGGCCGCGAATCGTTCAGTTTCGGGCAACGGCCACGCGCTACCGTCTTCCAAATCGGCACGCACCGGCGTGACGCCGGGGACTCCCGCGAGCGCAGCCAGCGCCGCCTCCGCTCGGTCGATCGCGACGACCTCGTGCCCGCGCCCAACGAACCAGCGCGCATGGCGACCGGCTCCGGCCGCCACATCCAGCACGGCGCCACCCGGCGCAACGAGGTGCGACCAGCGAACGATCCACCTGGACGGCTCGCCACTGGCAGGCGTGTTCGACGCTGCGTCGCCGGGCAAATGCGTCATCGCGCCGCGCCCTTGGCGCCACCCGCTTCGGGGGGCCGCGACGCTATCCTCATGAATACGACAAGCCCATTGCCTCGCGCACGTCGCGCATCGTCTCGGTGGCGAACTTGCGCGCCTTGTCGCAGCCGTCGGCGACGATCGCACGAAGCAACGAGGGATCGTCCATATATTTTTGCGCACGTTCGAGCATCGGCTGCTGCTCGCGCAAAATGCCTTCGATGACGGGCTGCTTGCACTCGAGGCAGCCGATGCCAGCCGAACGGCAGCCCTTTTGCACCCATTCGTGCGTGGCTTCGTCCGAATAGACCTGATGCAGTTGCCAGACCGGGCACTTGTCCGGATCGCCAGGATCGGTGCGGCGCACTCGAGCCGGATCGGTCGGCATCGTGCGGACCTTCTTCGTGATCGTCTCCGCGTCTTCACGCAGGCCGATCGTGTTGCCGTACGACTTCGACATTTTCTGGCCGTCGAGCCCCGGCATGCGCGAAGCCTTCGTGAGCAGCACCTGCGGCTCGACCAGAATGATCTTGCGCGAACCCTCGAGGTAGCCGAACAGCCGTTCCCGGTCGCTCATGGACAAGCTTTGGGATTCCTGCAGCATGGCGCGCGCTTGCTCCAGCGCTTCGTCATCGCCCTCTTGCTGATAGGCGTTGCGCAATTCGTGGTAAAGCTTCGCGCGTTTTCCGCCGAGCTTCTTCGCCGCTTCGAGCGCCTTTTCCTCGAACTCGGGCTCGCGCCCGTACAAATGATTGAAGCGACGGGCGATCTCGCGCGTCATTTCGACGTGAGGCACCTGATCCTCACCCACAGGCACGAGCGAGGCGCGATAGAGCAGGATGTCGGCCGCCATCAAAACCGGATAGCCGAGGAAGCCATACGTCGACAGATCCTTATCCTTCAGCTTTTCGATCTGCTCTTTGTAAGTGGGCACGCGCTCGAGCCAGCCGAGCGGCGCGCTCATGCCGAGCAACAGCGAAAGCTCGGCATGCTCGGGCACGCGACTTTGAATGAACAGCGTCGCTTGCGCCGGATCGATGCCAGAGGCAAGCCAGTCGATCAGCACTTCCCAGACGTTCTTTTCGATGACCTCGGGCGTCTCGTAGTGCGTCGTCAGCGCGTGCCAATCGACGACGCAGAAGAAACAAGGGTATTCCGACTGAAGCCGGACCCAGTTCTTGAGCACGCCATGGTAGTGGCCGAGGTGGAGCGACCCGGTCGGGCGCATGCCGGAGAAAATGCGGTCTGGAAACATGGTGTCAGTTGATAAGCGAAGCAAGAGGGGTCAGGATGGCCGTGACGGCATCGTAGCCGATCGCGACGAGTGGGCGCAGCCAAACCTTGGTCAGGACGCCCGTCATCACAAGCGCCATGACGATGAAAAAACCATACGGCTCGAATCGAGCGAGCGACAACGCCTGCCGCGGCGGCAGCAACGCCGTCAGGACGCGCCCGCCATCGAGCGGCGGCAGCGGGAACAGGTTCAGCACGGCCAACACGAGATTGACGCCGATGCCTGCCGCCGCCATGCGCGTGAGGAACGGCTCGTCGACGCCGAACGCCGCCAGCGCGACGCCGAACACGCCCCACAACAGTGCCTGCACAAAATTGCACGCGGGCCCGGCCAGCGCCACCCAGAACGTGCCCCAGCGCGGATTGCGCAGATTGCCGAACGCGACGGGCACGGGTTTGGCATAGCCGAACAAGAACGTTCCCCCGGTGACGAAATACAACAGCAGCGGAATGGCGATGGTCCCAACGGGATCGATGTGGCGCATCGGATTGAACGAGACGCGCCCCATCATGTACGCGGTGTTGTCGCCGAGCAGTCGGGCGACGTAACCGTGCGCCGCCTCGTGCAAGGTGATCGCGAAGATCACGGGCAAAGCATAAACAACGATCGTCTGGATGAGCGAGGGGTTCATAGAAGTATTGTAACAAGCGGCCGACCCCACTTCGCGGCGCGGCGGCTCATGAGGCGGCGAGTCCGAACGGCTCGAGCGATCCGCGCCCCGCGCGAACGAGCGCAGGCAACTCGGCCGTCAAGTCGACGACCGTCGAAGGTTCGCGCGGACACGCGCCGCCGTCGACCACGAGATCGAGTTGTTTTTCGAGACGGGCGCGGATTTCTTCGGGATCGTTCAGCGGCTCGTCCTCATCCGGCAAAATCAGCGTGGTTGCGATCAACGGCTCGCCGAGCACTTCCAATAACGCGAGCGTGATCGCGTGATCCGGCACGCGCAGCCCGATGGTTTTGCGCGACGGATGCGATAAGCGCCGCGGCACCTCTTTCGTCGCTAGCAGAATGAATACGTAAGGGCCCGGCGTCACCGATTTGATGAGCCGGAACTGTCGATTGTCGACCATGGCGAACGTCGCCAACTCGGACAAATCCCGCACCAGCAGCGACAAGTGCTGCCTCTCGTCGAGCCCGCGAATGCGACGCAAGCGCGTCACGGCATCCTTATCGTCTAGCCGGCACGCGAGCGCATAGCTCGAATCGGTAGGCAGTGCGATCACTCCGCCATCTTTGACGATTTGGGCCGCTTGCGAAATCAGGCGCGGCTGAGGATCGTCGGGGTGAATCCGGAAAAATTGGGACATGAGAGAACGATCGATGAGTCGGCGCAAACGTCGACGGAGCCGCCGCCTGCGCCACGACGCGCGCAGTGAAAGGCCGCGCGCGGATTCGAGCGAAAATGGCTAACGCCAGCGCAGCCAAACCGGCGTGAGATCGGACGGCAACGGCGGCAGCAAGCCAAGGCCCGTACGCCCCTCGCCCGGCGCATGAAAATCGGAGCCGCGCGACGCCTCGAAACCGAAACGGCGCGCCACTTCCGCGTATTCGCGAAATTGATCCGGCGTATGACTGCCCGTCACCACTTCGATGGCTTTGCCGCCCAAGTCCTGAAACTGACCGAACAACGTATCGAACTCGAGCGGCGTGAACTTGTAACGGCCGGGATGCGCAATCACAGCGACGCCCCCTGCGGCGCGAATCCATGCGACCGCGTTCTCGAGCGTCGCCCAGCGGTGCGGCACGTAACCCGGTTTGCCCTCGCCGAGATAGCGCACGAAGACTTCCGAAGTCGAAGCCGCATAGCCTTTTTCGACCAGAAACCGCGCGAAATGGGTGCGCGAAATCAGATCGGGGTTTCCTACGTAGCGCAGCGCGCCCTCATAGGCGCCCTCGATGCCGACCTCGGCAAGCGCGTCGCTTATTGCCCGGGCGCGCGCCGTGCGCCCGTTGCGCGTGGCGTGCAGCCCCGCGACGAGCGTGGGGCACGCTGCATCGATATCGAGGCCGACGATATGCACGGTGCGTGAGGCCCAGGTGACGGAGATCTCCACGCCGGGCACGTAACGCATGCCCAGCGCTTGCGCCTCGCTGCGCGCTTCGGCCTGCCCCGCCACCTCATCGTGATCGGTCAACGCCCAAAGCGTGACCCCGCCCGCCTGCGCGAGGCGCGCGACTTCACGCGGCGCAAGCAAGCCGTCGGAAACGTTCGAATGGCAATGGAGATCGGCGTTCATGCTGTCGGTATCGAATGATTTCTCATTTTACCCGCAACGCAGCAAAAGAGCGGGCTGGCTGTGCGGCTAATGATGCGCACCGACAACCGCGTCGCCTCTCAAGCGCAAAACGCCTCGATCAGCGCCGCCACCTGCTCGGGCTGGTCGTGATGGACCATGTGCCCCGCGTCGGCGATCAGTTTTTCTCGCCAGTCGGGAAACGCCTTGAAGCGGGCCTTGTATTCATCGAGCGGAATCGAGCCCGCAAGCATCGCGAGCGTGGGCGATGCGACGGCCTCCACGTGCAGCACCTTCGCCGTCACCTCGGACCAGACCGCCATCACCTCGTCGAGACGATACAGCAATGGCCCATGGTGCTTGTGCGCCGGATCGGCGAGCAACATGTAGCGGCCGTCGTCGCCGAGCTTGGCCCAATGCCGCGCCAAAAAGCGCGCGCGCTCGGGCGCGAGCCGGGGGTTCGTCTTGATCAAACGTGCGGCGACGTCCGCCAAAGACTCATACGTCTTCAGGCGCGCAGGCTCGCGCATATCGTCGAGCCAAGCCGCCAACCGGCGCGGCCACTCGCCGGCTCGCGCCGGCGCGAGCCCAAAGCCCTCGAGATCGACGACGCGCCGCACGCGCTCGGGCCGCGCGCCCGCGTACAGGCAAACGACGTTCGCCCCCATGCTATGGCCAACAAGATTGACTTGCCCCGTGGGCGCGTAGTGATCGAGCAGCGCATCGAGGTCGGTCAAGTAATCGTGAAACCAATAGTGGCCGCCGCCGCGCTCGGCCTCCGGCCAATCGGAAAGGCCGAACCCGCGCGCGTCGGGGGCGATCACCTGCCAATCGCCGCCCAATGCGTCGACCACGAATTGAAACGACGCCGAGACATCCATCCAGCCATGCAACATGAACAGCGTCGGCGCGTCCGGGTGGCCCCAACGCCGCACGTGTAGCTTGACACCGCGCACGGTGACGAAATCGGATTGCGGGTTGTTCATGGTGGGAAGCGGCCAAGCCGCAAAAACGAATGACCGTTCGATTATATCCAGGTATGGCGGATTTCGCTGCGCTGCCGCACGGCGACTTTTAGACCCGCTGCTCGATTGCCGCCGCCATGCGTGGCTGCGCTTGGGATCTACGACTCGCCTGGGCCGCGATCGGCGCGCTCCTGCGAGACCAAGGCCGCCAACTCGGCTTCGTCGAAACCGGCGTCGCGCCGGGCGTCGAAATTGAACGGCCCACGCAACCGAGGCGCATGGTATTGCGCTGCAAGACGCGTGTATGTCTCGTGCGGATCGAGGCTGCGCACCTCGCACAGATGCCTGAACCAGCGATTGCCGATGCGCACGTGGCCGATTTCATCGCGCAAGATGACATCGAGGATGGCGGCCGATTGCGCGTCCCCCGCTTGCATGAGGCGGGCACGGATGGGCGGCGAGGCATCCAGGCCGCGAGCCTCTAGCGTGCGAGGCACGAGCGCCATGCGTGCGAGAACGTCCTCGCGCGTGCGCGCACACATGTCCCAAAGGCCATCGTGCGCCGGGAAATCGCCGTATGCGTGACCGAACTCGCTCAAGCGAGACTGCAGCAGCGCGAAGTGGTGCGCTTCCTCCGCTGCCACGCGTAGCCAATCGGCGTAAAACGCTTGCGGCAGCCCCGCAAATCGCCAGATCGCGTCGAGGGCCAAATTGATCGCGTTGAATTCGATATGCGCCAGCGCGTGCAGCAAGACCGCGCGGCCGGCCTGCGTCTGCATGCCTCGGTGGCGCAACAGGCGCGGCTCGACGAGCGCTGGCCGCTCCGGCCTTCCCGGCAGCCCCGCAGGCTCCTCGAGCGGCTCGTCGGCTAGGCATATCGTTTCGCCCGCCCGATAACGGGCGAACAAGGCGCCGGCAGCCGCCGCTTTCGCTGCCGGCTCGCGCTCGCACAGCGCCGCCAGCGCCACACGGCGCAGATCGGCGGCGCCATCGTGCTCGACCATGGAATTGGACAAAGGCTGATTCATCGATAGTGGGAACAAAACGGTCGGCGCCGCAGCCCCGCCCGCCGCAGGCCCCGAGCGGACCGTTTACAATATGCGATTCGACACTGCGCGCGGGACTCCAGCATTTTGCGGCATCCCGCGGGCCAGCACACTACTCGCCCAAGGAGCCATTGTGCCGATTTACAAGCTGGGAGACCATGCTCCGACGATTCACGAAAGCGTCTTCGTGGCCGATACCGCCACGATCGTCGGCAAAGTTGCGCTCGAAGAGCATGCGAGCGTGTGGTTTGGCGCGGCCCTTCGCGGCGACAACGAACCGATCACGATCGGCCCGAACAGCAACGTTCAAGAAGGGGCGGTGCTCCATACCGATCCGGGCCGGCCGCTCACGATCGGCAATGGCGTAACGGTGGGGCATCAAGCCATGCTACATGGCTGCACGATCGGGGACGGCTCCCTCGTCGGCATTCAAGCGGTGGTCTTGAATGGTGCGGTAATCGGCCGCAACTGTCTGGTCGGCGCCGGCAGCGTCGTCACGGAAAACAAGACATTTCCGGACCGGTCGCTGATTCTCGGCGCGCCGGCGCGCGTCGTCAGGGAATTGACGGACGAGGAAGTGAAAGGCCTCGCCCAAAGCGCCGCAACCTATGTGGCTCGCCGCGAGCTGTTCAAGGCACAGCTCGTGCGGATCGGCTGACATCGCGCGCCGCTTCGCCGCGGGCCCCGCGCCACGGCAACATACGATCGAAGGAAAAGTTGTGGACGACCAGTTGCAAAAATTCATCTTCGCCGCCGCACCCGTACGCGGCGAGATCGTCTCGCTGCGCAATACCTGGCAGGAAGTGCTCGCGCGCCGGCGCTACCCCGTGGCCGTGCGCGACATTCTCGGCGAGATGATGGCCGCCTGCGCGTTGTTGTCGGCCAATCTGAAGTTCGACGGCACGATGATCATGCAAATTTTCGGCGACGGGCCAATCAAAATGCTCGTGGTCCAATGCAGCTCCGACCTGACCATGCGCGCGACGGCGAAGATATCGAGCGAGTTCGATCCGACACTCGGCGATAGCCTTTCGTTCGTCGAGTTGCTGAACGCGAGCGGTCATGGACGCTGCGTGATCACCCTCGATCCGCACGACAAGCGGCCAGGCCAGCAGCCGTATCAAGGCATCGTGCCGTTGAGCAGTCATGACGGCCCACTACAGTCCATCGCCGCGGTCCTCGAGCATTACATGCATCACTCGGAGCAACTCGACACGCGTTTGTGGCTCGCGGCCAATACCGAGCGCGCAGTCGGCATGCTGCTGCAAAAGCTGCCGGGCGACGGGGGCATCGTGCCGCATTCGAGCGAACACGACGCCGATACCTGGGAGCGCGTTTGCGTGCTCGGAGGCACCCTGTCGCAAGAAGAGCTGCTTCGGGAAGAGCCCCAAACGTTGTTCAGGCGTTTGTTCTGGCAGGAAAACGTGCAGCACTTCGCGCCGACGCTCACCCGCTTCGAATGCAGTTGCTCGCGCGAGCGCGTCGGCTCCATGCTGAAAATGCTCGGGCGGATCGAAGTCGACGGGGTCATCGCCGAACAGGGTCACGTGGAAATTCACTGTGAATACTGCAATCAACGCTACGAGTTCGATCCCGTCGACGTCGCCCAGTTGTTCGCCGCAAACGAGCTGACGGCTGGCGTCGCTCCGGCTCAGACCCAGCGGCACTAGAGCCCCGATCCACGTCGGTTCCAAGCGGGCGAACGTAACTATGCAATATTCGGCGCGGGTCGGCACTCACGGCATCGACACTGCGTCGGGTCCGCCCGCATCGGCTATATCGCGCGCGCATGGCTGCGTCCTTGCTTCGCGCCACCCGGAGTCCGCCAATGAATGCCACGATTACCCAGCATCGCTCGCTGGCTGCCCGCATCGGCCGCTTGGCAAGCGCAGGCGCCGGCGCCGCTGCCTTCGCCCTACTCTCCGGCTGCGTCGTAGCGCCGCCGCCGGGCCCCATCCTCAGCCGCTTGCCGCCAGAGCAACCCGGCGCGGCGGAGTCTGCGCATCCGCTCTCAGCCGCCGAGAAAAAGCGCTACGACGAAATCGACAAGCAAGTGTTGCGCGAACAGAACGAGGCGATGTCGGCAAGCGCATGGGCGCGCTATTACGCGCCTTACTACTACCCGGCGCCTGTGACGTTCGGGACGTATTACGGCGGATGGAACAGCGGGTGGGGGGTGGGATACACCAGCCCGGGCTATTACCCCGGCTGGTGGTGGTAAGGGCGAGGATCGCCCTGACGCGGCGCGAGCGCCGGATCAACCGGCGTTATGCCCTTTCGGCGCAGCGGAGTGCTTCGCCTTTTCGCCAGCGTGCTTCTTAGCCTTCGAGGGCCGTTCGCGTGAAACCGGGTTCGGCACGACGCTGACCGGCGCCGCGGACACCTCGCCCCGCGTGGAGGTATTGCTCGGAACAGCCGTGGCGGGCACGCTCGACGTGGCATTCGGCGAGACGAACTGCACGAACACTTCGCCCCCTTTGACCATCCCCATTTCGTAGCGCGCGCGCTCTTCGACGGCGGCCGTGCCGTTTTGCAAGTCCTGCACTTCCCCCTCGATCCGCTCGTTGCGCAGCTTCTCGTCCGCGTTCTTCTGTTGTTGCGCCGCCAGGGCGCCGCGCAATTCATGCACGCGCAGCCACCCGCCATGGCCCCACCAAAGCGGATACTGGATCAGCGCAAGGAGGGTGACGAGAGCTACGGTGACGAGGCGCATTCAGAAGGCCGCAAATTCAAAACCGCCCCGTGCGCCCCGCGGGCAATCCCTTGGGAACCAAAACACGAGGCGGCAAGCAAAAACGATCGCGTGGGAAGCTGACGCGCGTAGCAGACGCGCGTTAGCGAATGTTATAGAACGTGGACTTGCCCGGATAGCTTGCGATATCGCCGAGATCTTCCTCGATGCGCAACAATTGGTTGTACTTCGAGATGCGATCGCTGCGCGAGAGCGAGCCCGTCTTGATCTGACCGGCGTTCAGGCCCACCGCGATATCCGCAATCGTCGAATCTTCGGTCTCGCCCGAGCGGTGCGAAATGACAGCCGTATAGCCAGCGCGCTTGGCCATTTCGATCGCGGCGAACGTTTCGGTGAGCGTGCCGATTTGGTTGATCTTGATGAGGATCGAGTTGGCGATGCCTTTCTCGATACCCTCTTTCAGGATGCGCGTGTTCGTCACGAAAAGATCGTCGCCGACGAGCTGGATTTTCTTGCCGAGCTTGTCCGTCAACAGCTTCCAGCCATCCCAGTCCGACTCGTGCATACCATCCTCGATCGAGACGATCGGGAATTTATCGGCCAGCGTGGCGAGGTAGTCGGTGAACTCGGCCGACGACAATTGCAGACCTTCGCCCGCCAGTTGGTACTTGCCGTCGTGATAGAACTCGCTCGCCGCGCAGTCGAGGGCAAGCAGCACGTCTTCGCCGGCGCGATACCCAGCCTTCTCGATCGCTTGCAGAATCGCCGACAAGCATTCGGCGTTGCTGCCGAAGTTCGGCGCGAAGCCGCCTTCGTCGCCCACCGCCGTGCTCATGCCGCGATCGGACAGGATCTTCTTGAGCGCATGGAACACTTCCGCGCCGCAACGCAGCGCTTCGCGGAACGTCGGTTGGCTGACCGGAACGATCATGAACTCTTGGATGTCGAGACTGTTGTTCGCGTGCGCCCCGCCGTTGACGATGTTCATCATCGGCACCGGCAGCTGCATCGCGCCCGAACCGCCGAAATAACGGTACAGCGGCAGGCCGGCCTCTTCGGCGGCAGCCTTAGCGACCGCCATCGATACGGCCAGCATCGCATTGGCGCCGAGACGCGATTTGTTGTCCGTGCCGTCGAGCTCGAGCAGCGTCTTGTCGAGGAATGCCTGCTCCGAGGCATCCAGACCCATGATCGCTTCGGAAATCTCGGTGTTGATATGCTCGACCGCCTTGAGCACGCCCTTGCCGTTGTAGCGGCCGGCTTCTCCGTCACGCAGCTCGATCGCTTCGCGAGAGCCCGTCGACGCGCCCGACGGCACCGCGGCGCGCCCCATCGTGCCCGACTCGAGCAGCACATCGCATTCGACGGTCGGGTTGCCTCGGGAGTCCAAAATCTCACGGCCGATGATATCTACGATTGCACTCATGATTTCCTCTAAATTTGACGATGAATTCTCTTTCTTGACCGGTGCAGTCAGTTGAAATCGCGCTCGATGAACGGAGCGCGTTTCACGACGGTATCCAGCGCGACCAACGTCTCGAGCAGGTCGGCCATGCGGCGCAGCGGCACGGCGTTGGGGCCGTCGGACAGCGCGCAGGCGGGATCGGGGTGCGTCTCCATGAACAAGCCCGCGACCCCCACACCCACGGCAGCGCGCGCGAGCACGGGCACGAACTCGCGCTGGCCGCCGGAACTCGTGCCCTGCCCGCCCGGCAGTTGCACCGAGTGCGTGGCGTCGAACACGACCGGCGCGAGCGTCTCGCGCATGATCGCGAGCGAGCGCATATCGGAGACCAAGTTGTTGTAGCCGAACGATACACCGCGCTCGCAAGCGAGGAACCGATCTTCGGACAAGCCTGCTTCACGCGCTGCATCGCGCGCCTTGTCGATCACGTTCTTCATGTCGTGCGGCGCGAGAAACTGGCCCTTCTTGATATTCACAGGCTTGCCCGAACGCGCGCAAGCGTGAATGAAATCGGTTTGACGGCATAGAAACGCCGGCGTTTGCAATACGTCGACGACCGATGCCACTTGCTCGATCTCATCGATGGCATGCACGTCGGTGAGCACCGGCACGCCCAATTGCCGCTTCACCTCGGACAGAATGCGCAGGCCTTCGTCCATGCCGAGCCCGCGAAACGACTTGCCCGAGCTGCGGTTGGCCTTATCGTACGAAGACTTGTAGATGAACGGGATGCCGAGTTTCGCGCAGATCTCCTTGAGCCGGCCGGCGGTATCGATCGTCATCTGTTCCGATTCGACGACGCAGGTGCCCGCGATCAAGAAAAACGGCTTGTCCAGACCGACATCGAAGTCGCACAGCTTCATGCCTTCTCCTTGCGCGCTTCATGACAGGACTGCGCCGCTTCGACGAACGACTTGAACAGCGGATGCCCGTCGCGCGGCGTGGACGTGAATTCAGGGTGGAACTGCACCCCGACGAACCACGGATGCAGGCTGCGCGGCAGTTCCATCATTTCGGGCAGATCCTCGCTCGGCGTACGGGCGCTGATAATCAGACCACCGGTTTCGAGCTGCGGCACGTAGCGGTTATTGACTTCGTAACGGTGACGATGGCGCTCGTTCACGTCCTTGCCGTAGATCTGCTCGGCCAACGTGCCGGGCTTGACCGGGCAGCGCTGCGAGCCCAGGCGCATCGTGCCGCCGAGATCCGATTCTTCCGTACGCTTCTCGACGCGGCCTTCGCGGTCGTACCACTCGGTGATCAACGCGACGACGCGATGCGGCGTGTCGACGTCGAATTCCGTGCTGTTCGCGCCTTGGAGGCCGGCCACGTCGCGCGCGAACTCGATCACGGCCAGTTGCATGCCGAGGCAGATGCCCAAATACGGCACCTTCGCTTCGCGCGCATAGCGGATGGCCGCGATCTTGCCTTCGGTGCCGCGACGGCCGAAGCCGCCCGGCACGAGCACGGCGTCCAAATGCTTGAGGCTTTCGACGCCTTCGGTTTCGATCTGTTCCGAATCGATGTACTCGATGTTGACCTTGGTCGACGTATGGACCGAGGCGTGGCGCAGCGCTTCGATCAGCGACTTGTACGACTCGGTCAGATCGACGTACTTGCCAACCATGCCGATCGTGACTTCATGCTTCGGACGCTCGAGCTTGTCGACGATCTCCGACCACATCGACAAGTCGGCCGCCTTCGGCTGCAGCTTGAGTTCCTCGCAAATGATGCTGTCGAGCCCTTGGTCGTGCAGCATTTGCGGAATCTTATAGATGCTGTCGACGTCCCACACCGAAATCACGGCATCTTCAGGCACGTTCGAGAACAACGAAATCTTCTTGCACTCTTCGTCGGGAATCCGGCGATCGGCACGGCACAGCAGCACGTGCGGCAAGATCCCGATTTCGCGCAGCTTCTGGACGCTGTGCTGCGTGGGCTTGGTCTTGAGTTCGCCGGCCGTGGCGATGAACGGCACGAGCGTGAGATGGACGAAGCACGCGCTGTTGCGCCCCATGCGCAGGCTCATTTGCCGAGCCGCTTCGAGAAACGGCAGCGATTCGATGTCGCCGACGGTGCCGCCGATCTCGACGATCGCCACATCGGGCTCGCCGCAGGTGGCGGACGCCGCGCCCCGCTCGATGAACGCCTGGATCTCGTTCGTGATATGCGGAATCACCTGCACGGTCTTGCCGAGGTAGTCGCCTCGACGCTCCTTGCGGATCACCGATTCGTAGATCTGACCGGTCGTGAAATTGTTCGCGCGGCGCATCTTCGTGCTGATGAACCGCTCGTAGTGACCGAGGTCCAGATCCGTCTCAGCGCCGTCTTCCGTCACGAATACTTCGCCGTGTTGAAACGGGCTCATCGTGCCGGGATCGACGTTGATGTAGGGATCGAGCTTGAGGAGGGTGACTTTGAGGCCGCGCGATTCGAGGATCGCGGCGAGAGAAGCGGCGGCAATGCCCTTGCCGAGGGACGACACTACGCCGCCGGTGACGAAAACATATTTAGTCATCGCTGAATGCTCGCGGGAAAAACGGATTATAC
>Ga0224712_10000018_pt1 | contig 24692 bp, 19 predicted proteins | sample DielMetaTC5pm2_FD_171474 | JGI IMG/M metagenome (GOLD analysis project Ga0224712, IMG submission 171474) | Corn rhizosphere microbial communities from Kellogg Biological Station, Michigan, USA - Diel MetaT C5pm-2 (Metagenome Metatranscriptome)... | ecosystem: Host-associated > Plants > Roots >...
CTGCTCAAGCACCTGCGCGAGCGTGACGCCGGTGTTGACGACACGCGAATAAATGGCGAGACACGTACCCTTCACGGGGAAGCGCCGTTCCTTCGCCGACAGCCCGAGCTCGTGCCGGACGACGTTGAGCAAATCCGCGCAGTCTTCCCGGTCGTTGATCGTGAAAACGGGAGAGAGCCCGATCGCGTCGGCGTATTCGCGCAGCAGCCGCGCCCCGACGCTGTGAAACGTCCCGCTCCATGTCAACGCCTGCGCCAAGTCGGCGCGCGTGCCGAGCGCTTGCGCGGCGATGCGCGTCGCGCGCCGAGTCATGTCCTGCGCCGCGCGGCGCGAGAACGTGAGCAGCAACAGCCGTCTCGGATCGGCCCCCTTGACGAGCAGATGCGCGACCCGATGCGCGAGCGTATTGGTTTTGCCCGAGCCGGCGCCGGCGATCACGAGCAGCGGGCCGCCGGGGCTCGCACGCTCGCCCACGCCGTACTCGACCGCCGCGCGCTGGGCGGCGTTGAGCTTGTCGAGATAAGGCGCTTGCGCCTGGGACGAACCCGAGAGGACGGCGGTAGACATCGAGGACACGGCGCGATCATGCATCTTCAAAACCACTAGGCAATGTGGCGAGCGCCGCACTATCTCGAAAGCGACAGCGGCGGCCATGCGTACTGTATAGGCATACATATGCGCCGTGCAAGTCCTGCACAAAGGGCGGCATCGACGAAATAGGCGGGCTTTCTCTTCGCGCCCGGCAGCCCGGTGTCTTATGATGCGTGCCCTAGTCGCTCATTTGCCGCACGCCGGCTATCAACATGGCCAATCTCAATTTCACGCTCACGGGCGATCACGTCGAACTGCACAATCTGCTCAAGCTCATGGGCCTGGCGGACAGCGGGGGCACGGCGAAGCTGCTCGTCGCCTCGGGCGCGGTCACCGTCGACGGCCGCGTCGAGTTGCGCAAGACCTGCAAAATCCGCGCGGGCCAAGTCGTCATGCTCGGGGATACGCGCATCGCGGTTCACGAGCCGGGGTGAGCCTCGGCCGGTTCCGCCAAGCGCGCCGAACGCCGGCGCCGGCGCGTGAGAGATCCACGAACTTGCGTCATCGACAGCCGCGCGCGGAAGCAATAAGCTCTTTCTTTCCGACGAAAACAACATGGGCCGCGCGCGTTGCGCGCCGACACGCCCGCTGCGCCTCGATCGCCTCGCCATGTCCGAATCCGCCGTTTCCGGGGCCGCCGCCAAGTCGCCCCCGCCGCCGCTGTCGCGCCACGCCGCCGATACCGCTCGGCTAGCCGCGCCGCTTGCCATCGCACAACTGTCGCAGATGGCGATGGGCGTCACCGACACGATCCTGCTCGGCTCGCTGAGCGCCGACGCGCTCGCCGCCGGCGGCCTCGGCGCGGGCATGTTCTTCGTCATCGTCACGCTGCTGCAAGGCGTGCTCAGTTCCGTAAGCGTGACCGTCGCCAATGCGCGCGGAGCCCAAGCGGAGCATCGCGTGCCGCATATTTATTGGACGGGGCTCACGCTGTCGGTGCTGCTCGCCGTGCCCGCGTTCTTGCTCCTGTCCTACACCGAACCCATTTTGCTCGCCTTCGGCGAGCCGCCCCAACTGGCGCGCGACGTCGCGGCCTACACGGGCGTGCTGCGCTTCGCCTCGCTCGGCAGCCTGATCGGCATCGGCATGATGCGCGCGTTCTTGCCCGCCATCGGCGCGGCCAAGCGCTTGCTCGGGGTCTCGCTCATCGGCGTCGTGTTCAACGGCGTGCTCAACTATGGGCTCATACACGGCGTCCACGGCCTGCCTAGGCTCGGCATGCTCGGTTCGGCTGCGGCCACGACCATCACGATCTGGCTCAGCGCCATCACGCTCGTTGCGCTGCTGCATGGGCGGCCGCGTTTCAGGCATTTCGTGGCGGCGAAACGGCCGACGATGCCGCTCATGGGCGAACTGTTCGCGATCGGCTGGCCCGTCGCGATCACCTATGGCGTCGAATCGATGCTGTTTCTGTGCACGGGCCTGTTCATCGGTTTGATCGGAGAAAAACCGCTCGCCGCGCATCAAGTGGCGATGAGCGTGAGCTCCGTCACGTTCATGGTGCCGCTGGCGATCGGCCAGGCCGCCAACGTCCGCGTTGGCTATTGGATGGGCGCCGGCGATCGCGTCGCCGCGCGTCATGCGGGTTTCGTCGCGCTCGCGCTCGGCGTCGTCTATATGTCGATGACGGGGTTGCTGTTCATCCTCGCGCCGCACGCCATCATCAGCCTCTACCTGCGCTTGGATGATCCCGCCAACGCGCAAACGATCTCGATCGCGGCCTCGTTGCTCGGCGTCGCGGCAGTTTTCCAAATCGTCGATGGCATGCAGACCATCGGCTCGGGCTGCCTGCGCGGGCTCAAAGACACGCGCATCCCGATGCTGGCGGCCGCCTTCGGCTATTGGGCCATTGGCTTTCCCACGGGCTATGTGCTCGCTTTCCATGCCGGGCTCGGCCCGCGCGGGCTATGGTGGGGACTGGCGGCGGGCTTGGCCAGCGTCGCCGTGTTGATGACGCTGCGCTTCGAGCGGCGCACTCGATAACCAAAGCATCCTTTATTGGTTGGACAAGACTCGCCATCGGCCTACGATAACCCTCGACTCTTCGGACAGGGTGCTCGGCTCGTCACCACGGCGGGCCTCTTTTTTGCCTATCGCGTATCGGACGCGCCTCAGCGCTCGGTCGTGTGCATGCGCAGCGGGTAATTCGCGCCGGCTTCCCATAAAATGCCTGTATTGGTGCCGGTACATGCGTCCGCTGGCCGCGGTCCGCCCTGAGAGAGGATGAGTCCGACGTGTTCTATGAGCCATGGATGAGGCTTTGGGCCGCATCGCGTCATTGCCTGCGCCGCTCGTTCGCCAGCTTGCCTCCCGCGAGTCTGCGATCGTCCCCGCGCACAGCGGCCTTCGACCCGGCGCGCTGGGCGGCGCTCGTCCTAGCTGCGTGCCTCGCCGCCTGCACGACCCTGCCGCCCGCCACATCCCTCGAGCGCCCGGCGTCGCATGCGCTCGAACATCCTGAAGCCACGCCGCTCGGCCAGGCGCTCGCCCCGCTCGTTGCCGCGCATGGCGGCCAATCGGGCTTTCGTCTGCTCACCGACGGCACCGATGCACTGCAAATGCGGATTGCCCTGGCGCGCGCGGCCACCAAGACGCTCGATCTGCAGTACTACATCGCCGCCGAAGACACCACCGGCCGGTTGCTGCTCGCGGCCGCCCTATACGCTGCCGATCGCGGCGTGCGCGTGCGCATGCTCGTCGACGATCTGAATTTCAACGACGTCAAACGCCTGATGGCGGCCCTCTCGACGCATCCGAAGATCGAAGTGCGGGTCTTCAATCCGTTCGGCAGCGCGCGCTCGAGCGTGTTCGCGCGCACGGAGACCTTCGTTACCCAACTCGATCGCTTCACTCACCGCATGCACAACAAGGCGATGATCACCGATGGAGAAGTGGCGATCGTCGGCGGGCGCAATCTCGGCGACGAATACTTCAGCGCAAGCCCCAAACTGCAATTCCGCGATTTGGACGTGGTCGCCGCTGGCCCGATCGTCGAGGCGGTGTCCAAGAGCTTCGATGCGTTCTGGAATAGCGCCGGCGCGTACCCGCTCAGCGCGGTCGACAAGCATCACTTCGCCGAGACCGACCTGCATGCGGCCCGCGAAGCGCTCCGTGCGCATTGGCGCGAACAAGCGGACGCCGTCGGCGCAAAGCCGCTGCGCGGCACTCCGCTCGCGGAACAAATCGCGCACGGACAAATGAACCTCGTGTGGGCGCACGCGACGTTCAGCGTCGATTCGCCGAGCAAAGTCACCGCCCCGGACGACGATTATCGCAGCCCGCCGATGCACCGGCTGGCCGAGTTGCTGCGTGACGCGCAACACGAAGTGCTGCTGCTTTCGCCTTACTTCGTGCCCCACGAGGCAGGCGTCAAGCTGCTCGCGGACCTCACTCGGCGGGGCGTGCGCGTGGCCGTCGTGACGAACTCCCTGGCGTCGACCGATGCCGTCGCCGTCCAAGCCGGCTACAGTCCTTATCGCATCCCGCTGCTGAAGAGCGGTGTCGAGCTCTACGAATATCAACCGCTGCAGCGGGAGAACTCACGCTTCTTCGCCGGCTCGCAGTCACGCGCCAGTTTGCATGCGAAGGCCTACGTTATCGATCGCCGCACGCTCGTGATCGGGTCGCTGAACTTGGATCCGCGCTCCGCGCATCTGAACAGTGAACTCGCGCTGTTCATCGATAGCCCTGTCCTCGCAGATGCCGTCGCCAAGTTGATCGTTCAGTCGATGTCACCCAGCGTCAGCTATCACGTGCGGCTCGCCACGCCAAGCGAAGAGGCGTATTTGCGCGCCCAGGGCGCGCCCGTCTCGGGCCTCATTTGGACCGGCGAAGCGCCCGGCGCCGCCGGTCCCTATTTGCGCACGTGGTCGCTCGATCCCGACGCCGGTTTCGTACGGAATCTGCTCACCGGTCTATTCTTGTTCCTGCCCATCGATTCGCAACTGTAGCGGCTAAGCCGAAAGCGCTGCGTGTGGCCGCGGCGCCAAAAGGCAAGCCAACTCTTCAACCACGTCATTCCCGCACCGGAGTCCAAGCACCATGACCGAAGACCATCGCATCGAGCGCGACACGTTCGGCGAAATTGCCGTGCCGGCCGCGCGCTTGTGGGGCGCTCAAACGCAACGCTCGTTGCAGAACTTCAAGATTTCGACGGAAAAGCAATCACCCGAACTCGTCACCGCGCTGGCGCTCGTGAAGCGGGCCGCGGCCGAAGTCAATCTCGAACTCGGCGTGCTGCCCGCCGACAAAGCGCGCGCAATCATGCAAGCGGCCGACGAGATCATCGACGGTCTGCACGCCGGCGAATTTCCGCTTGCCGTCTGGCAGACCGGATCGGGCACGCAAACGAACATGAATTTGAACGAGGTGATCGCCAACCGCGCGAGCGAATTGCTCGGCGGCGAGCGTGGCGAAGCACGCAAAGTTCATCCGAACGACGACGTCAATCGCGGCCAGTCGTCGAACGATGTGTTTCCGACGGCGATGCACGTAGCCGCGGCGAGCGGCATCGTCAAGCATCTGCTGCCGGCGCTCGCCACGCTGCGCGCGACACTCGAGGCAAAATCTCGCGCATTTGCCGACATCGTCAAGATCGGGCGCACGCATCTGCAAGATGCGACGCCGCTCACGCTCGGGCAAGAATTCTCCGGTTACGCGGCGCAGCTGTCGCACGGCGTCGCGCATCTCGAATCCGCGCTGCCGCATCTGTACGAACTGGCGCAAGGCGGCACGGCGGTCGGCACGGGTCTGAACGCGCATCCGCAATTCGCAGAGCGCGTCGCGGCGGCGATCGGCCGCTTGACGGGCCTGCCGTTCGTTACGGCGCCCAATAAATTCGAAGTGATGGCGGCGGCGGACGCGCTCGTTTTTGCGCACGGCGCGCTCAAGACGCTCGCGGTCAGCCTGATGAAAATCGCCAACGACATCCGCTGGCTCGCAAGCGGTCCGCGCTGCGGTTTGGGCGAAATCTCGATCCCGGAAAACGAGCCGGGCAGCTCGATCATGCCGGGCAAAGTCAACCCGACGCAGTCCGAAGCGGTGACGATGTTGTGTTGCCAAGTATTCGGCAACGACGTTGCGATCAACGTCGGCGGTGCGAGCGGCAACTTCGAACTGAACGTGTTCCGGCCGATGATCGCGCACAACGTGCTGCAGTCGATTCGACTGCTAGCAGACGGCGCGCAAAGCTTCAACGACCATTGCGCCGTGGGCATCGAACCGAATCGCACGCGCATCGATACGTTGCTGAACGAATCGCTGATGCTGGTCACCGCGCTCAATCCGCATATCGGCTACGACAAAGCCGCGCAGATTGCGAAGAAGGCGCATAAGGAAGGCACGACGTTGAAAGCGGCCGCGCTCGCGCTCGGGTATGTGACCGAGGCGCAGTTCGAGGAATGGGTCAAACCGGAGCAGATGACGGGGCGAGGCGCCGGGTAGAGGCGACGGCCGTTTACGGCACGGCACGTCACGCCGAGCCGGTCCGGGCGAACGAGCGTCGGACCGATGAATGCTACCTTGCGCTGGGAAGAACGCGGGCCGTGCGGCTGCGTCCGCGCACGGCTGTTCGAAGATGAAATACTCAGCTCCGTTCCAAAACGCTCGTTAAGCTCGAGATCAACGTGCACCCGCATGTCGCTTTGTCTCCATGCCGAGCAATCGGAACGCCCGCGTCGGTCATCGATGAGTCACCATCAAGAATGACATTAGGTTTGACATCCGGGTGACGCGGGCATGAAACCTCATCGCCCTTGCGCGCGACAAAACGCCCGTCGAAACGCATCGTCGTCGAGGCGGTGATGACCTTGCCTCCGTGGTCCGTATCGTCGTCCAGGCGGATGAGATCCATCATGGGTTGGGGGTTCCCTTGAAATCCGTTACGGGCGCGCTTTCGCCTCGCTCAGCGCGATGTCCTTGGTACGGCCGAGCGCCGCTGCGATAGCAACGGGTTTGAAACGGCGTGTGACGCCCGTCCCGTTAGTGATGGGCGGCTTGGACCCACTTGCTGCGGGCTGATCGTCGACAGAATCGACGTACTGCCATTCATCGTCAGGATGCGCCGCGAGTAGCGCTTGAACTTTCCTCATGATGTTCGGCGGTATTTGCGCCTCATCGAGCACGACCTGCTGACGTGCGGGGCCTTCCTCGCTTGCCAGACGCGAAAAGAAGAGCCCCACATCGCCGTGCATCAATGCGGACTCCTTGGTGTAGCCCGCGTTGAGCATGGCGAGTCCCTCACTCTCGCAGCGAGATTGAACAGCTTGGAGGACGGCGTCATTCGGCGGGGAGGGCTGGCCGTTCACGTTGGACATCGAGTCTTCCAATACACCGGGCCAATTGTCGCCGTGCTGCAAGCCGAAGAGCGGGTAAAGCCGAACGCTGTAGCTCGGGCAAAACACACGCGGCGGTATGTAGCGGATGTCGGCGCCGGTCCCGGCCCAAACGAGTTCGTCGTGGCCGTAAAACGGGCGCTCCACGGATTCCAAGAGCGACCGTTTGATCCATGTGGTTGTGCTGTGCCGCATCTCGTCGAATTTCGAAAAGGCGATGGAAAACGCAGGACTCAAGACAAGCGCGACCAGAAAAAGTCCTGCGCAAACGAGCCACTTCTTCATCCACGAAAGCCTCGGTCGGCCTTGCATCAAGCGATCAGTGTCGAAGTACCAAACCGGAAAAGTCGCAAAAGCCAAGCTACCGAAGAGACAAGCGGCGGCCCGCGTGTCCATTTCGACCGAGCCGAATTCGAGTTCGTGGTTACCACGAAGCGCAAGGTTGAGCACCATGACGACCGTTCCTGCAACGCCGATCAATGCCGGCCAACGCGGCGAGGTTCGCTTCGATGCGGCGCGCCAGGTCAAAAGATCGGCGATCACGGGTTGTTCTGATGACATTGAGGCCCTCTCTTATTTTTCGAGCGTTATGACATGGTTCTGCAGCAAACAAGGACGTGAAATGCGTTCAAGACGATATGACGCCCCTGGCGTTGCACACAGATGTATTCGAAAACCGGCTCGCTCACGCCACAGAACTGCGATGGAGCGGACAAACCAAGCATTGGCTCATCGTTCTCGTGCGTTCAATACCGGAAAAACAGGATGCCGAGCCCCCCTGGATCTCCCGGCTTCTTGTCCTTTTTGGTTAGCGCAGGGAGATCGATATTTTTGACGTCGGGCCAACCGAAGACCTGGAAGATTCCTTCGGCAAGGCGCACGAAACCCATGAAACGCATCGAGGCCCTATAAGCAATCACGCCGTATATCAGTGCGAGGATAAAACTGCCAACCAGACAAAGAATCGCGAACGGAATTATGTTCTTCGCTGGCAACGACTTCGCAAAGACTACGATGCTGCCCAGCAGCAGGTTTGCAGCTAGGAGGAAGCCAGCGATCTTCAAAAACCACGAAAAGGATGCCCTATAGTGGGCGTTGCGTCCCCGACTGCAGTGCGGATGCAGTGCAACGATGCGATCGCTGATCCGTCGAATCCCGTAGCCCATCCAAATGTCGCCATCAGGCTCGGCGACGAGTTCAATCTCGTCGCCCTCTCGGAAGACGGAGACCCATAACCAAGCTCTAATCGCTTTACCGTCGAGTTCAAACTCGACAAGATCTGCCTCCTCGGCGGTGTCCATCGCCATTCCGCCAAGCCCCGCAGCGACTCCACCGAGGCCCGCTAGACCCGCAGCGACGGCTGTCGCGCCCATCTTAGCGCGGTCACTCTCCGTAAAGAAGAAGTCTCGACGGCACCGCTTTTTGCGCAGATTCCGAATACAGCCGCGCAAAAGCTGTGCATTCCCTTCAGTAGATTCATTCGTCATTCTGCTCCTCCTTCGGTCTGAAGACCAAATCCCTTCAAAGCCTTTTCGAATCCTTCATGCTGCTTGCCCGGGGACCACGGCGGATCGTTCCGAGATTTGCCAAACGCACACTTCTGCATCCACAACTGCAGGTCATCGTCTTCCCAATACGCGATTAAAAGCTGGATCACCGTGATGACGACCGCTACCTCCCATCCAGATAAGAAGAGAATAGTGCGACCTAGCAGTAGCAATGCCGCGCGGTCTGCAATCACTGCGCCAGCTTCCTCGGCGGCAGTATCCATCGCGGTGATGGCCGCCACACCTGCCGCCTTGCCAGCGGCCAATGCTTCGGCCCTCGCGGTAGCCCCTTCGATTCCGGCCCCCACCTTTCCCAGCCAAGCCACCTTCCGGCCAGCGATACGCTCGATCAGCGGTGCTGACGACGACAGTGCAGTCAAGAGATTACCGGAGGCGGTAGCGGAACCAAGGCCCGCCTTGAGGAAGTATAAGAGTGCCGTCGAGTATTGATCGTTGTTAAACTTATCAGCCGTTTTCCCCCAATCCACCACGGTACCAATAAGCGCCGAAGCCCCACTCAGATACCCCGTCATGGCCTTGAAGTTGGCAAGCGACTTTGCAGCCTCTTCAGCCATCGCGGTCATTGCTTTGGTTGAGGCCGTAAGGCAAGCCGACGTAGCAGAGAGCCCACTCGCCACGAGCAAGGCGTAGTCCTCGCCACTCTTGTCGACCTTAGCGAGTACAGCCGCGAAGCAGAACACCTCGATAATTGCCAGCACGCCGGCAAGCCGAATACCGGTTGCCGCTTCGTGTCCCTCCTCAGTGAGCCTTATTCCTTTCCAATGGGCCCGCATGAGCTTGCCCCGCTCATCGGCTGCCAAGTCGCGCATCGATCGCGTAAAAGCATCTTTGGCGGGGACCCCGGTCTTCCTGAGCGCCCGGTACGCTTGCTCGAATTTTTCTCTGAGCGCCGGCTCCGTACGCACCGCCTCTCTAGCGAGCTTGACGGTATCTTCCTTGCTGATTCCCACCCGCAGCATGAGTGCGCCACGAATCAAGTACTCGCCGGCGCAATCGCCGACCTTCGCAATACCGGTCCATTTGAACAGCGCATTGCCTATGGTCACGACGAGCCGATCCGTGTGGTATCGCTTCAGCGCCCGTTCGGTTCCAGATACCGGATTGTCGTGCTCCTCTGCCTCACCGATCTTTTCCCGCAATTCGGAAAACGTCTTTAGCTTCTCCAGCGCTTTAGCGACGCTCTCCGCCTGTTCCGCCACCTGCTCGCCTAGCGGCGCTCGATATGCTGTCGCCAACGCCAGCAATTCTTTGATCTCGGCCTTCGGCTCGCGCTGGTTATACGCGAACGCCCGCCAAACGAGACTCGACGGCTGAGTCGGGTCCGTCTGCTCTACCAGCTTCGATACAACCTCTGCCCCCTTCGGCTCCGAGGGCAACCCTGTGATGGCTTCGGCCACCACCCCATCGAACGCCTTTCCGTCTGCAACCACGTTTTCGCTGTAATCGTGCAACGTCGCGAGCAGCACCGGCGCCTTCAGCCAGGCCTCGACATCGGCGGTGCGCTTAGCCTGCAGATCTGCTATGTCCTTCTGCAATTGCCCAAAGGCTTTGCGGAACGCGTCCAATTTGTCGCCGTTCAGCTTGTTGGCGTACTTCGGCCAGGCCTCGGCCCCAATACGCTTCGCTTCCGCCGGGCTGATTTCACCAGCCTCCTCGATACGCTTTTGCGACGCAGCCTCTTCGGCGGCCGAAGGCAGAGGCGCCATCACCCCGTAACCGGCATAGGGATTTTGAATCAACCCTTCCAAGCCAGCCTGCATGCCCTTGCGCCACCAGCTTTTTCGGGCCACGGCGCCATTGGATACTGCTACCTGCGCTTCGTCGATGCATTGCATCGCATCGACCTGCACGGCACGCTCGCGCACGTAAATAGGCAGCATGCTGCCGGCGTCGTTTCGAAAACCATTCAGTTCGTGGGCCGCCCCGATACCGTCCCACAGCGCCAACAGCATCGGCGGGTGCGGCTTCTCGTGCTTGGTTTCGCCGACACTATGCATGAGCTTGACGAGTTGCGCGCTGGCCGAGTCGGGCGTCGCTTGTCGAATCGCAAGCGGGTAAATAGTCGCTACGCGCTGAAGTAGCGCGCTATCGTAGCTGCCGGACTCTTGGGAGTGCAATTGACTAAGCGGATTCAGCAGCTTCGGATCGAATCCGGGCATGTACTCGATCACATCGTCGATCGACGCTTGCGTCGCCTCGGCAGCGTGCCCATGCGGATCCTTGCCCGCCCCGATCCAATGCGCCGGCTCAATCATCTGCATCCGCTGCTCGCGCAACGCCGCGTTTCCGGCGTACTGCTTGAAAATCTCGTCGTGCCAGGCATGCTCAGAAAATGCCAGCCACACTTTGCCGCATTTTTCGGGCTGTTCGATGGCGAGCACATCCATCTGCACGGCAACGGTTTTCTTTGCGCACGCGGGATCCGTTTGCGGCACTCGCGGCAAAGGCATGGTTTGCTTCCAGAGTCGGCCATCCGGCGTCACCCGATAGGCTTCCCAGTAATGACGTCCCCGCGCGCCTTTCTCAAAAAACACGAACAGCCATCCCTCGCGCAAGATACGCAGACCATATTGGTGCTCGTGCAAGGCGATATCCGTCATGCCCTTGCCTGTGATGCCGGCCGGCAACTTAGCGCCCGCGGTCTTGGGCAGCACTGCGTAGCGCACCGGCAAGATCGGCAAGCCGCTTTTTTCGCAGTTCTCGCATTTCTTGTTTTGAGTCATGCCCTCAGCCCACCTCGGTCGTTGTTCTTTCCGGCATGCCAAGTGCCGCTTCGGATCGCCTCGATCTCATCGGGCGTCAGTTCGCTCGCCGCCGCTGCATAGAAGTCGCCTTGCGATACCTGTCCGAGCGCCTGGCGCACGCGCGGATGTGCGTCGAAATAGGGATGCCACGCCAACGCATGGCCGATAAATGCGAGCTTATCGTCACGGTCGGCCAACTCATAAAGCTCTGCACGCGCTGCCGCAGCGATCGCAGCATCGACAAGCCCTGGCTCAACTTGCTGTCCTGTGGCTGCCACATGCAAGGCAAGCGCACGGTTGATCAAACCGTGGCGGCGAATGACATCCCACTGTCCAGGCTTGAGCGAAAGACGGTCGAGGCATTTTGGATACAAACCCGCATAAGGCTGAAGCCGCGTTCCTGCGTCGAACGCAAGCCAAGTTTTCACCGGTCCTAACAGCGTTTCCTTCTGCATCAGCGTCAGCACCGGCCATAACAGAGCGAGCGCTCGCGCATCGTAGAAACGTAGCGCGCACGTCTTGCCGCGATCGTCGAGCTGCAACACTTGACGCGAGAAATGCTCCGCGACCTCGTCCGCAGACGCCGATGTCACCAGCCAGCCGCCAATACGCTGTCCAGGCACTCGCGAAATCGCGTCGGGCCGGCGATCAGCCAACGCAACTCGCACGCTTTCCGCCAGCCACGCCCCGAACTGTGCAGCCTTGGGATCGAGCGTCAAGAGATAGGGGCAATCGGATCTTGGGAATGCGTCATGAGCAATCGGCACTACGGTGCGCGGCAGGTCCGCAAGCGGGTGCTTGCTTTTGGCTCGAGTCGGCAGCGCTTGCGGCTGCGGATCGACGATCAACAAGCATTGCATTTCGCTATTGCGCCAGAAGTGATCTTGCAGCGCAATGACAGCCGCTTCAACGGCCTGTGGACCAGTTGGATCCTCCACAACCATCGCGTTCAGATTCGGGGCTGCCATGATCAGTCGAGCTCCGCGGCTGATGCGCTGTCGGCCGCAGCTCCGGCTTTCTGCCACGAGCAGCCCTTATCTACGCTCGACATCGTGGCCGGTACGCGCATTGACGACGCCCCCGGTTTGTCCCAGTTCGCGCATTTTTCGAGAATCTGGCCGCTCGTCCCGTTCTCGATCATGTCACTCGTGATCCGAATGTACGAGCCGCCAGCTCCTATCCAAATTTCCTTGTCCGCGGACAGCACGAGTCGGCCGTTGGAACTTGTAATCGTCAGGTCCTTCAGGGCCGACAGCGTCATCGCATCGCCCTGCGCTTGAATCTCCACAGTTCCCTTTGCCGCGAACAGTTTCACTCCCGCGTTTTGAACAAACAAGCTGATCTTCTCCATCGCACTGACGAGAAGCGATTTACCAGCTGCAATATGCGTAGTCTCGCCACTCACTACGTTGATGTGCTGGTTGGCCGTGGCCTGCAACGAATCTTGCGTCGAAAGCCCCATGCCAGCGGGGCTTGCGAGCAGCATTACAGGCGTACCAAAACCATTAGCCGCCCCCGTGCCGCCGCCGGCCGTGCGGCCGCCGGCCGCGCTGCCGGATCGGTTATAGCGCATAGCTTGCGTAAAGCGGTCCAGCGACTTTAATCCTTCATCCAGGCCTTCCGCTTGATTGGACGTGCTCGCCTTCGATGCAATGTCTGCAACCTGCTTTGCACCGGCAAGCTGCTCGGCCGCCGCAGTAACATCAAGCGGCTGCTCGCTCGACGTCGGGTGCGTCGACACCAACAGGCCCTGTCCTGCTCGCAGCGCTCCGTACGCGTCAGACTTCAAGTCGAAACCACTTCCCAAAAACACCCCGCGTGTGTTGCGCTCTTGGTGAATGAGATAGCCCAAATGCAAATGCGTCTGGTAGCTGCTGGAGTACAGATGGACACGGTTCTGCCCAGTGGAGTCGTCCAGCACCAATTGATTGAAGCCAGTGCCGTGATACTCCTTGGAGCGCAGGCCAGACAGTAAGCCGTTCGTATGCCAGACAGGCTCGGTTGCCCCGCCGAATACGCGAGAGACGATCAATGGGCGGTCACAATCCCCGCCGACAAAGTCAATCAATACCTCATCGCCGCCGCGCAGCGGGTGAACCGCGCCACGCTCGCTACCCGCATCGGCAAAGGCCGTGCGTAGCCAGCACGAAGCCTTTGCATCGCGGTACCACGGATAACGCACCTTGACACGATTCAGACGGTCGGTTTGCACTTCCTCACCTTCCGGCGCATCGACAATCGCATTCATCAGCGACATATGCGGCTTGTGATGTTCGCGCGGCAAGCGAAACGGGACGCGGCGACGTTGCGACTCCACCCGAACCTCAAAAAAGCCTTGGCTACCATCGAGGTGCTTGACGATGCCGCTCGGTCGACTTGCAACACGCGCCGCGATCTCACGGCTCAGGCTGTCCTCGATTGCCGGGTACGCGTCGAGGCCGGGAACGTTGTTGCGAATAGTCCAGTCCACGCCGAGTATCACGAATTCGTTGTCGTCAGACGTGCCATTTGCGGCGAGGGAACCCCGATCAAGGGTAAAGCTGAACCCCGGCATGGCCGCGCGCAGGCCACCCACAGCGTCGAAACGCTGACTCTGCGACTCCCATGCTTCCACGCGGGTGCGTGCCTGACGTTCGCCGTCCTCGCGTGCTCCCCACGTGTAGGCGCCGGTATGTTCGTACACTTCACCATCGATCGGCATCGAGCCCGGTGCGGCCGTGGTAGCCTGCGTCCGCTTATCAGCATCGGGGCGTTTGTAATCGAACGTGTTCGTTGCCAGTCGAGCGCTTTGCAGTTGCAGGCGCTCACGCCACGACGTGAAACCATCGAACTCTTCTTCGCCTCCCGCTCGCCCAAGTTTTACGGTGCTGCGAGGCAACAGCGGTGCGTTAAACACATCGTCCATGATGATTAGCGTGTGAGAGCGGCCGTCTGAGGCGAATTCAAACCGGCCGAACACACCCGCCTCCTCCATGCTGCGATAGACGAAATTCAGGTCGAACTCGCTTTGCATGCGATAGGAATATCTTGGCATCGGCTGCTGCAATTCAAAGCGGAATGCATCGCCTGTAGCCTGATGGTGCGCATCAAATACATCGCAAAGAATTTGCTCACCTGTCGTCTCCAGCCAGTCGCGTTGGTCGCGACGCAAACGAAGGAAATAAAGCCAGGACGCAAACCTGAGCTGGTAGAAAACGCACGATCCATCGGTTCCAAGCTCGGCGAAGTCGTGTACGTAACCGTGGATCGGCAGATAGGTGCCGTCAATCTGTCGGATGCGCAGCGTAATTCCGCTGCCCAGCAACGTGCGCGCATCAATGGGCTTCTCCTCACGCGATGCGGCGGCTTCGACGATGAACTCATAGTCGCGGCCCAGTCGCGCAGAGCCCTTCACCCACAACGGTACGAGCCGATCCTCGCCGGCCGGCGTGTCGAGCGTAACTAGCCGCTGATATTGCGCATAGCCGCTCTCGAAAATTCGACCAATGTTTTGTGACATCGCACGACTCTTTTTGGGTTCGTTCTTAACGAGACGGAGTTCACCGTCTGAGACTTGCACACCAAAGGCGGTATTTGCCGTGCACCGAAGGCTGAGCAGCGGCGCAAGAACAGTGACGGCCATGAGCGCCGCTCGGCTCGAAGTCAGGCAGCGAATCGCGCGCCGCTGACGCCTTCGACGCGGTCGGGAAGCGCGCCCCTCGAGTAACGCACATTGAATAAAGACTACGAGGACCGTCCTAACAACGCGGCAAATTTGGGCGAAATCGGATGCCGAACTTATCAGTCGGATTTATTGATGTCAAATCGACAGGTTGGCAATTATTGCCGAAGTCGATTTGAAAGAGAGAAATTAATTCCGATTCTTGTGCCTCTGTGAATTGCACATTGAATGTATGGCCGCCGGCACTTCCCCCATTTCAGTGCCGGCCTAACTAGGATGAAATCGATAGATGGCGGACTATCCGTCCGCCCTGCCTCAAATCTTCCCCTGCGCCATCTCTTCCGGCTTGAGCTCGATGATCGCATCGAGCGCGGTTTTCACATCCAATGCGTACTTGGCCACGCGTTTTTGCTCGTCGGTTTGCGGCACGAACGCCGGCACGGGGATCGGCGTATTGTTCTCATCGACGGCGACGAACACGACAAGGCAGTCCGTCGTCAAGCGAAGCTGCCCGCTTTTGGGGTCGCCCGCATGGACGGTCACGTGAATATGCATGCTTGTGCGGCCCGTTGCGACGACGCGCGCCCGCAATTCGACGAGATTGCCCACCTGAATCGGCCGGCGAAAGCGGATATTGCCGACGCTCACCGTGACGCAGTAGCGCCCCGACCAGACCGCTGCGCAGGCGTAGGCGGTCTCGTCGATCCACTTCATCAGCGCGCCGCCATGCACCTTGCCGCCGAAGTTGACGGAAGTAGGCTCCGCGAGAAAGCGAAAGGTCGTTTCCGAACGATCCAAGGGGGTCGAGGGCGTACTCATCGTGGCTCCGGTGGCGCGTTCGCGCGGCAAGAAAAGGAAAGAAAACGAACGAAGGGAGCCGATTATACGGGCGCAATATTCGCCGCGCGCGAGATGGGCGAGATGGATCACCCGCCGCTCAGCGACGCGAAGCGCTCTCGATAGCTGAACGGCGCAACCCCGAACCGTCTAAGGAATGCTCGCCGTAGGTTCTGTTCGGTGCCGAAGCCGCAATCGACCGCGATCCGTTTCATCGGCCGCCGCGATTGCGCAAGCGAACGTGCGGCGGCCTCGAGCCGCAACGCTTCGACGGTTTTCGCCGGCGTGCGGCCGACGGCTCCCACATAGCGCCGCGCGAACGTGCGCGGCGACATGCGCGCACGCTCCGCGAGCCGCTCCACCGACAAGTCCGCATGCAGGTTCGCCGCCATCCACGCATGCAGCGCGTCGAATTCACCGCCTGCACTGTGTTGCGCATCGAGCGCAGCGCTGAACTGCGACTGCCCGCCCGGACGCTTCATGAACACCACGAGACGGCGCGCGGCTTGCATCGCGACCGCGTGGCCCAAGTCCTCTTCGATCAGCGCAAGGGCCAAGTCGATGCCGGCCGTCACGCCTGCCGACGTCCATACGGCACGGCCGCCGCGCTCATCGCGCACGAAGATCGGATCGGCATCGACTTGGACCGACGGAAAGCAACGGGCAAACTCGTCGACGCTGCGCCAATGCGTCGTTGCGCGCCGGCCTTCGAGCAAACCGGCCGCGCCCAGATAGAACGCGCCGACGCAGACGGAACACACGCGGCGGATGCGCGGCGCCGAACGCTCGAGCCACGCCACGAGCTTCTCGTCGAGCACCATTTGATCGGCCACGAACGTACCGGCGACGATGACCGTATCGATCGTCTCGTCGTCCAACGCATCGAGCCGCTCGACGACGACCGGCAGACCAACGTGCGTGGCGAGCGTGCCGCCTTCGACCGAGGCGACTCGCGTTCGATAGGCGACGGGCGCGTCGCTCGTGCTGCCGCGGGCGCTGCGCATTTCGAGTTCCGCGCGCCAGAACGCCTCGAGCGGGCCGCAGGCGTCGAGCAGCACGAGGTGCGGCGCCACGGCGAACACGATTTGACGCACGCGCGGCGTGGCGAGCGAGGGGGCAATCAACGAAGACGAATGCGCCATGGTCAATCTCTCGAGTCGAATTACAGCGCCCCGGCCGCAGCGGGAGCGGGCGGGCGCGCACGCGTCCACGCATAACCGAGCGTCGCGCACGCGGCGAGCGCGAGCGCGGGGAAAATCGAAGCGTTGACGGCATGCCAACCGAAACGCGCGAGCAACTGCCCTGCGCTGAGCGATGCGAGCGCGGTGCAGGCAAAGGTCGTGAATTCGCTCGTGGCCTGCGTTTTTGCGCGCTCGTTCGAACGATACGATTGCGCCAGCAGCGTCGTGCCACCCACGAACATGAAGTTCCAGCCGACGCCAAGGCAGGCGAGCGCCGCATAGAAGTGCGGCAGATCGGTAGCGGCTAGCGCAATAGCCCCGCAGGCCGCGGACAAAACGATGCCCGCGCCAATGACGCGCAGCACCCCGAATCGCGCAATCAAGCGGGCCGCGAAGAACGACGGCGCGTACATGCCGACGAGATGCCATTGGATGATGCGCGCGCCATCGCCGATCGTATGGCCGCATGCGACTGCCGCGATCGGCGTGGCCGTCATCACGAACATCATCACCATGTAGCCGATCGCGTTGTTGGCGAGCGCGGCAATGAAGATCGGTTGCATGACGATTCGAGCGAGCGGGCGCGCTTGTGCATCGTCGGCGTGCGCCTGTGCGGTGCTCGCGCACGGCGGCGCGACATTGCGGTAGGCGAGCAGCACCAGCGCGAGCGAACCGATGCCGAGCAACGTCACGAGCGCGTAAGAACCCGCAAACGTGATCGGCGCGAGCCAGTCTCGGCTCCACGCCGCGAGTGCCGGCCCGAGCACCGCGGCGATCACGCCCCCTGTCAGCACGGTGGAGATGGCGCGCCCCTTCGACGCCGCATCGACCGCGTCGGCGGCAGCGAGTCGATAGTACTGGGCGAACGCTTGAAACACCCCGACCGTGGCCGTGCCGCAGCAAAACAGCCAAAAGCTGTGGGTGAAGATCGCATGGACCGAGATGGCGCCGCCTGCCGCCCCCACTGCCGCGCCCAGCGCAAAACCCGCCCGGCGGCCGATGCGCGCCATGAGAAAGGACGCGAAGATCGTCGTGAGCGCTGCCGCCACGGTGATCAGCGAGAACGGCAACGTGGCAAGCGCCTTGTCGTCGGCGAGCGTGTACCCGACGAGGCCGGTCAGGGTGAGGTCGATGGAGACCGAAGACGTATAAAGCGCTTGGCAGAGCGCGAGGACACGCGCATTGCGGCGGCCGGCGCGATCGATACCCGGTTCGGCGGATGGCGTGGCATGCATCGATGACCTTGACGAGATGAGGAATGGATACCGCTATCCTCACCCCAGCGGAAATGGCAGAAAGGACAATGATGCATCAAATTCTGCCATCGACGGTATCATCCCGCCGCCGCCCTTACGTGACCGGCCTCGCCGGTCACTTGCGGAACGTGATGCCCTGATCGATCGTGCCGTACATCGTGATGCTGCCGCCCTCGGTGTGCGGCGTCGGCGTCCCATGCTGGGCGCAGCCGACCGCCAACCACGCGGCCAGAACGGCCGCCATCCACGCTTTCATCGAAGCCTCTCCACCAAACCGCGTATCAGTTCATTTTAGCGCGCGGCGACGACGCGGCCGTGGAGGGGGAAATTCGACGTTTTACCCAAAGCTGAAACATCGAATGCAACGAACGATTAAAGTACGACCATACGCAGTTCGACGTTATGAGGACATGTGATGGCTACCTCCCTTTCCGCCGCCGAGCGCGACGTCGCCCATTTCCCTGGCCTATCGCGCATCGGCGCCCTATTGGCCGACCCCGGGCGCGCGGCCATGCTTTGGTCTTTGATGGACGGCAGCGCCCGGCCCGCGGGCGAGTTGACGATGATTGCCGGCCTCTCTCCCTCGGCCGCGAGCGGGCACCTCGCCAAACTGACGGAGGGCGGCCTTTTGACGCTCGAAGTGCGCGGGCGCCATCGCTACTATCGGATCGCGACCGCCGAGATCGCCGTCGCGATCGAAGGGCTCGCGCATTTGGCCCAAGCCAGTGCGTCCGCGCGGCCCAAGCCTGTGGCTGCGCGCACGGTGCCGCTCGAAATACGTTACGCGCGCACTTGCTACGACCATATGGCCGGCGAACTCGCTGTCCGCGTGTTCGACCATCTTCTGGAAAGAGGCTGGCTCGTGGAAGAAGGCGGCGACGTCTCGGCCACCGAATCCGGCACAGCCATGCTGGCCCAGTGGGGCATCGACGTCGGCGCGCAGCGCACGCGCAAACGCCGCTTCGCCTGCACCTGCCTCGATTGGAGCGAGCGGCGCTCGCACCTTGCCGGGGCGCTCGGCGCGGCCCTGCTCGATCACTGGCGCACCCAGCGGTGGGTGGAGAAAACCGAGCGGCCGCGCGCGCTGCGCATCACGCCCGCCGGCCGCGAGCAGTTCGAGGCGTTGCTCGCCGCGTAGCCGCAGGCGATCGTCATTTTTCGTTACAGGGCGGAACGCAACGCTACAAAACAGAGCGCATTGATACACGCCATCGGGCTACAGTGCTGTCACGTACCGTACGATCCGGCACCAAAACGAGACGCTCTATGACCACCGCAACTTCTTCCCCGCTCGTGACCTTCCGGCGCGCGGCCGCCTATGCCTTGATCTCCCTCGCACCGCTGGCGTTCGCCGCGCGGGCCGCATTCGCACAGTCCGCCCCCTACCCCGGCGCCGCACCCGCCGCGCAGTCGGCCGATCCGCCCGGCCGCGTGGCTCGTCTGAACTACGCGGCCGGCACGGTGACGACCGAGCCGGCGGGTGCCAGCGACTGGTCTTATGCATCGATCAACCGCCCGCTGACCACCGGCGATCAATTGTGGAACGACGCCAACGCGCGCTCCGAACTGCACATCGGCTCGACGGCCCTGCGGCTCGGCCCGTCGACGAACCTGGATGTGATGAACCTCGACGACACGAACGCGCAGTTGAAGGTCGCACAAGGCTCGCTCTCGACCCGCGTGCGGTCGATGCCGAGCGGCTCGTCGTACGAAATCGACACGCCCAATGTCGCGCTGGGCGTGACGCGCCCCGGCGATTACCGAGTCGACGTGGCGCCCGACGGCAGCACGACGACCGTGACGGTGCGCAGCGGCGCGTTGACCGCCTATGGCGACAACGGGCAGGTGCCGGTCGAAGCGGGGCAGCAGATCACGTTTGCGGGGACGAACCTGCAAGAGGCATCGGCTGCACAAGCGCCGGCGCCCGACCCCTTCGACGAGTGGGCGGCCAGTCGCGACGCCGCCGAAGACCGCTCGGTTTCGGCCCGCTATGTCTCGCGCGATATCCCCGGTTATCAAGACCTCGATGCGAACGGAACGTGGAGCGACGATCCGCAGTACGGGGCCGTATGGGTTCCGCACGAGGAACCTGCCGGGTGGGCACCCTACCACGATGGCCACTGGGCATGGATCGCACCGTGGGGATGGACCTGGGTCGACGATGCACCTTGGGGCTTCGCGCCCTACCACTACGGACGATGGGCGTATCTGCATTCGTCGTGGTGCTGGGTGCCGGGGCCGCTCGTCGTCAGCGCGCCGCCCGTCTATGCGCCTGCGCTGGTCGCGTTCGTTGGCGGCGGGGGCGGGAGCGGGAGCGGGAGCGGCTGGAGCGTGAGCCTCTCGATCGGGGGCGCTGCAACGCCTGGGCTGGCGTGGTTCCCGCTCGGTCCCGGCGAAGTGTGGCATCCGGGATGGGGCGGCTGGAGCCCACGCTATTACCAGCGCGTGAATCAGACGGTCATCGTGAATCGAAACGTCAACATCACGAACATTCACAATACCTACGTCAACTACCGTGCGCCGGGCGCAGTCACGGCCGTGCCGGCGACGGCATTCGTCCATGGCAAGCCTGTCGCGCATTTCGCGCAGCGCGTCGATCCGGCGCAATGGGGCCGCAACGTGCGGATCAACCCGGGCGCGGCAGGCGTCGCACCGGTGCGGGAAAGCATGCGATCGGGCTTGCGGCCGGCAACCTACCATCCGCCGCAGACCCTAGCCGCGCGTCCTGTCGTCGCGACCCACGCGCCGGCCACGCCGGCAGTCTATCGCGACCGTTTGGCCGAGCACCTCGCGCAGACGGGCGGTCGCGTGCCCGGCGCAGGCGCGCCGCTCGCGCGGCCGGCGGCGCCCGCGCAATTCATGGGGCAAGCGATGCACGGCGCTGCGGGCACGCCCTCGGCGATGCCGCGCAACGTGCACGTGGTCGATTCGCATTCGCCGGTCATCGCTCCGACGCATGGGCCGGCGGCAGGCGCGCAACACCTTGCCGAGCCGGGCCGAAACGTCGGCGAGCCGAGGCCCGAGGCGAATCCTCGCCAAGCGCCGCAACACGAAGCCGCAGGCGCGCAACCGCAACCCGCGCCGCGCTCGCCCGCCGCCATGGAGCGCGTACAGCCGAACAACGGCGTGCCGCGGCCGCCCGCAGCGATGAACGGTGCAGCCGAGCACGGTGCGCAAGCCGGCGCGCGCCCGGCGCCGGCTTGGACCCAACCGCACGCCCCCGTGACGCAGCACCCGCCGGCGAACGAGCCGCGCGCGGCGACGGGCGGGCTGCCGGGGTCCGCGCAGCCGATGCAGCACGGCGAGCCGCAGCGCATACAGCCGCAAGCCGCCGAGCCGAGGGTGCAGACGCGCGAAGCGGCTGGCTCGCGTATGGAAAACGGTGCGCAAGCACAAGCCCCGTCGCAACCCCGCTCCGAACAGCCACGCGCCCCAGCACAGCCGCAGCCTCGTTTCGAACAGCCGCGTCCGCAACCGCAGCAGCAGCCGCACCTCGAACAATCGCGTTCGCAGCCACAGCCACAGCCCCATTTCGAACAATCGCGTCCGCAACCGCAGCCGCAGCCGCACCTCGAACAATCGCGTCCGCAGCCACAGCCACAGCCCCACTTCGAACAACCGCGCCCGCAGCCGCAACCGCGCCCTGAGCCCGTGCCGCAGCCGCACCCTCAACATGAGCCGCAGCATGCTGCCGGGCCGCAGCAAGGCCAGCATCGAGGGTAAGCGGGGCGGACGCAGAGCCGAGCGGGTTCCTCGCGCAGCCACGTCGCGGCAAGCCGAAGCAGGAAGCGGTTGCGGTCCGGCTTGCCGAGTAACGAGAGACGAGAGACGAGATCGGCTAAGCCGGCCCAAAGCGCCCGCTAAACGGCCATCGGCGCGGTCAGCGGTTCGTGGTGGCGATAGCCGACGAGCGAAAAATCGGCCGGCTCCACCTGTTCGAGCCATTCGGGCGCATACACGCCCGTTTGTGCAAAAGCGGGCACGCGGTCGGCGATCTCGAGCCGCGGGCTCTCGTACGGTTCCCGCTCGAGTTGGCGCTCGAGCATGTCGAGCTGGTTTTCATAGATGTGCGCATCGCCGATGAAATACGTAAACCACCGCGGCGTGTAGCCCGTCAAACGGCCGACCAGCGAGAGCAGCGCCGCGCCTTCGACCAAATTGAACGGCGTGCCGAGACCGACGTCGTTGCTGCGGATGTAAAGGCACAGCGAAATTTCGCGGCGAGCGGCGTTCGGCAAGAACTGATAAAGCAAATGACAGGCGGGCAGCGCGATCTGATCGAGCATGGCCGGATTCCAGCCGTGAAACAAGATCCGGCGGTCCCCGGGGTTCGTCATGATCGTATCGAGGCACTGCCGCAATTGATCGATGGCCTTGTAGAGCAGCACCTTGCGCACGCCGTCTTCCTCGAACTGCGTAACGGTGCGATAACCGCGCTCGGCAGCGTCGGCCAAACGCGCATCGGCGGACGCCTCGACGACCTTGTAACCGGGCCACTTGCGCCACTGCACGCCGTAGACGTCGCCGAGATCGTCCGTGCCCTCGCGGTACGGATTGGCCAGCCACTGCGCGTTCTCGTTCGCGTTCGCATCCCACACCTTGCAGCCGAGCGCGCGGAAATCGGCCGCGCTGCGCGAGGCGCGCAGGAAGCCGATCATTTCGCCGATGGCGGACTTGAACGCGAGCTTTTTAGTGGTGACGGCTGGAAAACCCGCTTGCAGATCGAAGCGCATCATGGCGCCCGGCATGCTGATCGTGCGGATGCCCGTGCGGTTTTCCTGCCAACTGCCCGTTTCGAGAATGGCGCGGACGAGGTCGAGGTATTGTTTCATGCGAGGAGATGTCCTTCGGCTCGGGGCGCGCGGGCTCGTCGGTCGAGCACCGCGCAAACCTCGATTTTATCAAGCGCGAGGATTTTCGCCCGAAGCATGCTTTACGCCACGCCGCCCGCGGCGCATCAACTCGTCATGCGATGCTCGCCCGGCACGACGTCAGGATGGCGCATGCCGTGCGCGCCGAGCAAACGGTACAGCGTCACGCGCGAGATACCGAGCTCTTGCGCGGCGTCGCCGAGCCGACCGCGATGCCGCAGCAGCGCCAATTCGATCGCCTGCCGCTCGGCGGCCTCCCGCGCCTGTGCAAGCGAGATGGGCGCGATCTCGACGTAGTCGGCCAACTCGAGGTCATGCGCCGTGATGAGCCGCCCCTCCGACATTACGATCGCACGCCGGACACGGTTGATGAGCTCGCGCACGTTGCCGGGCCACGAGTAGTTGTGGAGCGCAGCGATCGCGTCGGCCGAGAAACCGCGCCGCCGGCGCGCGCCGTCCTTGCCGAACCGCTCGAGCATGTGCCGCGCAAGCAGCTCGATGTCCTTTCCGCGCGCGCGCAGCGGCGGCTCGTCGATTTGCAGCACACAGAGCCGATGATAAAGATCGGGACGAAAACGCCCTTCTTCCATCGCGCGCTGCATGTCGACGTGCGTGGCCGAAATCACGCGAACGTCGATCGGAATGGCCTCCTGCCCCCCGAGCCGCTCGATCTTGCCCTCTTGCAGAAAGCGCAGCAGACTGGCTTGGCTTTCCAATGGCAGATCGCCGATTTCATCGAGGAACAAGGTCCCGCCATGGGCCGCTTCGATACGGCCGATTTTGCGTTGGCTCGCACCCGTGAATGCGCCGCGCTCGTAGCCGAACAGCTCCGACTGCAGTAAATGCGGCGGAATCGCGCCGCAGTTGATCGCCACCAACGGCGCGGCGCGGCGCGGCGACCGCTCATGGATGGCCACGGCCGTCAGTTCCTTGCCCGTGCCCGATTCGCCTGAAATGAAGACGGGCGCGTCGGTCATCGCCACCTTGCGAATCGCGCGAAACAACATGCGCATGGCGTCGCACGAGCCCACCATTTCGCCGTCGCTCGCGCGCGCCGCATCGCCTTCCTCCATCGAGCCGAGCACGACCATGCCGTAAGCATGTCCGACCGAATCGACGATGCGCGGGGCGTCGTAGGGCATCGTGACATAGTCGTAGCAGTAGTCGCGCACGAGCCGGCGCAACGCGCTCTCTTGCAGTTGGCCGGGCGCCGTGGCCGCGACCCAGCCGACGTTGGGCAACGTCAAGCACGGCTCGAGCGCCGCGATTTCGTGGGAATCGAATCGACTCGATAAATCGAGCAGACCGCCGGCCGCCGCATCGTTGCGCAATGCCCGGCGCGCATCGCGCGCGCTCCCGGCCACCGAAACCTGCCAGCCGCGCGCATTGAATTGCGCGCTCAATTGCGAATTGACGTCGCGAGTGATGTAAATCAATGGTCGACTTGCGGATTCCATTGTTCAGACCTCTTATTCATGAACATGAAGCAAGACGTCATGCACGACAAACGCGCCAGCGCATGCCTCCCCCCCGGCTTTTATCGAAGGCTTGGAGCCCGCCGCAATCCTTGGCGACAAACCGGATCAACGCGCTCGCAAACGCATTATTAATAGCAATTGCCTTCTGTTCGGCAGTTTTACTGAGGTGAAAC
>Ga0224712_10000020_pt1 | contig 23601 bp, 15 predicted proteins | sample DielMetaTC5pm2_FD_171474 | JGI IMG/M metagenome (GOLD analysis project Ga0224712, IMG submission 171474) | Corn rhizosphere microbial communities from Kellogg Biological Station, Michigan, USA - Diel MetaT C5pm-2 (Metagenome Metatranscriptome)... | ecosystem: Host-associated > Plants > Roots >...
GTGCTATATTAAAATCTGCCATACCCAAAAATACCTTGAATAACAAGGCGGTTTTTAACGCTTAAAACGCGATATTTATATTCACTTAACCAAACTAAAAAAATGGCAAAATCTATATCTCCTGAATACAGGAAAATTACCCTTGACTTAGATAAGGATTCTCACGGTTGGATTCAATTTAAAGGAACTAACCTTTGCATGGACGTATACTGTAAAAAGTGCGGTCATCACAGCCATATTGATGCTACATTCGCCTATTACGTTCAATGCCCTAAATGCCAAAGTATTTATGAACTTAACGGACATATTCAACTAATTGACGTAACAGGAGATACGCTTGTTACTGATATGATTATTAAACCTGAATTAGAAGATTAAAACATGGAAAAAACAAAATTTGATTATACTGCTAATGGCTATAAAGAAGCAGTTGAATATCTTAAATCAGTTGGCGAATATGAACGGGTTTCTAAATGTGGACTATCCACAGATGGTTATTCGATTGTCCATGAAGCTAATTCAATCTTTGAAAGACAACCCCAATTCATCAAACAAGAAAGCGAAGGCAATACCATATATCACATGGTATATAATGAAACAAAAAAGCCCTGACTAATTAAAATCAGGGCTTCCATATCATATCAGTAAAACTATTATTTCGAGCTTTTAAGAAGCCTGTTATTCTCTAAAATAAGGTTAGCGTTCTCTAACTTTAAATTCTTATTTTCCAGTTCAAGATTCTCAATCTTAAGCAGCAAAGACTTTTCCTTTAAATCGAACTTATTCTCTAATTCGTGTATCTTTTCCTCATACTCTTTTGTTACCTGCATGAGTGTATGCTGTAGCTGTTCATTGGACTTGGCAAGAAACTCTCCCGCCTCTTTTATGCCATTGATAATAGCATTATCTGTTTCGGCATTACCGCGCCTAACTCCCCCTTTTACCATAAATAAAGCTCCTGTAGGTACGGCACCTAACAGGGCATAAAACATCTTATCCAATATCTCAGCCGAGGTCATATTTTTTATTAGTAAGTAACTTAATCTATATATATACAATGATTGCAAGCGTGACCTCAAGGCAAATTGTAAGTGCAGGGATGAACTCATGGGACTGTATTTTGCTTATCACTACAAAATTCGAGCCTACAATGTATCTTTTAAAGAAATAATTTAAAAGTATTAGTTTATTCATTCCTGCGCTTATTTATTTTATTTAACATCACTTCATTTGCTTTTCAATAGGCTAAATTTACCTATAATAGATGCGCCATTTTCGGTAAAAAAAAGCCCACCTTTTAGGGATGGGCTTTTATCCTGTCTATCTTTATAAATAATAACAGGGATTTATTTTAGTTAGTTTTAATCCAGTTGAGGTTTTGAGGGGCTCATATATAGTTTAAATTAATAGGTGAAAAAGTTAGTACCGTTGTAATAAAGCTTTTTAAAGCCGTAAGCGGTGTTAATCACTACAGAACTTGCACCATCTATTGTTTTACCCGATGGTGCGGCAATAGTGATGTTGTTCGTGCCTGCCAATCCGCTTTCGTCCTTGATAATTACCGGTTGTGGGTTGGTGGCTGTTGCACCGGTCAAAGCCACGAGGGTAATGGTATGCGCCGTTGTCATCGAAGTATAGCTGATAATGTAATCAGTTGTCAGCGCTGTATAATCGGCATCGGCAACGGCTGTACGGTTTGGTATCACGTAACCTTGTTGATCTAATTGGTACCAGGTACCATTAAGATTTGTGAATAAATGATGGGATGCTAAATCATTATAAATATCTCCATCATTTGTAGTCGTTGGCCTTACTCCTGATCTTACTCTTAAAGAAGCCTCTGAGGTGGTAGAAGCATCAAGATCCATAAAGGCCCCAGCCGGTGATACCGTTGAGGTAATGCCTGCATTTAAAACACGTATCCCGGTTGATGAAAAACTAATATTACTTAGCGGCGTAAAAGTACTACCTAAGGTCAGCCCGGTCGTGAACCCCAGGTTCATGTTGGTGCTATTCGTATTAAAATAGCTAAAGGTCGTATTGGTAGCTTTCCACGCATTATTAGCGATATATCCCCCTGCTGCCCAAATAATGGATCCATTTGCGCCTGATGATATAGATGAAAACGTTGAGTTATAGCCGCTACCCAATTTAAACTGAGAGTTGTTACTCGCTCCCGTTGGTTGATATAAATTAAATGAGTGATCTGTATCGATTATCCCTGAGAGTGTTGGGCTGACATTGTTACCCACTGTAGTATTTGGGTTATTGTAGAATCCTATTTGACCACTCCCAATTGTGATTACTGAGGTATTAGTTGAACGCGCAACATAATTATTATTTTGTAAGTCCAAGCCCCCCATCAACTCTAAATCACTGGAGGCTCTTGACGCTACAAACCCGCCTACGTTTCCATTAGCAGTATTACCGAAATGAGCTAATGAGCTATTGGAAATGTCATTAATATCTAAAGGGTACTGCGCGCGTTGTGATATATTTCCGTTGCCTAATGCTAAATAATTATTATTTAATAAAGCTGGTGAATAATCAACTAATGGGTTTCCTTGCCTTGAAAACTTACCCTTGAAGAAGTTGATTAAAACATCGGCATATAATTGGTGCCCGGCATCATTGGGGTGCAACCCGTCAGGTGAATAAATACCATTAATACCCGTTCCACTGCCTAAAAATGCGCTATACAAATCAATAACCGCCCCCGAAGATGCATAAAGACTATTGATAACCGAATTATAGGGCGTTACGTCGTTTGAATTTCGAGGCAGAAGTGTCTCAATAAACAAGTTGGAACCCAATACATACCCTGCTGAGGTAAACGAATTAACTAAAGTGGTTAGTTTGCTTTGAAATGTAGTCGTATTATCCCCACTGCTTACGTTGTTCGTGCCTAATTCAATCGTGATGTTCTTAGGGGCTAAAGTAATTGGCTCATTAGTATTAATATTCTCTATCTTATTACCGGGGCCGCAATTTGCGCCAACTTGTATATTATAGTATCTGCCGAAAATATTAGCGAAACGGTTATATGAATTTGTTGTATAATACCCCTTAGCGATACTATTGCCAACAAAAAGCATATCTAAGTTTTTCCGATCGTAGCTTTTTACACTGTAGTTAGAGATAGTAAAATTACCCCCGAGAGAGCCTAAGCCATACTGAAAGCCGTTAGGCTGTAGAATTGTTCCGTTTGGATAAGATGTCGGGATCACATAACTACCAGACCAGTCTTTATTTTGCGTTATATTATGAACCGTTACAATCAGCTTGTTAACTACATAACTAATTTTTACGTGCAGGTTATCGTTAGAGCCAACTGTAAATTTATTAGTCAATGCAACGCCGCCGGTCGTAGAGTTAGCCCAATATACGGTCACAATACCAGCCCCTGAAGTGGTCAGATTAAAATATACCTGTACGCCATAATAGTTAACACCGGGATTTGGCGAATAAGATTGAAATGTCGCAAAAGGGCCACCCGAAGTAGTATTTACAGTTCCCGCATTTAAATCAAAATTAACTTCAGGATATTCAAGGTTGGAAACTCCATAACCTGAATTATAGATGTAATCTTTAAGCGTCGCGTTGCCTGAAAAGCTAAGCGCATTGCCTGTAACAGAAGCTCCCGGCGTACCGTTGTTTGTCCAAGCTGAAAGATTTGAAAAATTATCGCTTATGATTGTACCTAAATAGCTAGCATTAATCGCCGCATCGTGATTGCTTAAAGCCTGTGATACACTATCGGTAGCGGCATATGTTGTACTTGTCGCAGAAGGTTTACTTCCTAGTATTCGTGGCTGCTTTAACCCAATTGCAGTGTAATTATTATTTATTGCAGTCGTATTTAAATTTTGCTGTGAAAGAGTACCATACTTGCTATCCGCTGTCGCTGCTGTTTGATAACTACTCCCATCACTCAAATCTGACATACCCAATTGCCTGAAGGATGGCGTTCCGTTACCGCCAGATGGAGCAGCAAAGACCGTCTTAGCCGTTTGGCTATTCAAAGTCATTGTACCAGTCCAGTTATTGCTCGCATCCTTGCTAAATGTTATTGGGGTAGCGTGGATATTACCGGAAGTATTCAGCGTAATAGAATTAACGGAAGACCCGGAACCTACCACGCCATCTACATATTTCTTTGTGGTTAGTGCTAAGCTATCCGCAGTGGTATAGGTTTTAGTTCCTAAAATATGCGAAATGATATTGTTATTATAGTCGTAAATATCCGTGTTTGGATGCCCTACTGAACCACCAATTAAATAGGCTGCGCGACCAGTAGCGGAGTTGTTATAAAACCCACCTGCTCCAGCCCCCGGCCATGTACCACCAAACTCACCAGCACCGCCAAAATATTCATGCGTTCCCAAATCAACGTTAGTTGTGGCCCCAGAATAAGGGACATAACTACTGACTTTGTTAGCGATTTGCGTGTTAACTTCTGCTTTACTAAAGCTATTCGCCGTAGTCCTTACGTATCCTGTATCCGCACTAAATGTACTTCCTGCCAGTGTCACACCATTGTTAGCTGTGTAGGTCTGTCCTGCGTATTGCGGAATATTTAAGGTACTGCCTGTTAAGGTAGCTGCGCCTGAGCTTCCTGTAGTAGTTAGTGTTAGTGCATTCTGTTTACCATTAAAAGCTGCATGGTCAGCAGCACTCAAATATCCTGCTTGTAAATCACTTGATTGCTGTATAGAAACGTTGCCACTCCCATCAACTGCTAATGGGGTTAAGAATGTATTACTGCTGCCTCCGCTTGCCTTTTGAACTAAGTTAGCGTCTGCTGTGCCATCCTTAAACCAATATTCCAATACAGAACCTCCAGTCATTACGCCTGTACTGCTATTGATAGTTCCAGTTGGGTTAACGTAAATAGGGAAATTACCCTGCCTGTTCTTGGTAGTTGACAAATAGGTCAATACCTCTGCTGTGGACTGGTATGGTCTATAGACAAAATGCGTAGCATCATAATAATAACTACGCGCATCTGCGGTAAGACCGTTTAAGCCTAATGGCTTTGATACTACCGTATGTACAGAAGGGGAGTAAGTTTGCGCATATCCTTGTTGCTGATACGCAATTAGGGAGAATATGAGCAATAAAGAATAGATTGTTATTTTTCTTAACATGGTCTTACACTGAATAAGTGAATAATGGGTTTTGAGGGTCTATTGAGGCTATATCTCTTGTGAAATAGTAGGTATAGCCACCTGTGGTAACTGGTGTGTTATATAATTGATCTGGTATCTGGCCTTGATTTAAGGCACTGTTATACCATGTAATAAACGCTGTTTGAGTGCTTGGAACCCTGAACACCAAATATTTCTGATCGTAATTAGTAGGCCAGTTTATTTGTATTGAGCTTGCACCTAATGTGAATCCTAACTTATTCGGTAATGCCACACCTGTTATATTGGCTGATGGGTCAGTATCTGAATAACCATATTCTATACTTGCCTGAATAGTTACTGTTTTTTGCGCCTGTCCCGAAGTATAAGGTGCTTGTGCGCTTTGACTGGCTGTAACTGTCACCGAACCCGGAGCCACCGCATGTAATTTGCCGTTCACTATAGTTGCTATTGATGTATCTGATGATTGGAAGGTTATAGGCGCAGGACTATTGGAAGTAGCAGTCAATGTTTGGTCTGCATCCCCTACCTGCATTGGGCTTGGCTGAGTGAAGTTGATAACCGTAGTAATTACGGCTGTAATAGTTATGCTTTGACTTACTGCCTGTCCTGCGGTATAGCCGCTTGTTGCTGCCTGACTTGCTGTTACTGTACAGCTACCACCACCTACTGCATGAAGCTTACCATTTACTATAGTAGCAACTGTGTGGTCTGAAGTATCGTAGGTAACTGTAGCAGGGCTATTAGAGGTTGTATGTAAGTCTTGGTCAGCATCACCAACGTTCATGTTGGTTGGCTGAGAAGTAAAGGTTAATACTGTTACGGTAGCAGGAGTGTAATTACCTACATACTCAGCTAAAATTTCATAAAGTGTCTCTGTGGTGCCGTTATAAATGTCATTATCTACCTGATACCTCAATGCGGAAGTAACCAGTTCCAGCTTTATCAACTCATTTTTAAGCGGTATTGGCGCACACCCTCCTTCAAGTTTGCTTAAAATCGCAGCGCATTGATCCGCATAATAAGCTTCACCTGCTAATAGTGTTGATTGTATGGTAGATGGGTCTGTCATTTTTGAATGGTATTTAATAGCGTATTAGCTGCGTTAATGAAATTACCAAAGCCTGTAGTATCACCCTGATTTAAGCGGATGTCTGCGCTTTTAAGGAAGGAGTAGGATAGATGGAAATTGATTTTATCTATGCCTTTTTTACAAGTACAACCGTCTTCTACAAACTCAGGAACAAGGTCTGCAAACCGTTGCCATGAGCTATCGTAAACTGATTGGTATTGACTTGGTACTCCTGCCATAACTTTTTATTATGACATAAAGTTACCCTATAAGGAAAAGTGATTTTGAGGGGGTATTTACTCGTTTTCTTTATCAGATTGTTTCTCTAAAGTCTTGTCCAAATCTGTTTGTGCCTTTTCAATAAAGTGTGCTTTAGCGTCGTCATTACCATGTGGGACAAAGAAGCGGGGGAATGCCATATTAAGGATATAACCTAATGCACTTGCTCCTTCGTTCTGTGTATCAGGGTTAGTAACACTATTTAATCCAAACAGAGATTTTTCAAGTCCTGTGTATTTATTAGTTTGGGTTACTGCTAAATCAACAAGCGGGTTAATTTCCTTAAACCCTGCGTATATGTTGGCTATGTTCTGTACACCAAATGGTGTTGCCTTTACCTTTTTAAAGAACTGCGGGGCTGGCTTACCTTTATCATCCCTTAATCCTGTTATGTAAGGTGCTGATCCAAATCCGGCAGTAGTTGCAAATTGTACGACGGGGGATGAAGTAAACGGACTAATAGCTGTATTTAAAGCTTGCGTTGCACCTGCTTCTATAGATTGACCATTTGTCCCGCCTAACATTTTGGTCTCATAGGCTTTTTCTGCTCCTATAACCCTCATGCCTCTTTCTACCACAGGATTGTTAATAGCCCACATATTAAAATCCTTATAGTCTCCGTTGGCATCTGTAAAGTATTTAGCTGTCAGGTCGTTCTTTGCCCATTCAGGGAATGGTAGTCTGCCTAACTTACTGGTTTCATCTTCCCAAGGCCAATGACCTGTTTGGGAATGATAAATTAAAGCCCATGAAGCCACCGTTCCAACTACACCGTTAGTGAGCATTTGAGCGGCCTTATATCGCGCAAGCTTGCCGCCCTGTGCCACTCCCTCTTTGGTCATCAAATCTTTAAAAGAAGGTCTTTCAATAGGAACTGGATTAGAGCCAAATACAGACTTTAAAGCAGTTCTGTAAATAGATGAACCAAAAGTATAGTAAGGCGCAAAACCATTTTCCTTGATCTTCCGTTCAACTTTAGATTGTAAAGCTTTAGTATATACCCCAAGCTCATTCTGCATCTTTACTATCTCCTCTGGCGTAGCTTCGGGATTCATGGCTTTAGTCAGGTTGTACATTAAGACACGAGACTTTAAGTCGATAGAGTTCTTGCCGTAAAGTATCGGGGAAAAATCTGTGATATTCGGAATATCAAGCTTACCCACTTTAATCCTTGAAGCATTGGCACCAGTGAGTTCAGCAAATTCCCTGCTCCATGTTTTAGTCCATGTCTTTTCAGGTATAATACCCAACTTAGACATTTCCTGAATAGTGTTTAATGCCTTATCGCTTGAAATGTCAGTTCCCAGTATTTTAAATAGTCCAGTCCATTTCTTTACAAAAGGATTGTTAGCTACATAGCCTCCTGTTTCTCCTAATACGCCATTTTTATAAGCCCACTCATTCATAAATGGTACTGAGTTTGTGAGTACACCCAATAGCCTGTATGAGTGTGATATTGCTTCTGTAGGTCCACCAAGTGCAACTTTGGTAAGTACGTTCATCATTTTACCAATTGCAGTATAACGGTCGTATTCATCGGTGGAGTTAAAGATAGGGTCAAGCTCTGCCTTTAACCATTTAGGCATCATCACGTACTTTGACTGAGTATGAGCTATATTCCCATCATTAATAATAGTCCTGCTTTCAGCTACCTTTTCCTTAACAAAATCATAAAGTTCATCACCCACCTGCATCTTTTCGGTATCAGGCGCATTATGCGGTACATCTACAATCAGCCCAACTTTTTTAAGGGCTTCTAAGGCATTGGCTTTATTATTTACCTTAATAGCTGAAGTTAACTTGTCAGATAAGTCAGATATTTCGGTACTGTACCTATCTGATTGCCCTGTAGCGAACTTATTATTAATATTGTTGGGGATATTGAACGGTTTACCTTTTGATAAAAGTCTAGGCTTATTTTCTGTCTGCCCTGTCAATGGGTAATAAGTATCAAGGTCGCCTAAGTCGTCACTAAATATCCCTTCGTTACTTTCATGGCTTTCTGCTATTGGCTTTTCAAGGAGTTTCTTATAAACATCCAATGCCTTTTGCATCTTTTCATCCTTAAACTTGCCATCCTGTACCATTTCATCGAAGGTTTGTCCGTTGGATAGCTTACCTAAAGACAGTACATTATCTGCGGCTTTGTAGAATACATTGGCAAGGTAGTTACGGGTATCTTCATAACGCCCACCCGAAATAAGGCTTACGGCAAAGTCAGCGGGGTTTTGTTCTCCATCTAAAGGAGCAAGGTTATGGATAAGGTTGTACATATCGCCCTGCTTGCCATCATCAAACATGGTTTTGATTTCGTTATCGTCATAACCTGATACCTGGTCTGCGTATTTTTCCCACCTTGCCTTAATTCCACGTAACCTGCTTTCAACTAAAGATTCCCTTAATACCTTCCATCCATCTTTTCCTACCAAATCAAGAATACCTTTAGTAGCTGTTTTAAGAATAACTGATGCTTGGGATTTCGAAGTAGCAAACTTTCTTACTTCCCTGTAGGCATCAAAGTCATTAATATCCTTAGAAAAGGCTTTAAGTTGCTCTAAATTACGAATGGCGTAACTTTTTAGCTTAGATATTTGGCTATACTTTTCTTTAAGATTTGGCGGTTCTGTGGCTTCTGCTTCGGGGGTTGGTAAACGTGGCTCGGTAGAACGTGAATAGTCAGGCAAAGAAGCTTTATCAATCTTGCCTGTAATGACAGGTAAATCTTTCTTCATAAACCTATCCAGTTCTTTCAGGTCATCATAGGGCTTACGGTCCTTACTGTCAAGGTTAGCAACGTGGGCGGCATAAGCGGCCTTTATAGCTTGTATCTCGTTTTCGTCAACATCTTTATTATCACCTATCCAGTCCTTGATAATCTCGCTAAACTTATGAATACCTAAGTCTGCATAAGCTTTAACCAATTCAACTCCTGCTTTAAGGGATTCCGCATCAATGGGTAATCCTGAATTAAGTTTGCCTCGTGACTTTTTCAGTTTATCTGAAAGGTTTGCCTTGGCCTCGTCAATCTTTTGGCGTAGCTGTTCCTCTTTTGTTAAAGGTCTATTCTCTTGCTCTTGAGGTTGTTGACGTAATCCCTCACCTTCAATATTTTTGTTCTCACTTGCGCCCGTGTCATCCCCTGATTGTCGTACATCTTCCGAAACGCTTGCAGGCTCTTGTCCGTTACCTTCAGATATTCCGGAAGGTCTTTCTCTTGATCGTTCATAATCTTCGTATGCTTTTATATCATCATATGTTATGCCTAATTCTTTAATAGACTTATTAATATCTTCTATCTCTTTTGGAGGCAACTCATGAAATTGCGGTTCGTTATCAAATGGAAGAAGTTTACGTTGCTTCTCATCATTAGATATCGCGATTTCTTTTTGTCTAATAGTATCTGATAGTTCTTTTTGCAGACGGGCATGTTCCTCAACAAGTGGCCTCATAACTGACGATTTCATATTCTCATCAGTAAGATCCATCGGCAAATTAAATGCGGCAACCTGGCCTTGAGTTTTGCCTATCTGTTCATCTCCAAAAAGGTTATTTTTTTTCGAGACCTCATCCAGTTTGGATTCAATGCGTTTGCGGACAGATGTGATTTTTTCTTTTAAGTCAGTAATTCTATTATCGTAGCTGTCGCTTATAACTTTTTGACTATCGGTGAGTTTGCGGCTATTTTTTTCGCTGCCATCATCTTTAACACCAATTGCGCCTTCTGCGCTTTTGTTAAGTCCTTGATCTCCGTTTGTTGAGTTGGCTTCTGATTTTTCATTTTTTTTAATTGTCGCTACGTTTAGAAGATCACCATAACCAAAGTTATCAAATTCTTTTTCAATTTGACCCCAATTAATATTTCCTTTTTCGTCGGTGTATTTATCTAATAAATCAGCTAGTTCGTTGATATGATGTTCAGTTAGTGTTTGGTCATTAATATGGTCATCTGCTTGATTAAGCAATTCGGTTTTATTGAGCAACCGGGCTAACTCATCATCGGTGATTTGCCCGTTTCTATGCTTATCAACAATTTCCCTTTCAGCATCGGTTAGGTGTCCATATGCGTACTTTTCTTCATCAGATAGCTCATCTTTTCCCCCAACACCGTATGACTTCTCAAGTTCGGCAAGCATTTTATTCCTGCTGCCGCCTGATTCCAGCAAGGTATTGATAATTTCGTTTTCAACTCCTTGACTATTTCGGTGAAATTCTTCTGGTATATGATGTTCTGCAATAAAGTCTAAGGGCAGACCTCCGTTGCTTCTTTCTACGCCACCTAATGGTTTTTTTAATAACGAAATATAATTTCTGCCATCTTTTCCCATATTGAAGCCAGTGTATCGAGTAAAGTCATCGGATGATAACTTTCCGCCTCTCACGAAGAAGTCGAGGATAGCTTCTCTCAAGTTTCGGGGTGTCTGTTCTGAAATTTTGTTTATTCGTTCTGCATAAGCAGACGCTTTCCTCTTTCTGGGAATTTTTTTGTCAATAATTATTTCTTTTTTTGCAGGGCTTTGTACTTGCTCATTGGTACTTTCTCCGGCAGACTGCTTTGATTCGTCTTGTCTGCCCATTCCTTCGCCCACGGCATCTTGTTGGCGAACGCCCATTTCTCCTGTGCTTTGCTGCTGAATGGCATTGTTTAGTTCCTCCTTTGATATAATATTATCTAGTCTTTCGGGATTAGTATTTTGAATTTCGATTTGATGTTGTGCTGCAATATCTGGGTTTGTAAGCTTTAAAAATTCTTTAGCTGTCTTTACAGTATTGACATTCCATGCAGAAGTCAGTTCATTATTATCAATTTTATTCTGCAAATCCTTTCTGAATTTAGTCTTATCCTTAGATGATAATTCATCGAACTGAGATAGAGTATTTTTTAAGAAAGTGTTTTCATCGTAATTAAGAGGGCTACTGTCATCTGCACTTCCAGTCATGGCTTGCATTTTACCAGTATGGATTAAATTTTTCCTTTCTTCTGGTGTAAATTCATCCTTTATATTATCCCCAACATTTTCATTAGCTGGCGTAGCTTCTGCCTGCTTTTCGTTTGGTAATACCGGTTCCTCAGTTGGCGTATTTTCAATTCCCTGTTCCTGCTGTACGTTATCATGCTGTGCATTTATGGTTTCTTTAAGCTTTTTCCTTAAGTCCTCTTTAGCCTTGTTGAGCCTTTCAATCTTTACTTCAGCCTCTGTTTGCTGTACGGGGTCTTGCGATTGTTCAGCAATAGGTTGTACTTGCTTTACCTGTTCGTCAATTTGTTGTATCTGCTGCCCTAAATCAGTTTTAGCCTTTTCTACAGGGTCTACTTGCTTATAAATCGTATTAATCTTATCGATAATATGCCCTTTAACTTCATCGGGTAATTCTGAGTTGGCGATATTATCAATGAAGCCCTGTCTGTTTTGCAGAATAGCTTCTACAGTACCCTTTACATCACTGGCTTTGGCTAAAGTGGATGCTACTACAGCAAATTGGTTTTTCTTATCAGCATCGGGTTCTTGTACTGCCTTATGAGCGTATTCTATCGCCTTGGCATTAATATCTCCCGCATGGTCAGGCATGTTATAAGCTTCTTCAATAGCATCAGGAGAGGCATTCATAAAGTTCTGTATAGCACTCGCTTGCCTGTCACTCAATACCTCGTTGATGTGTGCATCACTTGGCGCATGTTCGTCATAAGTATGTTTAGCCTTAAGTAACCCAAATGCCAGACCTGTACCCACCCCTTGTTCTATCTCGTCTTTATTAATGGGTTTGCCTTGAAGTAGGTTTGAAGCTACAGGATAGGCACCGAATACCGCTGCGTCACTGGCGGCATCTAATCCGGCTTTAGTCAGCTTGCCATTTTTGATAATCCCTAAATCGGAAAGCCCTTTGGCTGCTGTTTCTGATATTTTACCCGCAACGCCTCCTAATACTCCTGCTTCGGCACCTTCTTTAGCTCCTTGTAAAACTCCCTTACCACCTTCAATAGCTGCTTCACCTTTAGTCGCGCCTTGTTGTTCAGCGTGGCTATAAGCATTAAGCCCACCTTTAGCGGCCATGACTTTAGTAAATGGGTTCCATAAAGCCTGCTTAAGCTTCATTAAAGGAGACATGGCCTCTGCTGCCTTTTCTTCGGGCAATGCTGCTGTAGTAATTAAATCGGGTGCTACATTAATTAACCCTTGTGCGGTATTTCCTAAGAAAGTATGAGGTAGCGACTTTTGAACATCTTCTTTGTCAGTGTTATTATTATAGGCATCTAAACCGATAATCAGCTTACCCAATGGGTCGCTTTGCTGTCCGGCATCTACTTGCTTACCGTACTGGGTAAGGTTGCCATTAGCATCATATAGAGGCTTATCAGCATTGGTATTATTAGATGAAAAGGTAGAAATTAAGTCCCGCGTTACCTTTGCAGTTCCAGCAATCGGCTTAGTTATCATTTGGGTAAGCGCATGAGCAACATGAGGCAAGGTATTTTCCCAACTTCCTGTATTTTCTTCCTTTACCCGTTGTGCTGCCCTATCCTGATAATATTGGCTGTTGGGGTCTTGGGTCTGTTGTAATTTCTGCTGATGTTGTTGCGTTAGTTCTTTTACAACATTTGGGTCAAACAATGAATTAGTCTGGGAAGCTTGGGAAGGATTTGAACCACTCTTTGATGAGGGCGCACCACTCGGTGAACCGTGTGTAGTAGGTTCTTTTTTTTTTAATCCCGAAAAAGGAGATACCGGGCCAGTCACAGGCTTTTCGTCCTGTGGTACTGTACTGTCTTTTTGGTACTCCTTAAGGGCTTTTAAAAATGGGTTTTCACCACCTCCTGTATTTGTTTGCTCTGCCATTACTCAAATTTGATAAATAATGGCTTGCGTTTTTCGGGGCTTATTTGATGTTAAACTGCTTGGAAAGGAAGTCTAACTTTTGTTCGTCGGACAAGTTCCTGAACTCTGCGCTATTTAATAGCTCATGGAATTGTTTTTCGGTTTCCTCGAATTTTGTAGTCTTTATTTTGGGATTACCTCTAACAGCATCATAAGGGAAAGCTACGGGTTCATAATCAGTATGCCCTTTATCATTCTTTACGGGGCGTGTACCGTAGACTAATGGGTTAAATGCTATATGGCTTAAATCATAACCGTTCTTGCCTTGTATAGCCTCCATTAGTTGCCTTTTTGAGACTACCGCTCCGTTGCGGCTATCGCTTTTGTTTAAGTTCTGAAAAACTGGCTCCATTTTTACGGAACCTGCTGTTATTTCAAAAGGAGAAGTATTTTTAATAGCATGTCCGTTTTTAAGTGTTATTACGGTTCCCGGTGTTACGTTCATCTTAACCTGCGGTACGGACTGGCTGAATAATGTTGCTCCCTGTTCAGGTTCTACATAACTGTTAGCAGTAATAGGCTTTTTACCGTTATATCCAATAGTTTGAGGAACGACCTTGCCATTTACGTAAGTGGATTTCAGAACAGGCACCGAACTTTCCTGATTGCCGAATACGATATCTCCTTCTTTATCTTTGTCCTCCCATCCCTGTCTTTCATGCGCCCTGCTTTCCCTGTTCCATCTTTGATTTTCTTCTGTATAATCAGGTAAAGACTTATCTATCTCACTTGAATTGGCTCTTGCCAAATCAACGTAGTTTTTCAGAAAATAGTTATACTTCTGCTTATTGGCAAAGTCCTGTTGTGACTTTTGAGCTAATAGCTTTTTGTATTCAGGGCTATTAAAATCCGTAATACCTGCATTAACAAGAGCCTGTCTACCTTGCGGTGTACTCCTGAACGCATCGTCATTAAGTTTTGTTACCGCATCAAGATTATCAGGGATAAGCTTAGCCTGAGAGGGGGTTAGTCCTGTTTGCTCCTGTACATAATCTTCACCACCGGGACTATTGACGAAAAGGTTCTCAATGTTCTTACCTGTGGCAAGTGGCTTAAACTGTTTTACTGTTCGCCTTACGCCATTGTGAACATATTCCTGTTCAGGGGTCATGGCAGTAGCTTCTTTTAGCTTATTTACAATAGCGTCCTGCGGATTGAATGCTTCCTGAATAAAAGGCGCTTGTGCGCCACTATCTATTATACCCTGTAAAGTGTTGTTATTATAAAAATCGTGTAATTTTTGAACAGACTTTGGGTTATAGGTTCCCGGCTTTGCCTTTGCCAATATTTCATCCTGATCTGCCAAATGTTTAGCTAACTGGTCGCGTACATCCTGCATGTTATATAGCTTCATACGGTCGGCCATATATTGACTATGAGCGTCCATTTGAGCCTTATTATTGGGGTCAGGGTTATAGATGTCAAACCCTTGTTTAGCGTAATCCTGACCTTGCTTGATATGTGCAGCCTGTAAGGCCATTAGCTCGTTATTAAACAGCGTGCCGTTTTTAGCCTTAAAAGCATTATCCTTATAAGACTGCGCCATTTCCTGTGCTTTTTTAAGCTTTTGTTGCTGATTATAAGCACCTACCTTTTGGTTGTAGTCAATGGTATCCAATAGGCGTTGAGCCGCCTCACTACCTTGTGGTAAGATATAGGCTGCTCCTGTTCCTGCTTCTCCTAATGGTACGGTATTTATTGGCATTAGTATCGTGTATTTTGTGCTATTTTACTCCACTCAGTTCCACCATCCGGCCTTTGATATGTACTGAAAATGGAACCAAGCTGACTAACGGTTGAGTTATCTACAGGTGTCTTTTTGAATGAGCTTGCTACATTGCCAATAATAGACGGTAAAGCCGTCGCGCCAGTTTCCAGTGCATTATACTCATTGGTCGTACCTGCTTGTGTTAAAGCCGCCTTTTGCATTAACTGCCTTTGGTATTGGTCACGCGCATAGGCATTCGCATTTACACCTTCTTGTCCTGCTGCGGCATTAGCTTGCATATACTGACCTAAAGCGGCATCTTTACCCTGTGCATTTTGTGTAGCTAAGTTATTTTCAGCTATATTCTTACCGTAAGCGAGTTTAGCTGCCAAGTCAGCCACATCACCCCCGCTTGTCGCGCCCTGCATGCCTTTCGAGTAGGCATCCTGATAAGTATTGTTAATTTGGTTTTGAGCTTGTGAATAGCCGGGAAGCGTGTAATTGTTATATCTGTCTCTTAATATACGGGCATTATCAATAACCCCCTGATTCATCTGATAGCCAGGGTCTGTTGGATTAATAGCGTTGGCCTGACTTAATTGTTTCTTCCCACTAAAAAACTTAAATACGGATGGTGCAAGACCAATTAAGCCGCCAGCTACAGCCCCAACGGCAGTTCCTATGCCGGGAACTACTGACCCTATTGCTGCTCCTGATGCTGCTCCTGATAATGCGCTATCTACTGCTCCCATATATCAACAAATATATTTTATTACCGCGTGTAGTTTTGAGGGCTTGTTGTGACATCTACTTCAACTAATCGCGCCTGAACTAAGTCGTCATTCTCTAAAGTGATCTCCAATACCTTACCTTGTAGCTCCGCTCCTTTAAACAAGGCATCCAGTACATTATTAAATCGGGGGTCGCTTAAGTCGCGCAGGAAGTCAGCGTAAAAGTCACCTTGCAGATTTTTGTAGTTACCCGCTTTCAGCCTCGATAACTGACCGTTAGCTTTACCTTTATAAGGTAGTACTTGTATATCTCCGTTATTGGGTGAACCCCACGCATTGGAGGCGCATTGCCTTATTCCCACAAAGTTTTTAACCATTTCTGAATCTAAGTTGATATAGAAAGTTACTTTGGATGAGCCTTGAATACCATAGAAGTTATTATAAGTATCGTTATTATCGTGTAACCACGCTTCACCGTTTTTGAAGGTAATAAAGTTGTCACCGAACCTAACCATCATTTCGGGATCATAGCTGTAAAAGGTACTCCACTTCTTTTCTCCCTCGCAAAACGCTACGGTGGTAAATGGAACTGTTACCCCATGCTCCGCAATTTGCAAGGTAGTAACCTGTAAATATCCGTCAGAGTAGAATTGCAACTGATCTCCGGTATGGTAAGTAAGGGTTTCGGTATACGTTCCGTTTTGGGTTCTGTTGGTTCCTTCTGAATTGCCGAATAAGGGATAAACACCCCCTGACACGTACTGGTCGAGTACGTAGGTAATATCATACTGCTGACCGTCTGCCAATGGTAAATTACCCTGATAAGTCATATAACCCGGGTTGCAGGGATAATGGATAGCATGACTGTCAGAAATAAGCCATCCGCTATCATTGTAATCTGCACTCGGCAACACATAGCCTGTTTGTCCTGATATTACTGTTACTGCTCCCATATTATGAACCTGATGCGCCTGAAGGTGGTATTGGACATGCCCCTGTATTATAAACAGGTGGTACATAATAATCATTAGTAACCCTGTCTGTTAATACCGTCCACGTTCCGCTTATTTTCTTATACAATACGTCAGAGGGTGCATTGTACCATATATCATCGTTACTGCCTCCGCTCGGCACTACATCCGCAAAGTCATTATAGGTTATGCTTGTACCATCTTCTACAATAGCTTCCGGTGATATTTGGGCAATATTTGGCATAATAAGACCATCTAAGCTATTATCATCGAGATAAATGCCCTCTAATATTTTCCATCCCTGATAACCGTTATTTACTGTTGCCATTATACTAATACTAAAGTTGCTGTTGCTGTATCTTTATTATATCTCATTTCTGCTACATTTTGTGAGTTAGAGATTAAGGAATCCTGATTATGTGCTGTTACCGTAACTGGTAAGTCTACCTGATCTACTAATACCCCACCAGTATTTATAAAGTTGTGGTTTGGCGCATCTAAGCTCATGGCACCACCCTTATAGGTTGTTACCTCTACGGTGATATTACCTGTGATTGGTGTTCCATACCAGACTGCATTCATCCTGACTACTACAGGATTATTGGAAGTAGGGTTGTCGGTGTTGAACTGTTTAATGTCAAGTAAAATGGCTTCTATTCCACTGCTTCCAGTATTATCAGCACCCCAATTTAAATAAGGGCTGGATGAACCTGTCGGTATTATACGGCTACCGCCATTCTGGTTATAGCCTACCCAATTCGTACGGCTTGTCGGGTCTCCATCATAAATAGTTCCGGTATTCTTAAAGCCTGTAAAGGTATCAAGGTCTGTGCCTGCGCCATCTTGCCAAATATACCTTAGAACCATGTAGTCAAAGTCGGCAAGCGGTGTACTATTATTTTGCAGACAATAAGCTGAATTTTGCCTTACCCTGAAACTAGTATTACGCTGAACGCAATAGGCTGAAGAAGAACGGGGAACAAATCCCTTCTGCCTGTTTGCTGATTGGGTAGAAGTGATACAAAGTTTTCTTACTGGTAATACCGTATGATCGGGTAGCGTAGCCTGATATAAAGCATAATCACTACCTACATATCCTGCGTTCATCGTAACTTCCAGTAATCCGGTAGCTGAATTATAATTTACGCTTCCATTAGCAGGTTGTTGGGTAATAGTGTAGGTAGTTCCTGCTGGTAAAAATCCAGTATTGGTTTGCCAGTCATTAGGATTAATACCGCTATTATAAAGGTATGGGGTATAAGACGATATAGACCAGATACCCTCATCATAAACCCTGTCGAAGCCTCCAAAAATCTTTAGCTTATACTTCTGAACTGCTGCAAGAAGTTGTCTTGCTTTCTGATCGAACTTATAAATCTGTGAGATAGGTTCTACTCCTTCGCCATCTATCCTGACAAATACTCCCGCACCTGCCATAGCATGATACATATAATTGCCGTTATAACAGAAACTTTCAGGGTTATCGCCAATACCGCCATCATAAGCCATGTAAACCATTTGGTTCAATAGCTTCTCTGTGGTTACGACAATGCTATTCCCATCCGCACCTGTAGTCATAGTATTGAATACAGGCACGTAGGCATCCCTTAAACTTTTGAAGGTATATAATTGGGATTTTAAGAACTTGGTAAGCTGTATATCTCCGTAAGCATCATTGTAATCTTCGCGTGAACTGCTATCAAAGTCATTAAGTCCGTTAATGCTCGTATCTTGGATATAGTTGTTGGAATATCTGATACGGGAGCCGAAATGAACTACCCCTAATCCGTTATCCTGTGGGTAAACCTTTCCGGTATCGTGTAAGTCGCTTTGGTAAAAGTCGGAAAAGTTAGGGTCGGTGATATTATCTACGATAAACTGCGTCCCCGGAAAGACGGTATTGGTAGGTAACTCCCTTGACCTGATATAGCTATCTCCGTTTTGCGTAGTTACAATAGCAGGCTGTGAGCTTGTTTGATCCTGAACGCTCCCCCGGTGATAGGCATTTGCAGTACCCCAATTGGCAATCTCATACTTCTGCCCAAAATCATAGTAATTACGATAGTCTGCGCTTACATTTTGCTGTTGTGGCTTATAAATCTCTACTAAACTAAAATCCTCAATAGTGATATTTGTGGGCTTCTTAATCCTGATAACGCCCCTTCGGTCAATCAATATATAGTTAGGGTAGCTTACAGGTTGGGAGGATGTGCCATTTACATAAGGCCTGTCTAATTGGTATTGGTTACCTGATGGAACAGCAATAATAGTACGCTCAAAACCATTTACTGAAATAATCTTTCCTACAAAACTTGCATCTGTGGTGCCACCTATGGTTACGGTATCAGTTCCGTTTAAAGTAACGTTCTCATTCTTAGTCTCCTCAACATCCGTGAGGTAGCTTAATACCTCCGTCTCGTAGGTAGAATAAAATGTGCCAACGTTAGTATCGGGGTCGTATGATTTTATTAACCTTAACCTATCTCCGGCAGTAAAATCATATTTTAAGATGGAGTTGGGGTGTACCTGGTTATAAGTAGGCAAGCTTCCTACAACCAAATCCAAATAAGCTTCGTGGCTATCGGTAGTGTAGGTAATAACCTTTTGGATAAGCAGCCAAATGAAATCTGTAATATCAGGAGTGCGTACTAACCGCCAGTACTTAGCCCAAACAGGGGGTAAGTGACTTATGGTAATTTGATGTACAGGACGTTTATAAGCTCCGGTTTCAGTTACGAAAGGGGTTCGTATCACGCAATCAGGAGAGGTATAAGCGAGGCTTGACCGTCCGTCATCATCTTCATAGACAAAAGCATAATTCCTTACCCCACCGTACTTAATAAGCTGTATGGAACTGCCGTTATCTTTTAACGAAGTAAAAGAAACAGGGTTAACGGTGCCTGTAAATGTCGTCTTGCTTTTACCCCATTGCCCTAAATAACCATAATCCCAACTGACATTCCCCTGTGCATCGACAGTCTCGTTACTGATACCGCCATTTGCCGAAGGGTTTCCCCGGCCAATACTCCTGAGCCACGACTTAATCTTATTGGCTATGGTAATTGAGGTATCGGATTCACTCGCAGGAAATACGTTATAATAATTATCATTACTTCCATTCCGGCCAAATACCTGAAAGTTATTACCTTTTTTTACATCATATCCCACAACAAAGTGGAAACTGGAATTAACGCGACCACTAGTGAAAATTGGCACAGAACCTTGCCCCTCATGCCCTGTTTCGGTAACTATAAACTGAGGGTTATTTAGCTGATTTTGGGTGTTATCAGGCAGGTACAGGTCTATAAGATTACAGGCTACACTTGCTTTGACAATGACATTAGCAAACCCTTCATCAAAGTTGGAATACGTCATAGCCAGCTTCACAAAGGACTGGCACTTCGGTACTCTTGGCAGGTAGTTGTATAATCTGCTTACTTTTAATGGGTCTACGGTGCTATAAGAACCATCATTGTAAAACACATAAGTATAAGTACTATTGTCCGATATTTCCTGTTGCGCCTTATCTAACACCGTACAGATCACAAAGTCATTACTGTTTATCTTTACAGCGATATTGATTTTTGTTACTAACTGATTACCGGTAGCTATCTGTACATTAATCGCATTATTGTCAAAGGTGATGTTATTTACTCCTAAATAGCTTTGATTTTGAGGTAGTGGTACTACACTCCAATCACTCCAGTTACTTTGCTCCCCATCATCATAAACAAACTGCTGAGCAAACTTAAACAAGTTCCCATAAAGGTTATTGGAGTTACGGGTAACATCTGTTATATAGGCACAAGTTGGGGCATAAATAGCCGTTTGCTTATAAGCGGTAATAAAATCCTCTGAAATAGATATTCCGTAACCAGTGGATGTTTTATCGAGTGCTTTAGAAATATTGAATTTACGGGCTTTATTTAAGCCATCTACGAAATAGGATAATTTGTGGTCAACTATATCCCAATGTAATATCAGATAATCAGGGTCAAACCTGAGTATATCTACTCCCCCCGTATCGGTTATAGATTGAATTATCCTCGTGATATTATTAGTAGTGGCGTTATATTGAAAAATGGTATGATAACCCTCACTATTATAAACGGCAAAGAAAAACCTGTTAGTGGCTTCATCTACTGTAGTACCGATAGTTTTATTTGTTCCTGATGGTAGTGGGGTTGCAATTAGTGTATTACCTTTAACATTGGTTATAACCCCTGTGTTCCCGAAAGAAAAGGTACGGCAGTTTAAGATATAGCGTGCCTGATTAGCCGGAACTAATTCGGGGGCATCATCTGTATTTATGCCTTTCTCAAAAGTATGTACTTGCCTGTTCTTATCGGGTAGGTTCATTATTAGGGATATTCAAATAACCTGTTACTTTACCGTTCATAATGTTTACAGGGAATAAGGCTTGGCTTGTTTTTGACCCTAACCATCCGTCTGTAGCAGACAAATTAGGCATAAACTGGTCATAAGTTTTGGCCTCCGATTGGATGTTATTTTTCTGAATATTTCCCCATTGGGCTTGCCTGTACTGGTTTAACCACTGTTGTATTTCGGGAACATGCTCATAACGAAGTGATACATTAGGGTTTTGCTGCACGTACTCGTTGAGTAACTGTTTACCCATATTCTGATCTCTTGCGTCTAAAACAGGGCTACCTGAATAGCCTTTTTGTTTCAGGTAATTCACAAATCCATTCCATTCACCCTTTAACTGATCGGTTATCGGTGAGGGCTTATTGAGTTTCTTTATATTTTTTACATCTCCGTCCGGCATAACTTTTATCTTGGTGCTGATTCGTACATACTTTGAGCCTGATTTGCCATAAATAAGGCTGTCCTGTAGTTATATAGTAGTTTTAACTTCCTGTACTCCCTTTCATAATTAGCCCTGTTATACTGTGCTTTGCCTAAATCCCTGTCGCCATACCACTCTGACTTTGCGTAGTATTCGAGGCATTTTACCGTTTCAGTTGGTATCAGGGTTAACCCATCGTCCTCACCTGAACTTTTATACTCAATGACTATTTCGGCATCATCAGGGGTCAATGAGCCTATGTATATTTCCCCCTTACCTCTGTCGATATTATAGTACCCATTGGTATTAATCACTCCACCATATCCGTAAAGCTCTCCCAATCCATTATTAAAGCTATAGTTGTAAAAAGTGTATTCACCGCCCCAAACACCACCGTTCCATATTTCATTAAGCTTAACACCGCTTTCATCCTGACTGAAGTTGTGTTTCTCAATGGACTTATCTAAGGTTAACATAGCTATCCGGCCATTTCTCCTTAATCCAACTTTGGTTTCATAGATAAAATCAGAAGGAAGCTCAATAACATTATCTACAGCAAGAACCTGAGTTTTTACGCAAAACTCCTGACCAACGTAAAGGTTCCACTCTCTCCATCCGGCTAATAAATGGCGAAGGATTGTAAACTTGTACCGTCCGTTGCTATCGCCTAAATCAGCACATATGCCTAATGCTACTACAGATATGGGGGTTAATGCTCTTGCCATTTATTACTGTGCGTTTAAGTCTGTTTTATTTGCCACTACATCTGCTGGCTGTTGCCTTTGTGCGGTGAAATGTTGCACGCACATATCTATCACATCCTGCTCCATTCCCGCCTGAATTGGCAATGTGGTATCATCATCAAATTCTGTCGGGTCAATCATAATGATAGAGTTGATATGCTTTGCCAGTGGTGACAGGTTCCATAACTGCACGACTAATCCTATTCGCCTGTAGAACCTTTCGCCGGGAAACATATTTTTATAATAATTGACCATCTGAAAGTCTGCATCTGAAAGTGGCGTAAAGGTGTTACCGCAATCATCTGTGATGTACCTAATACCCTGATTGGAGGGCAAGTCAACTACCATCTTGGGAAGGGTAATAATAGGCACGTTACCGTTTCTGTCGATTACGATATTGTTGAACGTGCCGTAGAAGCTCGAAGGGAAATCCCTGTCTCCTTCTTCCTTTCTGTTGGTATAATATGCTTTGGAAGTAACGTAGTTTATCGCAACAGGCAGATAAGCGCGTATGTCAGCTCTTTGTACTGAACCTTCATCCGTAAGTTCTCCACCGTTTACCCGTAAGAGTACTAATTCTATGGCTACTCCCTGCTTCATTGTGCGTTCTGATTAGTGTTAATAGACATGCCTATATAGGCTTCTTTGGGTATTCCCAATGTCGCGTACTCGTAAAAGATATTATCTTTCATTTCTATCCCCAACATTTCCAGCATCATATACACGAAAAGGTTATACACCACTGGCGACCAAATCAAATCGGCTCCGGCAGTAGGTGTTTGGTAGTCGCTGTTGCTGTCACTTGCAGCGGTTAGTGTTATGGAAGCGGCAGGCGGTTTCTGACAATACACCAACGTTGCATTCACTTGAGTTTTTGGCAATATCTGCAAGGTGCTATCCATGAAGTAATAACCCACACTATCCTTAGCTAAATCAGGCTTCCTGATATAACTGGTTGTATAAGATGAAATTTGGTTGCTTGATATTTTATTGGCCGGAGTAGGTACGCCATTAAGATTATACCATAGGTCTATCAGCCTGAAATAATCCGTTGGCATGGCAAACACCCCATTAGCATCGGTATCTGCTGTATTGCTCTTTATAAGCCCGAATAAGGCATCTTCTATCTTTTCTGATACATGGTAGTTATCACATAAAACATTGGCTATACGAAGCTGTACAGTTGCCAAATCACTGTTAAATTCATCCTGCGACTGGTAGCCTGATGTACCTGACTTAGCAGTGGTTTGTATTTGTTTCCATAGTGA
>Ga0224712_10000025_pt1 | contig 22536 bp, 53 predicted proteins | sample DielMetaTC5pm2_FD_171474 | JGI IMG/M metagenome (GOLD analysis project Ga0224712, IMG submission 171474) | Corn rhizosphere microbial communities from Kellogg Biological Station, Michigan, USA - Diel MetaT C5pm-2 (Metagenome Metatranscriptome)... | ecosystem: Host-associated > Plants > Roots >...
ACAAAATGCAAATTTTGGTGACTTTATATTAAAGGGCATTGATGGAGAGTGCTGGCCTGTAAAGCCTGATATATTTGCACGTACGTATAATATTATTTAACTAATCGCTATTAAAATTGGGAGTAGTAAACAAAATAAAAACACTTAATACTATAAACCATTTATCTATTATTAACCATTAAAAACCAATAACTAAAACACTTACTACTAACAGTAGATACTTAAACACAATTAAATAAAATAGATATGGTCATTGCCTATAAACATAATGAGCGGCTTAGATGGCTTAACAAAAGAGTTGCTGACTTTTATGAAATATCAATCAAAGTGCCGAATGATATTCCTGAGCCAAGCTTATTTTTAAAGTACCTTCCAGTTGAGGGTAAAATAAATAAAAATGGACAAGAATACCTTTCGTTTCTTGATTCTTATACAAATCTTCAGATATTTGAATCCGATGTTGATTATGGGACTTTTAAACCCTCAAATAAAAACGGTGACAAACCTGCTAAATTATTTCTTTGCTCTTTGGATGTCAAACCCGGAGATATAGCAAGGCTATCATTCAGGCCTGATGAAGAATTTGTTTTTAATAAACTAGAAGCTCATTCTTGCTTCGATGTCTTTAATAAATTAGAAGACTACGTTTTTAAAGTCATTCAAGAAGTTCAGCCCATTACCGAACACCTTAACAAATAATAATTATGAAAACAGAAATAAAGGAAAGGAGCAGTTCAAATCATATTGTTGAATTTACGTTTCCTGATGATACTTTAGTTAGAATACAAGCCAATGATTTGGGCGAAATTATTATTACCTATATAGATGATAAGCCAATGATTCAGCCCAAAGCCACAAATCAAATCTTAATAACTGCTAATAAAAGTTAACTAACCGCCTCGCCTAACTACGAGGCTTTTTTATTTTAAATAAATAACTTTGCCATGCCACCAAATAGCCAAAACAATGACTAAAACAAAAAACGAGCGCAACGCAGGACGAAAAGCGTTGCCCTACGAGCTTAAAAAGCACAACAAGACCGTAACAATTCGAGGTATTGAAATTGATTACCTTGAAGGTAAATACGGCACTCTTTCAGATGCTTTAACCCACTTATACAATATTGGAATAGAAGAAGATTTACAAAAACTTAAACTTAAATAACCATGAGCGAAAAAACATTTTCAGACCAGCTTTTTGATTTAGGATTAGAGGCTGGCAAATTCATTATTGAGTTTATGAAAGGGAAAGACGAATATATATTTCATTGGAAAAATTTGGAATATGATGGCAAATACGTGCATTCAATAAACCGATTGGAAAATGGAAAGCTTTATATCTGCTACGGCGCAAATAGAGAATATGTAATGATTGATTTTCTATCCGACGACGTATTAAAAGTTATTACTGACCATTTAAAAACAGTTAAACAAGATGAAACAGCCAAAAGTGTGTCCAGTTGAGGGACAAAAAAAACGAATACTTATCACTCATATACAAGATTATAACCTCAACCTAATCGAATACCCCACTCCCGACCAATCGGACATTATACAGGACTTTCTTGACCCTGAAACCTACTTAACCGAAAACTTTAACGAAGTACTTAAACACTATGAAAAGTATAACTAAGCCCCGCATTCGGGTTTACTGGAACCTCGATTGTGTTGTATTTACCGATGTGAGCGACCTTAATTTAAATGCTCCTTATCATATCGCTGTCTGCTCAGAACGAGTTAAAAGAATCATTAAACGTAACTAATAACATTAAAAAAACCACCAAAACCATGACACACTTAACAACCTACGCAGTGCAAGGCACTCAATTTACTACTACTAACAGTTTACGCGCCTTTCAAAAGGCTAAAGAGAAAGCAAACGGAGTTCCGGCCACCGTTTTAAAAGATGGTATTCCCTTCTGCTTAGTTAATAAAAAAGGTAAAATCATTAATCTGTAATACCATGAAAAACGCTTTTATTAAAAGTACAGCCATTATTAAGGCTTGCATAATTGCCGAGTTTGCTACAATCCTTTACATGTTGGCAAACGCTTTTTAAACCTCTCCAATCAATTAATTAACCATCATTTCTTAACCCTTAAATCTGCCTTACAATATCAATTATATTGTAGGATAAGCTATTACTATGGACTTATTTGAACACTTAGGAACGGTTTTAAAGCCTCATGCGGAATTAGTAAGCAAAGGGGCAGATAGTGAACAGGTAACTAAGCCTATTCCTTGCCAACGAAGAAAGTTATTTAAATCTCATCCAGTTACCACGCTTAGAAGAAGAAAGGAGCGGAAATGAGACGTTTTAATCAGACTGAAGCCAAGGTAATACAGATGCGCCACTTAACCATTAATGGAGAAAAGCCAGGCACTAAGGTTTGGAAACTTCAGTGGTGCGGACAAACAGTATTTCAAAGCCAATACTACGGATTCTGTGTAAGCGAGAAAAACAGGCTTATTGCCAATCATAACTACAAGGAAAATAACTTTAAAATCATTTAAAAAAATCCAATGACAACCTTTTCAACCGCAGTAAACGGCATAAATATAGCCGTTAATCAAGACCTTACAGGCTATGCCTTTTATCAAAAACAATCCTCACACATTGCCTTTTATGGCGTAAATGCTGATACTAAGCAATTAGTAGTACAGTATACCAACGGCAAATGTATAGTGTTTAACGAAGTACCGCCAGCAGTATTAGCAGAAAGTACTATTACGCCAAGTATAGGCAAGTTTCTGCACTCCAAAATCTATGGCAAGTTTAACGATGAAGCCTTAGAGGACAACAGTATAACTGTTGCGCCAGTCACCGAAGAAGTAGACGATGATTTGCTATTCTTTGACGAGCAACTTTAATCCATTCACTTTAAAAATTTATAATCATGCCAATCATAAAGAAAGATCAAACATTACCCCCACAGCCAGTTATCGTATTAGTATATGGTGATCCGGGAACCTCAAAAACAAGTTTATCAAACACTTGTCACAATCCTTTGAACCTTGACTTTGACAGAGGTTACAAACGCTCTTATGGAAAAGTTGACAGTTTGCAGTTGACCGAGGGCTGGAAAGAAGTTGAACAAGAGCTTGCAGCAGGTTCTTTTGATGCTTATGATACCATTGTGACCGACACAGCTAAAGGTGCGCTTGACGACTTTTTAATGGCCTATGTTTGCGAAAAAGACTATAAGCTAAGAACTAATAAGCTTAAAGCATTTGGTGAGCTTGGAGAGCAGTTTAAAGCCTTTGTAAACCAACTTAGGCTAAAAGGTAAAGACCTGTTTATTATCGCCCATGCCAAAACAGAAGAAGATGGCGACATTAAACGTAAAGTACCAGACGTAACAGGAAGTAGTAACGCCCTGTTATTACGTATTGCCGATCAGGTAGGATATTTAAGCATGAGGAACGGGAAGCGGGTATTAACCTTTAATCCTTCTGATACTACGGTTGGTAAAAACGTTGCAGGATTGCCAGATTTGGTATTACCGCCTCATACCTCACCTGAATGGAATGGCTTCGCAGGACGTGAGATTATCCAACGGGTAAAAGATTCGCTTACTGCAATGAGTGCCGAACAAACCAAAGCTCTTGAATTGGTTAAAAGCCTACAAGAAAAAGTAGATAACAGCGAATTATCAGACGAAGGCTTAAAAGCGGTGTATAACGAGATATTAGCACAGCCTGAGCATATTAAAAAGCAATTGGTTGTTTACTTTAATCAGCACCTTAAAAAGGTAGAATGGAAAGCTAATAAGGAAACAAAATGCTTTGAACCTGTTAACCCTCCGGCACCCGTTCAGGCAGAAGCAAGCGAGGAAAAGAAAGCAGATTTATTTGAACCTGTAGAGGCGAAGTAATGAAAGAATATCAATTACCAAAAGAGTTTGCTACCAAGTGGGTAGAGGCTCTAAGAAGTGGAAAGTATAGTCAGTCCCCATATCAATTACACTCTAAATCTGGATATTGCTGTTTAGGGGTAGCGTGTTCTATATCAGGATATGAGGATCTGGGCGAAGCACAGTTTATATCAAAAACAGGTATTCATCCATTGAGGGAAAAGGATATTGGACTGTTAAATGTAATTCCTGTAGCTCTACAAGGAGGAACATCTAACGATTTAGTTGAATTTCTTACAGATATGAATGATACTGGTAAATCATTCCCCGAAATAGCCGACTGGATTGAAGAAAATGTAGAATTTGTATGAAACCACTACTAACAGCGAGGGTGACTGTACTGGAAGCCTTTCGCGGTTGGATGTGTGCCAATGAAGAAGATGAGCCGTGGCGTACCGAAGAAAACTTTTTGCAGAGCCTAAAAGGAATATTAATCCCTAATGCAAAAATGAACTTTGGATCTGCGGGTCATCTTATCATTGAAAAGCCACACGCCAATAAAACAGATACAGGCTATTTAATAGACGGTCATGCCCTAACCCTTGAACAAGTAAAGCCACTACTGCAATACGTTTCTGAACATCCTTTAATGAAGCGGGAAATACCAATAGCCAAAAGGTATTCTACCCGCTTTTTTGATTTAATAGTAACGGGAACGGTAGACTGCTTAGAAGGATGCCAGTTAAGGGATAACAAGTTTATCTTTTCATCTAAGGATATGTCTGACTACCTAGATAGCTTACAATGGCGGTTTTACCTTGATATGCTTAACCTGAATGTATTTTTCTATGACTTTCACAGAGTACACGGCTTTGAAAAGTTAGAGGATTGCGCCAAAGCAAGAATAGCGGAAACGGAAAGCATGATGGTATGTGCCTATGAAGGAATGCAGGGAGACATACAGGGATGGCTTGAAAGCTTCGCTGAATACGTGACCGCTAAACAATTAACTAATTACTTAATCATTGATACCGAAAAAGCCTTAAAGATTAGGCGAGGCGGTATAAAAATTTAAAACAGATATGAACGATAAAGACAAAACCTCATCATTAAGTCTATTAATAACTTTAATTGTAGGCATACCATTAAGCATATTAGTTGCCTTGTACGGAATATTTGTAATACTTAAGCTGATTAAGTGGTTTAATGTGCCGCTACTGCTTACTTATAAACAATGGTTTGGGGTGATTGCAATTTTCGGCTTACTTACTGCCGACCTGCACACTGTTAAATACAAAGGGTTTAGCGATTTAATCAGCAACCTAATATCAAAGTGTTTAGTGTATAGCCTCCTGCTATTGATTTACTGGATTTTAAGCAATTTAATGTAATTCACCATGCTAACAGAAAGAGAAGCAAAGGTAGGTACAGCAGTACACTACCTTGACAATAAAGCCAAAGTGGTAAATACTACCATTTCATCAGAAGTAGTAACCTACCGTAATGAACCTTCGGTATGTGTTATCAGTCAGAAAGATCCTGTACAATTAAAGTACCTTACCAAAGGCCATAAAGAAGCTGTACAAGCACCGAAAGTATCACAAGCAGTTGTAACTATCCCCCAAGAGGATAAAGCCCCTGTAATAGCCTCAAAAGAGGTGAAATTCATGGCTAAGATATTGGATGAGCATAAAGAGGTAGAGATAACGCCCGAACTTATCCGCGAAAAATCTAAAAGTCTATTGTCGTTAGAGATTAACGGCATATTCGATACGGAAGGAGCTGAAAAAGTAAAATCTGCTAAAAATAAGGCGGTTAAAATGCGTACCGCCGTAGAGAAGTTAGAGAAGTCTTATTTAGACGAAATAACGGCTGCTGCCAAAGCTGCAAAGAAAAAGGTAACGGATGTATCATTGCCAATATACGAGGCTTGTAGGGAAGCTGAAAACGCTTTACAGCTTAAACTTGATGCTCACAATAATGCTATTGCCGAAGCTGCCGAAAAGGAGCGTAAAGAAAGGGAAGCCAAAACCACCGAACGGCAAAAGAAAATGTTTGAATTGGGTATGCTGTTTAACGGCACCAACTACGTAGGCTATGGCAAAACCATTTCCGGCCTTTTCGATCTTGACTCAGAACGCTATGAGGAACTTGTTTTGGAACTGGAGGCGTTAAAGATGGAAGCAGATATGAAAGGCGAAGGAGTGCCAATGTATAATAGTGCAAAAGGAATTGACCCTTACGCTTCTGCGATTATAGCAGCTGGGAATATAGGCCATGAGACTTTGAAAAAAGTAGCCACATACTTTTCTAATCGTTCTCCTATCACCTTTGCCAATGCAGTTAAAGAAACAGTCTTAGCCAATGGCACCCGTATTATCTTAACAGAAGGGATAGTAGAACAGGCAGAAGGAATGCAGGTAGTTAACGACAGGATATTACAATCAAAGTATTATTTACAGGTAATTTAAGTCTGTCACTATTTATGAAGCTATTGATAACTAATTATTCTGTACTTGATGATATAGTTGTTTTTAAAATATGTATAGACCAGTACAAACATCTAATTGATTGTTCTAAAAAAATATATCCTCAATGCGATTGGTTTTGGTATGGCGATTACCAAATTAAGGCAACTATTCATAAATCAATTAAAGAAATTCAATTTAAAATAGAAAACATGCCATGAAAGCTAAATTACAAGCAATAAAAACAGACAATAGCAAGCCATTAGATAGCTTGTCTATGGAAGAAATAATAGGGAGGCCGGTAACGCCTCCTTCCAATCTTAAACCCCCTGTATTCAAAGAAGCCTTAGTTTCATTTGATATGGGTAATAAGTTAAACTCCGTACTAAATGAACTAAGTGTAGAAGATGAGCAAAGGAGGATAGGATGAAAAGGTTGGCAATAAAAGTAAATAACGACAGTGAACTCAATGCTGTAATTAACCTTTTAGAATCAAAAGGATGGCTGTATAGGTACAAATCGAATGAAGATTACAAAATCTTTAATAGTGAATATCCATATATAAGCTATGAGTACAACTTCGAACAATTCAATCAGACAAGATATAATTTTTCAGATTTTGAAATAATCTCATTTAAATCTTTTGCCCGGCTTACAGGAATAAAATATGAACCAATAATCACTATTGATATAAGTGTAGCATTTGATGCAGTTGTAAAAAAAGATGGTGTAGATTTTAAGGCTAAAAACGGATACTCGCATTACCCACATTGGCTATCTAAAGAACAGTTTGATAAAATTTCAGAAGCATTCAAGTATATCACGGAAGCATAAAAAACCGACTTTCTTTCCTCCCTACCTTTAAGACTTATCAGAAACTAAAATTAAAAGGTAATGGCAAGTAACACCCGTTGGCCGGAAGGCATATTACAGAAAAAAGGCTTTGTAGAAGTAGATGGAAAGTTTGTACCGATCAATAGCGTAACCGCCAAAAAGGTAGATAAAATACCTACGATGCTTGAAAGAGCAATTAAGCAGGATAGCACAGAAAAGGTATTTAGCAAGCCGGTCAATAAAAAGGTAAGGAATGCCACTAAGGTTGAACAGGACGGAATAAAGTTTGACAGCAAGCTTGAGCATTATATGCATACGCTATTACAAGCTTCAGGAGTTAGTTTCGAGTTTCAAAAGGTATTTGTACTGCAAGAAGGATTTAGATACAACGGCGAGGCTGTAAGGCCTATTAAAAGCATAGTAGACTTTTGGCTACCAACACTTAACATGGTAATTGATGCCAAAGGATATGCAAATGACGTAGCCCCTATTAAATACAAACTACTTAAATACAAACTGCATCAACAAGGCTTAACCCCTGAAATAGTAATGCCTAAGAATAAATCAGAATGTGATGATTTAATTAACAGAATAAGATATGGACATTAAATATTGGATAGCACTATACGTAGTGCTTTATATCATTTGCTACAAGGTAAATAAAATTATCTCCCTGAACGCTTTAAGGAACATTCACAAAAAGTTTAAGTATGATATTGATTATGATTGGGATATTGTATTGATAAATGTACTATCATCGTTAATTCTGTTTGTTGGAGTGTTATTAAACCTATTTATATCGCCAAATACATTTAAAACAAGTATTAAACCTCCAAAATGGCTTTAATATGGCACTAAGAGCAAAAATAATTAAAGACGACCAAGTAGATAAGATGCTTAAAGAAGTCAGCAGTAAGCTAATGGCTCTTTCACATGGCAAGAAGCTTATCGAAAAGTCAGACAGGCAGAAAGGTATAGTTACCTATTCTGTAATAAGACGTAATGATGCTACAGGTAGTATATCAGAACGTCAATTTGATATTTTAAAAGAAGCAGCAACAGATTATAATAGTTAAACATTAGTTTTGGATAATGGAACAGAATCCAGTATTTGATTGGTTTGTAAATCAACCAAACCCTCCCAAAAGGCCAATGCCAAAGATTAAAAGAAAGATACCATTCAAGCAAATGGTTATGACCGAGCAATACGAAGTATGGGGGTACGGCTTTATCAATAGGAAGCCTAATTACTTCTTTATGTATTCAATGGTTCCGTGTCCACTTGTTTATGATTATAAAATCGATGAACCATCTCCACCAATGGTTGATGTTTTTGCTATTAAAAAATCTATTAAACGCCATCAAGATAAGCTAAAACACATAAAATAGCCCCCTCAAAAACCAATTACTTTTCTTAAAAACATTACCGCCTCAAGTCAAAAGCTTGGGGCTTTTTTATTTAAACCCAAGAACTTATGCCAAACGTACCAAGTAACCTTACAAAAGAACAGGCTGTAGCCCTGTATGAAAGTAAATTTTATGAAGCATTATCTTACGAAGAAAAAGTAAGGTTCCAGTTATTTGAAGCACGCTTATGTATGCCTTTTAATGTCTTTCATGAAGCAATTACTAAAGTTCTGAACCGAGCCGTATTTACACACGAGTTTGGATTAAACTATGATGGCTTAGTTCAAGAATATTTAGGTACAAAACCACCCCCAACTATGGACGAAATAATTGGACTTATCCCCGAAGATAAACGGATTGTTATTATGGTTTAAAAACCACTTCAATTAACCCCTAACTTAAAACTTATAAACCCCCTATAATTATGAAAGAACGCTATAAGATTGAATTAGGCTTAGGCCGCTATTTTCAGGAATACGAACAGGGATTTGTGCAGGAATACGAGTGCAGGTTATACGTAAGAAACAACTGGTGGGTATTCCATTGGTGGTGCCACTTACGTACAGTACGAGACAATCATGTTGAAATAGCCAAACAGGTTTTACGTTGGCAGAAACGCTTTGATATTCCCGATGAAAACATTATTGACTTAACAGTAGACCACACTATAGATTACGAAATATGATAATTCAATTCTTTGGAGGGCTATTGGTCGGTGCATCAATAGCCCTTATTTCTTATGTACTTACTTATATGGCTATTAAAAGTTGGAGGCGCAAATGAGCAGTCAGCAATCCCACGCATGTAATAAGCCTAATTGTTATTACTGCCAAAAGATGAACGAACAAAAAGACAGGCCGGAGACATTCTGGCCTGATTGGTTTTTTAAGAATTTAAGACGTAACAGATCCCGTTTACTTTATCTCCCGCAACATCATGCAAAAGCAAGTTAAAAACAACATATCAGAGGAAAAGGCATTACAGCTAATCAAATCCCTGCAATTCATCTTAGTGTGCAGCCAGCTTGTCCTTACCGAATTTGATATGGACTTGGTTGACACACGGTTTAAGAATCCCAACCTAAACAACTTCGCCAAAAAGATTAAGGATAACGCCGAATTCATACAACTGCATTTAAGGTCTATCATTAAGCCTAAATCCGGTAATGACAGAGAATACACTATCCAATACATAAATGAATTGTGGCGCATCCTACACCACTTTATAGGGATGGATATAGCGCAGTTAGAGGAGTACGCAGATGGATTAGACCAAATGTTTAAAGAGCAGGAGGTATAGCTATGCCACTGATTAAGCCAAAACTAAAAACCTGTAGCATCTGCCAAAAACCATCTATACTATTCCAGTCCAAACCTGCCACATGCTACAACTGTGCGAGGAAGCATTTTAAGCCAATACAAGCAAGCAAGACAACTAAGCCTATCCAAAAGGTGAGCGATAAGCAAAGCAAGCTATTACAAGAGTATTACAGGCTAAGAGAGCAGTATCTAAGGCAACATCCTATCTGTCAGGCAAAGGTTAAATGCAAAGGCCGAATAGCATCAGATTTACACCACCAAAAAGGGAGAGGGAAATACTTATGTGATACGACCTTTTTCCTTTCAACGTGCAGAGAATGTCACGACTGGATAACAGAGTATAGTAAAGAAGCTATAGAACTAGGACTATCAGTAAGCAGACTACAACCTTAAATTAAATCATAGTTACTTAAATAGATATTAATACACTTAACCAATAACATAAAAATGGAACCATTACACATAGGACAAAGGATATGAGCGAAACATTAATTTCAATCAAAGGACTAGACGGAAATGGAGAATTGACGCTTGCGGTTTATAGCTCCGATGTTATTATTGAATTAAGCTGGCATAAGTCTGATTATATAAACTTAGAGTCAAGGGAAGCAGTTGACAACTTAATAAAAGCCCTAAAAAAAGCACGAAGGTATTTGATTGATAAAGAATCTAAATAACTCATCACCTACTACAATTAATCAATTTAAAATAAGACGATATGCAAGACAAAGAAGAAATATTGTTAAAAAATGGGCTATTGATTTACAATGATTCAGAGGGGGATAAATACGTTGAAGGTATTATAGAATTAATATTCGATTCTATGGAAGCCTACGCCAACCAGCAAACAGCCCCTTTACAAGCCGAAATACAAAACCTAAAAAATGCCCTTTGGCAAGATAAATCCAATATGGCTCAAGCCCTTTCTGCAATTATTAAATGGGCCGATGGGTACGAATGGATTTTAGAAGGTCGCGGCCCTTACGAATGGGATGATCAACGTTATAAAGACGAAGTGAAAGGAATTATCATAGGTGTAACTGAAATAGCGAGACGTGCCTTATCTAATTCCGGTAACTTAGTTAAGCAGGTTCACGAAGGTTTATTTGAGCCCGAACAAGATCCCCAAGCCCGTATTGCTGAATTAGAAGAAGCGTTAAGGGAGATAATAAATCAACCGGATTTTTTTTATGGTGCAATTCAAGTAAGAACAAAAGCCACTAACGCCCTTAATAATAAGAACACTTAAAACAAGGTAAATAAAGTTATGAAATACGAAAACATTGAACAGGTAAACAAATTAATCAGGTCTATCAAGCAAGACGAGGCCGAAATAAACAAATTAGTATCGGGTAAAGAATTGGGTACACTAAAGGTAGTTGTCACATTTGAATCTAAAGCAGTTCAAACTATAGGGGTAGGAGATTTTGAGCATAAATACACTCGCTTTGCAAATATCTTCATTGAAGATTGCATTCAAAATTTAAGGGATAGGATCACAAGGCAAAAAGAAGAACTAGAATCACTTTAATCCCCTTTAACCCCCATGCAAACACTTAAACAAAAACTACAGGAGATAATAGATAAACAATTATCTGATAACTCTACCCAGACCGATATCGACGGTAAAAAATATCACGATTTTGTTTACCAATCAGAGCTGCTTTCCATAGCCGAACAATCCTACAACTTAGATAGGTGGATAAGCACTAAAGAAGCTTTGCCGGACAATAATACTGAATGCATTGTTTATGACAGGTCTGAAAGAATTATTGGGAATGTATGGTATCATCCTGAAAAATACGAGTGGTGGAGTGATGGTCAAAAAGTCCTGATTGTTACTCACTGGATGACTTTACCCTCACCACCTAATACAGAAAGCAAATGAAAGTAATAGTTAATTGTAAAACTTTTCGCAAAGTAATTAAGCAAGCCTTTGATGTTGATTGCCATGTTATACAGTACATGCCCAGCCAAGGATCTTTGATTTTCGGGACAACTAAATATCAAAGTGATATTGTTCTGCCAATAGAGAAACAGTACCCAGACAGGAGTGAAACTATCAAGTTCAATAACTTCAAAATGGCTAAGCTGCACAGCTTTTTAGGATTACTTAAAGAGCAGCCTATTGTAGTAGAGATTGACGAAGAAGATATTAAAGTTACTGGATCTATTGTTGAATTTTAATAATCAATCGCAAATGAAAGTAGAAAAACAAGTCTGTACGCTTGAGCAAGCAATAAAGCTCAAAGAATTAGGAGTTATGCAAAAAAGCCTGTTTTATTGGCGAGAAACACTTAATGGTTTTGCAATATCATTCAACGATAATGATTTGGACTTTATTACAGGTATGCTTGAGCCAGATACCGTGATTGAAGATGATCAAATAAATGTTTATTCAGCCTTTACTGTATCAGAGCTATTAAAAATATTGCCGTTTAGAATATACCACGATAGGCATGATTACTTTATGAAATTCACCCATTCTCATAAGGGCTATAGAGTAGCATACGAAACGAACAAATTGGGTTTGGAATTTAATATCTATGGTGAATTAGATAGAACTAAACTATCATTATTTCAAACCGCGCGAAGCGGTAAATATGCCTGTAATGTTCTTGCAGAATATCTAAGGATGCTGATTGAACATGGTGACGGAGTAGTAACATTAGAGTCAGTTAATCAAAGGATAGATAATTTTTAATTAAACAATGAACTTTAACCGATATATAATCAAGGGAGGCATAGCTACTCCTGAAAATCCGTACTCCAATAAAATTTCAGAAGATCCGGTAGAACAAATGGATATTATGAAATCAAGGGATGAATTTAATACCTGGGCTTTAGCTCACAACATCACCATAATAGGTAATGTACCTGATGGGGTATATGATAAAGAGGAGTTTCAACCACAGGTTTACATCAATAAACATTTTGGCTGGCAAGATTGCACACATCACATTTCATGCTACGACGATGGGCAGAAACTTCGGCTTCGCCTCAAAGAAAAGAAAGACCATATTCCTGACACAGGGAAAATGGTATCTGTAGATGAGGTGGTGAAAGTGTTGAAGGGAAGGAGATTGGAATTTGAAAGCAAAAGGGTAATTTTTCAACACACACACCAATATACCCTCGAACTGCTTTACCAATCCTTAGTGCGGGAAACAGACGGATTTATCAACAAAATAAAATCACTATGAAAAAATTTATTTTACTATGCGTGCCATTCAGATTTTTTATTTCATACTGCACCTATGAAAGTATTGGCAGGTTCTTTATCAATTTCATTATTACTATTTTCTATTTGTGCGTTTTATTTAAGCTATTAACCTAATCAAATCACTATAAAAGCTATGGAAGAATTTAAAACAGGAATTGAATTAATTGCCGAAGAACGGCAAAGACAAATCGAAAAAGAGGGATGGAGCATATCTCACGATGCACACCATGATAAGTGTGAATTAGCATTAGCCGCCGCAGTTTATGCAACTCCTGTAAATTACAGAGAGTTTAAGACTGAAACAATTAATGTTTATGACGAGAAGGTAGCGGAAATACCCTCAATGTGGCCATTTGAGGATAGTTGGTATAAGCCTTCTCCCGAGAACAGGGTAAAAGAACTTGTAAAAGCAGGTGCTCTAATTGCTGCTGAAATTGACAGACTAAAAGCATTAGGTAAATAATCAATTCAAAAATATATGAAAATTAAAGCAGTATTTAATTTAGATAATTCTGAAATAGTTGGGTGGGAATTTAAATGTCCCGGGTGCAAACATTTACACGTATTTTGGACAAAACCGTTTGATACGCAACAAATTTGGGATTATAATCATAACCCCAAAAGCCCTACTTTTTCGCCCTCTCTTTTAAACACATGTGACAACCCCCAATCTAAAGAAGTTATCAAGCGATGTCACTTATTCGTAAACAACGGACAAATACAGTTCTTAAATGATTGCACACATGAACTCGCTGGCCAAACTGTAGAGATGGAAACCATATCTGTTAACTTTTACCAACAATGAAAACAGAACAGTTAACCCCCGAACAAGAACAGCGGATAGTAAGTCAATTACGGGCGTTGTATTATGGGCAAATGGTTTGGAAAATTCCAAATGAGGCCATGCTTCAATCTATATCAAACGCATCTTTCAGTTATTTAGATTTTGGCTATTTACAGCTTAGGTCAATTGAGAGCCTTACAGATGATGAAGCTATACAGGTAGCCAAAATACTTTGTGGTGAACAATATACAAGCATTGAGTTAAAGAACCTGGGGCACTATAATCGTAAACCTGTAGAATATATTGATACCCTTGATGAAAAGCTTAAAATTCTTGACATTCAATTCGTTACTAACAGGGAAAATAAACATGATAATACTGTTAGTCATAAAATCTATATCTGCGATTGGGGTGTAATTAATCACTATATACGCTATAACGACAAGTTTGAATTAGGCAATAACACAAAGCAGGGTTTCGTAATTGACTATCTCCGTCAAATCGGAATAGCCCTACCAATATTCTCCCTTGAATTAAACAGGGTAATATCAGTTGAAGAACAAATAGAAAGAAAGTGGATAGTTATTAAATAATTGAGTTATGGCAAAAGAAACTATACTATGTGCGGCTATCCATATTGATGATGGCAAAGAACATGTTCATCAGCCTAAAAACATCCAAACAGGATTTGTAATAACAGGCCGGAGACATCATAACTGCTACGCTACAATGGCCGTAATTGCAAAGGTAGCCCAACTGGAAGATGTTGTAACAATCAAAGGCTTAATTAACAAAATCAATCGTGATCAGCAGGGCTTCATTACAAGCGAGGATAGGTTTGTTAATCGTAAAGAGGCTTTTAAAATAGCTGTCAGAGAGAAACAGTTAATGAACCCCAAACTTTACGACTTTAATAATCCTGACCAGATTTTAGTTAGTGAAGATTTGTATTAACCTACTCCAATAAACCACATATCTAAACACCCTTAAAACAAATTAAATAATGAAACTGGAATTAAAACATTTATCGCCTTATCTGCCATACGAAATTCGTTGTAAAATGAATGGAAATGGCAACATTGAAACACTTAACGGGTTGTCTGTTTCATGGGCTTACTTCTCATTCTTAAATGACAATTACGAGTTTTATGAATTTAAACCCATACTAAGACCTTTATCTGATTTAACAAAAGAGATAGAGTATAATGGAGAAAAGTTTGTGCCAATAGTTGAGCTTCTTAAAATAATTCAAACAGACCAAAAATGGAATCTAACGGCCAAGTATAATATACTTGATATTAAATCAGATATTGGTGGTCTCGGCGGTGAATACTATTCAATCCGCTATTCATGGGAGGCTGCAAATGATGTAAGGGTAGTTGCAGACCTTATATACGATACGCTATTTAACAGGTTTACATTAAGGCAAAAAGAACCAATAGAAAAATGTCAATGGCTTAGATATGATGTCTTAGAAGAAAAACTATTGGAATGGAACTTTGACAAGTTTAAACTCATCCCTGCCGGTCTTGCTATATCTAAAAACGAAATTGATAACCAATAAAAGAAACACTCTTATTTAAAAGTAATAAAGCAAATGAAGATACTTAATTTATATGCTGGAATAGGCGGTAATAGAAAGCTTTGGGATGGGCATGAAATTACCGCTGTTGAATACAATCCGCAAATCGCTGCCGTATACAAAGACCTTTACCCATCTGATAATTTAATAGTCGGTGATGCGCACGAGTACCTGTTAAATCACTATCACGAATTTGACTTTATATGGAGTTCGCCGCCGTGCCAAAGCCACTCAAGCATTAGGTTTAATTTACAGGTAAAAATTAGAGGGCATAAGCCTAAGTTCCCGGATATGAGGCTATACGAGGAGATCATTTTTCTAAAGCATCATTATGATGGATTATTTGTAATTGAGAATGTAGTACCATATTACGCAGCGATGCTTGAACCCCAAAAGATAAACAGGCATTTGTACTGGTCGAATTTCAGTCTTACAGAGTTTGAGTTACCCCACGAGAATTTAAGAGCAATTCAGATACCGCAGTTACAACAGCTTCATGGCATTGATTTATCAAATTACAAGATTAAAAACAAGAGGCAAGTTTTAAGAAACTGCGTATCGCCAGCTATCGGCCTAAGCATCCTAAACGATGCGCTTCAAGTAATAAAAGTTAAAAAATCAGCATAGTTAACCAATAAAAACCTTTTCAATCATGCAATATTTAGGAACTTACAAAATCTGCCCCAATTACAAGGATATTGAGGTAGAATGCTATGGTACTTCTTACCCATACGAAGCGCAAACATTAGAACATCAAGGATGCCCCAAACATGCCGAAATTGAACAAGTAAAACACGGTGATATTGATATTACCGATTACCTGTCTGATAATATTTTAGATGAACTTAATGTAAAAGTTAACTCTAAATAACTAAAACCATGACCAAAGAAGAAATACTAAACCAGTACGCCTCTGAAATTAGGATATCAAAAGACGATCAAGACGAATGGATTGTTGATGATGTAATCAGCCGTCAAACCATTTATAGCGCAATGGATGATTATGCCAACCAACAAACATCCTCCCTCCAATTAAGAGTTAAAGAGTTGGAAGAAGCGTTGAAGGAGGCTCATGAAACTTTTGGGGGTATAGAGGATATAGCCAATAAGGAAGGGTATTTATCTACTAATAAAATATGGTCATGGGCTAATTATGCTGCTCGTCAAATCTCTAACGTACTCAACAAAGCCTTAAACCAATAACCACTATTATTTATGGAACAATTACAAGTAGGTCAAAGAATTGACATTTATAAAACATTAACGCTAGCTGGTTATGAATCAATAACCTGTAAAGTTGGAGCCTTTAGGCCGGGTATAAAGGTGGAAAATCTGAGTGGAGTAGATATATATGTTGATAGGCTTAGCTGCGGAATTCCATATATACCCCTATACTTTTTACCAGAAGAATGTAAAAAGGTCGGCACTATCATCATTAAATCAATTAAACAACCTAAATAAAGTCATGGAACAGTACGAAACAAATTTATTCCCCTGTAAAGTATGTGGCGAAGGCGTTCTTGTTGCAGGAACTAATTCTGAAGATGTTTATTGTGGTCCATGCTACTACGAATATATAGAACCATACGAAGAAAACGACGATGAATTTGATTTTGACTATTAACCTTTTTTAATCATGGAAATAGAAAATAAACTACAGGAGATAATAAATAAATACGATGTATGGAATGCTCCTGGTGAAGAAGTATTACCAGTTACAGATGTTCTCTCCATAGCAGAAGAAGCCTATCAATTAGGCGTACCAAAATGGGTTTCTATAACAGACGCTTTGCCGGAATATGGTGGAGAATATAACGTGGTTTTAGATTTGCAAGATGGAGGTTCGCCAGTTTCGGGTATTATGGAATTTGACGGAGTTAAAAACATTTGGAATTATCCAGGCACCAATGTAGAATGCACAGATGTCACCCACTGGATGGAATTACCCCTCCCTCCTTCACCTATTGTAACACAGGATAAATAAAATAAGATATGAAAATTAAACAAGAGCAATTACAACTCACGTGCGGAGGCGATCAAACTAAGCGACGAGAGTTAGATTATTACCCTACCCCTAAAAATGTCACTCATGCCTTAATGAAATTCCTGCATAATGAATGTGAATGGCATTTTGATAGACCGCTTAAAATATGGGAGCCAGCATGTGGTGAAGGCGCAATGAGTGAGGTCATTAAAGAGTACGGACACGATGTTTGGAGCAGTGATATAGGTTTTATGGGGTACGGACTTCAAGGTGTTGACTTTCTAACAGATTTTAGAAGTGGATTTGATGCTATAATAACAAACCCGCCTTTTAACCTTTCGGAATCATTTATTAGAAAATCATTAAAAGAGGCAAGAATAGTATCAATGCTTCTTAAATCACAATATTGGCACGCTAAAAACAGGTATGATTTATTCAATGCCATACCGCCTCAGTTTGTATTACCACTTACTTGGAGACCCGATTTTTTAGAGCATGAGCGCAAACAAGGAGATAAAAAAGGGACACCAACTATGGAGGTCACTTGGACTGTTTGGATTAAAGGGACCCATAAAGAAACAAGATATATACCATTATTAAAGCCATGAACTTTAAATACTATAACGTTAAAGGTGGAATAGCAACACCGGAAAATCCATTTGAACAAGATTGCTTTACTTATGATAAGTATGGTAATGTAGATGGCGGATACCACAATCCAGATTGGATTGAATTTGAAGATTGGACTAATACTAACACCCTACCCTGCATTAACGTACCTGATGGAAGATACCATAAAGATGAGCTTGAGTTGATTGGCTCAAAAGAGTTATCCATTGCAGGTATTGATTGGGCTTTCGCTTTAAGATCCTCCCCTGACAGGCTTGTTAAACTATCTGAGGTAGTAGCAAAGCTGGAGGAAGGTAAATTTAACATAGTTAGCAGCATGGAGCATGGAGTTTATAACCGAGCTATTAACGATTGTATTAACCTTATTAAATCACTATAAACACCTTAATAGCAAATAACTGAAATATGAAAAAAGACGAAAAAAAAATAATTATGTATGACAGCGACGAAGCTGCTCAACTTAAAACAGTAACAGGATGGGTAAGTAGCGATGGTAGGTTTTTTGGGAAAGATGAAAACCTAGCTCGTTATGCAGGTAGCACACATAGTAAATGTGAATGCGGAAATATTAAAACTAACGGATGGACAATTTGTGAAACTTGTCGTAGAAAGCAGTATCGGGAGCGTTATTTAAGTCTGCCCTATGAGGAATATACAGGACAGCCAGTTTATTCTGAAATACTTGATAGGTATTTTTTTAACCCTGATGATATTGAAGAAGCATATGATGATTTAGATGGGGGAACAGAGGATTTAGAGTTGGTAGTTTGTAGGCCTCAATATTTATCTCAAATCAATTTTAACGAGTATTGGGAGGATGTTTTACCCGAAGATTGGGATATTGAAGATGTGTGTAATAAAGACTTGCTGAATGCTATTGATAATTTAAACAAACTCATAAGCGAAGCCAAGCCAGCAAGCTGGACACCAGGTAAAATACGCACATCTTATAGCTTCAAAAAAGATTAATCATGAATAAAGACCTATCAAACTACAACTGGATAACCTCAGATGGTAAAACAGTCCGGCCATATAACCCTTACAATACCAGGCGTGGAAAGGCATTTCACGATGAGTTTGAGGCCGAAGTTAAACACCTTGTATTTGATTGCGAAGGATTAACCCCTAATAAAGTATATAGGGGAGAAGAATTACAGGTGTATTACGAGGGATTATATGGTACTGTTAAGTGCAAAATAGATGAACACACCTACAACTCATACCTAAAATTCAAGGATGAAATAAGATGGGCGCTATCTAATGTTCGTATCTGCATCAAATTAAAGGAACAACCAAAGGAAGAAGAACCAACTACTCAAGAAATTAGAGCAGTTGAAACAGTAGAGCAAGCTGCGGAAAGGTTATATCCTAATGTTATAGATAGTGATTGGGAGGAAACATCGCCTGAAGACTTTGCAAGATTTAACGCTTTGAAACGAAATTATCGAAATGTATTCCAATTTGGCGCACAATACGCCCTCCAAAACCTACCCATTAAAGAGATACTGGAGCTTGTAGCAGAAAGAGCAAGGGCTAATTCTTTTTTGACTGGGAATTTAGAGGTTATTCAGGAGATAGACAAACAATCCATACTATCCTTAGAGGAAGAAATACTTAAACTAATCAATAATCAAAAATGAGCAACGTAGATCACCCTTCCCACTACAACAACGGTAAAGTTGAGTGTATAGATGCAATGGAAGCAGCTACTGTAAATAAATCAGGCATTGAAGCTATATGCGTATCAAACATCATTAAATACCTATGGCGTTACGAATCAAAAAACGGTATTGAAGATATTAAAAAGGCTCAATGGTATTTAGACAAATTAGTTAAACATCTCTCTTAAATACCGCCTCGAAAACACTTCTCTTTAAGGCATATCTTTGAAATAAAAAAGATTATGTCACTTAAAAGCTTAATTCACTCAATAGGTGCCTTTTTTGAGAACCTATTTAAAAACACTGCCGCCGACTTTAACAATCTCCCTAAAGAACAACAGGACGCTATTATACAAGGCGTAAACATTTCTCAAATCATTAAAACAGGATATGCCAAAGGCGAAGCGTTTGTAGTAAACGAAATTGCTTCTACCCTGAACGTATCTCCTGACGTTGCTTCTGCGGTTATCCTCGAAGTAGGAAAAGGCTTTGGTATAGATACCGGAAAAGTACAAGACGTTTTAAATCATTTTGCTGATAAAGTACAGGCAGGTATTACAGATAATGGATGGAACGGCCTATGGCAAAACGTAGCGCAATTTGCAGCTTCCTATATGGCAACAGGTTCCCTTAATTGGGTAACACTTGCTTTAGGTGTTGTAGAATTTGCAGTACAGCATTACTTAAAAGGAGTAAAATAAAAAGAAACTTCCCGTTAGGGTTGTCAATTGTGATAAGGTTTAGGTTGTAAGCCCCTGAAAGCGAGTTTTGGGGGCTTTATTATTTAAAATATTAAAACTATGACGTATCCAGAAATACAGATAGCTATAGATCAGCTAAAGAACCAACTACCATTCTTGACTATGCAGGAAAAGAATGAGCGTATACAACAGCTTAATGAAGATTTGGCAAGTGTGCCATTTGGTAGCTTTGGTGAAGAAGAACGCTTTGAATTACAACAACAGATAGATGAATTAATGTAGATTATTAATAACCTCAACAGGATTAAACCCTAATCTGTCAATTAATCCGTTTAAATCAATTTTACAGCTTTCTAAGGCACTATACTTAACATCCCCTACTGTTGGCATCCAGTAAACCAAGTCTCCGTCCAGAGTGCTTATAATCTTCCAATAAGCAAAGGGGATGTTAATACCTTTAACACTACCGTAAGTTCCCCATGTTCCGGCATACACTTTTACAGAGCCATATTTAAGGGTTAAGGAACGCTCTAAGTTCTCACTGGCAAGTTCAGTCCCGATATTTTGTGCTTGCGGCTCCGGTGCTAAATTGCGGTTTAAATCCATTGATGCTTTAGCAGAGGTACTATCATAGGCTAAGTCCTCATAAGGAATAACATGGCCTCGTGAATAGCCGGACTTATTATACTTGCTATCAATTGAGGCCGGCCAGAAGGGAATGTGCGCCCTATTGATTTTAACCGTATGTGTTTGACTCAAATGAGTCGCCGTTAATAACTCGTAATTACAGACCGGATTAAGTTTAACCGTATCTTCTATGCTAATATAACCGCCTGTGGTATCTACTTTACAAGGACAGTTGATTTGCGCCTTTAAGTTTAGATTTAAGCCTAAAAGTAAAATAAGGACAATATTAAGTTTACTTTTCATCAGTGGGGGTATTTACGTTAACGTTATCTGCTTGTTGTATCGGTGCTATATCCTGCTTCTTTGATGTAATAGAACCGCCGAAATAAATTCCGAAAATCCCGCCAAGAACAGTACCCCCGATTAAGCCGATAATAAGCGTTAATATCTCTTTTTGGTCACCCCATTTGATAACTATGTACCCGAGTATTAAAGCCGCTACAATCGACCATAAATAAGCCAGATTAGCTCTTGTTTTAGTATCTGTGTCTGAATGTGGTTGTGTAGTATCTGCCATGATTATTTTAATTGTGCTTTAGCATTATGTATTATTTCGTCAACTCCTTGTTGATTGCCTATATAGTTAGGTGAGGCATGATACGCTAAAATGGTATCGGCCATATCGGATAGTACCTGTATGTTATGTAGCAAGTCATCGTTATCTGCATACTTCGCCAATAGCTTCTTTTGGTTTTCATCTAAGTATGCTGCTTTATCTAAAGCCCAACAGATAAATTCACCCATTTGCGCCTGTGTTAAGTTTTGCTCCTGTCCTGTATTCCTGAAGGTGAAGTGCTGATAATCGGTCTTACGGCAGGTTAAATCTGATCCGGCCACATCTGTATTGCTGTAGACTATATCAGTGGGATTACTCATGCCTGATAGGGTTTGCTAATCCTTGAATACCAACTTGCTTTAAACTTTATCTGTGGGGGATTAGCAGCTATAATAGCATCATACCTCGCCTTACGCAACGCAATAATCTTATTGTAAATGTCTTTGGGATTGGCGGCATTAACAGCTTTTAGCGTTTCATTGCCTACATGCAGGTCAACGGTTACTCCGGCTGCTTCTTGCAGGAACTTAGCACCCATGCCCACACCTTGATTGATGTCCGCATCATAAATTTGGTTAGCTACTTGCTGGTCGTTGATTTCACTTAGCCTGTTTACATCCCAATAGTTAACCTTAAATAAAGCTACTGCGGATGATTTAAGCTGTACGTTAGCATTAATGATAGGTATTGCTTTGGCAAGCCCGTATTGAGCTTTTAAATGGTCTATAACTGCCCATCCAGCCCAATGAGGCCAATCTCTGCGGGTCAGGCCAAAGACTGTTTCACCGCCGTTATCATCTGGGTCATTGTCGTAACCTGCTTCTATATGCCCTGTCTTTAATTGTGC
>Ga0224712_10000028_pt1 | contig 21713 bp, 21 predicted proteins | sample DielMetaTC5pm2_FD_171474 | JGI IMG/M metagenome (GOLD analysis project Ga0224712, IMG submission 171474) | Corn rhizosphere microbial communities from Kellogg Biological Station, Michigan, USA - Diel MetaT C5pm-2 (Metagenome Metatranscriptome)... | ecosystem: Host-associated > Plants > Roots >...
CGCAGTCTGGATACTGCAACACGCCCCCGAATACTTGGAACCGACAAGAAGAGGCACAGCATAAGTGGCCCTAGAGACCTTTCAGTTCCTTGACAGCCTCGTGCCGGACAATCCTGTCGTGAGCGATGGCCTTGTCAACGGCGACGACCATATCCGGGGCATCAAGTTTGCCCTGAAGCAGTCCTTCCCGAACATCACGGGAGAAGTGACTGCAACGCAGACCGACCTCAACACCGTCAACACGGGCGTTGTAAAGCTTCAGAGCGCTGGAGTGTTCTTCAGTGCCAACACGACTGACGGCTTCGTCAACTCGCTTGCTGGCGATATCGACGTGCAGCTTCAGGGCGCTGTAGCAGCGACCTTCCAGCGCACAGGCGGCGTCAACTTCTTCAAGGTGAAGGGCGCTCTCCAAGTTGATACGAGCATCACAGGCCCCGGCATGTGCCCCATTGGGTCCATCGTGGTTTGGCCCTCTGACACTCTGCCTCCCACAACGGAAGGCGTGTTCACTTGGTGCAACGGCGCGACGTTCAACAAGACCGACTACCCTACTGCACACGACCGCCTCAACGGCAATGGCACGACGTTCACTGTCCCGAACTACCAAGAGGTAGCTTTGGTGGGCAAGAGCGGTATGGGAGGCGCAACGTCTCCGGGGCTGCTCAACAGCATCTCATCGAGCCTCAAGGCTGTCCTCAACGCCATCTTCGGCAGCGACACTCAGTCGCTCATCGCCAATCAAATCCCGACCATCACAGGCGCTGGCTCAAGCTCCGGTAGCTTCTCTGGCAGCATCTCAGGAACGGCCAACACGGTCATACTTGGCAACTCGTCGGGCGGCGGTATCGGTGGTGGTGGCTCCTTCGGCGTCACAGGCAACGCTGGTGTGACTGGTAGTTGCTCTGGCTCCTACTCAGGCTCCGCTTCGATCACGTCGAACAACACTGGCGGCAGTGCTCCTGTCCACAACAACGTCCAGCCCTCGAAGGCTGTGAACTGGATCATCCGAATTGGGTGATCATCTTCATCTGCAATCCTGACAGTGGATTTGGGGGTAAGGGGGCTATAGAGCCCTCTAAAGCTCCTTAAGAGCAACTATGATGATGATCTATAGAGATCATTCCTTACAGCTATAGAGAGCTTCATAAAGGCTCTCTAGGAAGCTCCTAAGAAGCTCTTACAAGCTTACCCCTCTAGTTCTCTCAACATCATCCCTCTTCCGTGCCCCAAGCGAAGCGACCCACCTTTGGTGGGGCGTGAGCGCTTACGCACGGCTATGGAGCATCCATTGAGCCTCCCAAAGCTCCGCAACCTCGACAAGTACGGGGTCATCACTGACGTTGACCCGTTCGACTTGCCACTTGGTGCTTGGTCGATGGCTCTCAACGTTCGCTTCGAGAATGGCCGTGTTAGCTCTGCGCCTGTGTGGCGAGCTGTTGGCAATCCTCTCAGCAACACCAGCCCTCGCTTTGTGTTCGTCGCGAACAAGGCTGACAGTTCAACGTCCATCTACGTGTGTAACTTCGATGGGACTGTGATCGATTGGACACCTAACGCTGAGACTGATGTTTCCATTACCGGCTTCACGACCAACGAAGCTGAAGCACAGTGGACTGGTGCAGCCCTAGCAGGCGTCGTGTACCTCAATCGGGAAGACAGGCACCCTTGGTGTCTGAAACCAACCGACAGCATCTTCTCTGAAGTCCCTCTGTGGGACAGCGGATGGCACGCGAAGATCATCCGTGCTTACGCTGGTGCGCTGGCAACCTTCAACATCACCAAGGATGGCGTTCGCTATCCTACGATGGTCAAGACTTCCGATATCGTGGCTGATCCGGGTGTGCCCCCTCCCTCATGGGATGCGACCGACGCAACGACCAACGCAGTCGAGAACCCCCTTACGGAGATGAATGGCGAGATTGTCGAAGCTCAGCAGCTTGGCAACGCCATGATCATCTACAGCAACCAAGAAACTTGGCAGATGGCTGCTGATGGTAGTGACGATGTTTACTCGTTTCGCCCTCTGCCCTTCTCGAAGGGTGCAATCGGGACCAACTGCGTCGTTGAAGTAGATAATCAGCACTACGTGTTCGGGGCAGACGACATTTGGAAGCATGACGGCCTGTCGAGCGAGAGCATCGCAGACGCCAAGGTGCGCAAGTTCGTCTTCAACACCCTCAACGCCAAGCAGAGCGACCGCTTCTTCGCCTCGTACAACCCATCGAAGAAGACCATCAGCTTCAACTACGTCAGTGGTGATGCCTACGTGGTCTTCAACGGCAAGGGATGCAACCGCGCGGCTGTCTATCATATCCCCACGGGGACTTGGACGTTCGATGACGTGCCTCTGGCATTTGCCTCTGGCTACGCGAAGGTCTCTCTACAGACACAGACGTGGACCAACGTAACAGGTACGTGGGCGACGGCTGGCGGTACGTGGCAGGACCTCGAAGACGGCTTCAAGCGCACCCTGGTCTATGTGGGCGAGAACGCCAGTGGGCTCACAGCGCGCGTTTACGCACGCGACGACTACGGCCAAGGCTCAAACCTCTCCTCTGACGTGGACACGGTAGCGACGCGGCCGGGTATGCTCCTGCGTGAAGGCATCGACCTTGACGAGTTGGACGCTGAGCTTCGAGGCTACAAGGTGCTCCTAGCACTCTGGCCTCAAGGCCGCCTAGACCCCTCTGCTGCTCCCATGAGCTTCACGGTTGGTGCGACTGACTACCCGTCAGTGCCATACGTCTATGACCCTGCTCAGACCTACGACACAGCCGAGAACTACAAGCTGGACTTCCAAGCGGCTGGGCGCTTCCTCAGCTTGAGGATGGACTACCCCGACTACAAGACAATGAGCCTCAGCGGTTTCGATTTCGATATCGACACCACAGGCTCACGATAGCTCCCGAATAGGCTCTGCCTGCGGGATAGCCAAAGGACTACCGTATGGGCTCCGGCTATCGTCGATAACCCCAAGCGTAGAATGCAGTGTCTCCCATATGGGAAGGCACAGTGCCGTGCGATACGGCTAGGGGCCTACAAGACCACGCTCATGACGTGGCCGGGAGGAGTTGATCACCTCCCGCTTACATTTCAAGAGCCAATGCGGCCCACGCGCGATCAGTGGGGTACATGACCAGCGCCTCTGCCTCCCTCCCCGTACACAAAGCCGGGTGACAGGTACGCGCTGGCCCTCCCTTGGACACACATGGCCGACACAGACGTTCTCAAGCAATACCGCGTGGGCGATCCTCCTACACTGCCGGGCAGCGACAAGCTGTACCTGTCTGAGGAGTTGAAGCGCATCTCAGCCGCGATCAACCTGCTTGTGCAGGTCGCAAAGAAGCTCGAAGCGCGGATGACTGCCAATGGGATTTGAGTTTCACGCCGAGCACGAGCTTTCCTCCTCCGATGAGTATCGCTCAGTGCTTCACGAGCTTCGTGACGAGCACGGCAACCAGATGCTCTGTATCCACATGGACGTGAATGCTGCCCACTTCAAGCCATCCACGCTGAAGAGGATGCAACACGAGTTTGCGTGTCTCCGTCAATGTACGGACGCGCCGATATTCGCCATCGAAGACATTCCCGACGACGCCAAATGGGCTCGATACGTCGGTCACATGGGCTTCGAGTTCTCCAGTCGTGTTGAATGCACGGACGGTCACTCGCGACGATGCTTCGTCAGCAACAAAAAGAACAAGAATGACGACTTCCAGCACTTCCTCGACGCAGAGCAGCGCTCCGTGGTCAGTACAGCAGCCGTACCTGACGCAAGCGTTCGGTCAGGCCTCGACCAACCTCAATAACGCCAACGCGAACACCTACACGGGTCCGCAGATTGCGCAGATGACCCCTGATCAGCTTGCGAACTTCCGCAACATGATCGGGTACGGCTCCAACCTCAACGGCGCTAACACGTCTGGCACGGTTGGAGCGACGACTGCCAATCAGGGCTCTAGCGCCCTTGGTGCAGCCCTTCAGGGCCTCACGAACTATACGCCGCAGGGTACGCCTCAAGACAACATCGACTACGCCAGCAAGGTCGCCAGTGACGGAAACGTCAGCGCCTTGACGCAGGCGGCGATGCGTGACGCTACCAATCAGGTCAACGAGCAGACGCTTCCTGCCTTGGCTCGTGCGAACGCCATGAGTGGCAACACCATGAGCAACCGCAACGCCATCTCTCAGGGATTGGTGGAGCGCGGCTTGGCCGATACGACCGCCGACACGAGCGCGAACATTCGCGGTCAGTTGTTCAACGCTGGTCTGTCGCAGGCAGAGCAAGCACGAGAGGCAAACAACAACAGCACACTCTCTGCGCTTACTAGCGCGGCAGGTGCTGGCACAGGTGCAGTCGGAACTGGTGTTGGGGCTATTGGCTCTGGCATCGATCAGGCTGGAAATCTGTTCAACCTCGCTGGTCAAGGCGGCGCTGGACTTCAGCAGAACAACCAGAACGCCATCGACAACTCGAAGGGCGTTGATGAGTACGCCAACAGTCAGGCCGCTCAGAACCTTCAGAACTTCTTCAACATCATCGGTGGTCAGAATTGGGGCGGAACGTCTTCGGGTACGCAGACGAGCACACCGAGCACTTGGAACACCATCGGCTCCGCCCTTGGTATTGGCTCAGCGCTGTTCAAGCTCTCCGACCGCCGCCTGAAGAAGGACATTCGCTGCATCGGACAGGCCGACAACGGCTTGCCGATCTACACGTTCCGCTACCTCAACGACCCCAAGGGCGAACTCCACATGGGCTTCATGGCTCAGGACGTGGAGAAGGTTAAGCCAGAAGCAGTGTCGAAGGTTGGTGGTATCATGGCAGTCAACTACGAACTGGCAGTCAACTAATGGCTCAGTGGGACCCGCGTTGGGGCGACGCCATCGCCTCCATCGAGAGTAGCGGCGGTAACTACGGCCTGCTTGGTCCCACGACCAAAAGCGGAGACCGCGCCTATGGCAAGTATCAGGTCATGGGCAACAACATCGCGGACTGGACCAAGAATGCTCTTGGCCGTGCGCTGTCGCCGCAAGAGTTCTTGAACGACCCTGACGCGCAAGAAGCTGTCTTCAAGCAACAGTTTGGAAACTCCGTTGATAAGTACGGCAACCCGCAAGATGCGGCGTCGGTCTGGTTTAGCGGTCGTCCTATGGCTCAGGCAGGGAACGCAAGTGACATTCTCGGAACGACTGTCCCCGGCTACGTCAGCAAGTTCAACAACTACCTCGATCATCCACTCCAGCAGTCCGCTGGTGCCAGAGCAATCAACAACGCAGCCCCTCAAGGAGGAGCAATGAATACTGCCCCGCCTGACGATGGCTTCATGGGTGCCCTGCTCAACCGCATCAACGGTAGTAACAGCAACGCCGCTCCAGGAGCGCAGCCATACGACTTGGGCGACGCCATGGGTAACGCTGGTGCAGCCATGATGGCGCTCGACAACGCCAAGGGCGCTGCTGTGCTCGCGTCGATGACGCAAGCGAACCGCAAGGCCGCCAACCCGGCGCAGAAGATGACCGAGTGGTCCTACGAGCCGAGCACTGGCGTCTTCTATCGCACCGACCCGCGCACTGGACAACTTCAGACCATGCAGGGCAACGCGAAGGAGAAGGAAGCCAAGCCGGTTCCTGAGCAGGCGATGAAGTACGTAGGCGACAATATGTCGAACTACGACTACCTCACCCAAAGTGCGCAGAACGCCGCAGACATTCTTGACGATATCAAGAAGGGCAACCTCGACCTTGGCCTGTTCAAGAACTGGATCAACTCCGGTAAGAACGTGGCGGGGATGAGCGACGACCAGTCGCGCGCCCTTGCTCGCTTTCAGCAGTTCCAGCAGGGCCTCGTCAACGACAATCTGCGGCTCAACAAGGGCGTGCAGACCGAAGGCGATGCTTACCGCGCCCTCAAGGAGTTCGCCTCCAGTGGCGCGAACTACGATAACGCAGCGGCGACTGAAGCGCTCCAGCGCATCATCAAGAAGAACAAGGAAGCGGTGCTCAACAGGGGCTCCCGTATTCTTGATAGTCATGAAGCCAACTATCCCGGCAACGACGAAGCCTTCCAGCCCTATACAGATCAAGTGAACGGTTGGAAGAACGCTTTCAGCGACATTGATAGCCGCTTGGCTGCTCAGCCCTCTGCGGCTGCACCTGCAACTGGCGGCTTCAGGATCATCAAGGGACCCCACTAAGGAGCGATAATGCCGCAGTACACTGTTGGCCTGCCTGACGGCAAGCAAATGGTCGTAGAGGCCGACAGCGAAGACGCGGCACTCTCCGGTGCTCAGAACTGGTACTCTCAGAACAGTTCACAGAAGCCCGACACGTCGATGATGGGAGCACTCTCTCAGGGTGCTTCCGACCTCGTGACGGGCGTTGGTAAGACCGTCAAGGATTACGTCAGTCCCGACACTGGCAAGGCCATTGCAGACAAGGGCGCTACCCTCGCCAGCAAGAATTATCAGCCTGCGTCCGAAGAGTTCATACATCCTTCGGACGGTGCGTCGAACCACACAATGGGGCTCGACTGGTCTGCGCTGCCTCGTGCAGCCGTGGAACAGGCTCCCGGCCTCGCCCTCGACATTGGCGGCCAGATGCTCACGAAGCGTCTTGGTCCAGCCGCTCAGTACATCGCCAACGCCGTCACCTATGGTGCGCGGACGCTTGGCAACGAGGCTGAGAAGAGGGCAGCAGCAAGAACAGGCGACGCCAACGCGGAGCCAACGGCTGAAGACAAGCTCACGGGCTTGCAGTCTACGCTCGCTCAGACCGCCCTCAACAAGATTGGCCTGTCCGGCATCACCAACCCTGCGAAGGTGATTGGTACAGGCGCTCAAGGCGTCCTGCGCGCTGGTGGCAACGTGCTGAAGTCGGCTGCGAAGGAAGGCCTGACCAACGCTGGTCAAGACCTAATCTCGCAGGGCTTCATCAAGAAAGGCACTGACCAGCCGATTGACGCGCAAGAAGCGCTTGGCGCTGGTGTCATGGGCGCTGGCGGTGGCGCTCTATTCTCCGCACCACATGCGGCGAAAGAGGCGCTAACCTCAGTACGAATGAACGATCAGGCTGGCGACGCTCACACAGCGATGGCAGCTAACCGCATCACGGAACACGCTGGCGGCACGGACACGCTCGCTGACCCGAAGGTGGCTTACAAGGCCACGCAGGGCGCGATTGAAGACGTGAGGCGAGAGATTGGTGACGCTGCGAAGCGCACCAGCAACCCCTCTACCGAGGCCTCCAACGCCATCGCCGCTGCAAAGAGCGGTGAAGCTCTCACTGATAAGCAGACGGCTGCGGTTGACGCTGAAGGCAATGACCAACTGTCGTCCCTCGTGCGTCAGGCTACCGCGCTCAGCAAGCTCACTGACATGGGCAACTTCGATAGCGGTGAAGGCCGCTTCGCAGGCGGCGCAAGCGAGTTCGCGCGCAATAACGCTCGTGCAGCGGTCTACGGACTGACTGGAGCGGCTGCGCTTCCTCACATGGTGGCTCAGGGGGGCGTTGGTCTAGACAGCCTCTCTGCCTCTGTACCTCACCTTGCGGAAGCAGCGGCGGCCGGTGTTGCTGGCTACAAGGGCCTGAAGCTCGCTGACAAGGCGCTTGGCTTCGCCTCGCCTGCCAAGACGTTCGCAGAACGCTTCGGAGACACCAGCGGCAACGTCCGTGTACCACTCCAGCTTAACCAGAGCCCGACAGGGCCGAAGGTGACGCCTCAGAACAGCCTCACCCCGGCCCAGCCGTGGGGACTTATCGCGCCGAAGCCGACACCGTTCAAGCCTGACGTGCTTGAGCCCGGTATCGCTAAGATCGTTGAGAAGCTTCAGAACCAGAAGCAGCAGCAGACGGCGCGCGCGGCCATGCCGCTGCTTAGGCAGTTGGCATCGCAGAGCAAGCCGCCTGCTCCTCCCGAGCCCGACACGACGCTGCAAGACGCCATCACGGCGGGCAAGCAGGTTGTGAAGGATCGGCAGTGGGCTGACAACCTCCGACAGCGCTTCGAGGCCGAACAGGCTGCGAACGCTCCGCAGGCTTCTGCTGCACCGACGATGGATCAGACGATGGCCGCTACTGCGAAGCTCGCTAAGGGCCTCCAGAAGATGGCTGACCTTCGCCAGAAGGGTCTTGGAAGCAATCAGGCGGAAGCTGAAGCAGCCGTGTCTCCGATGATCCAAGAGCAGGGTGGGCTCGATGCCGTCATGAACCCCATGATGGGCAAGCGAGCAAGCGAACTCATCGGTGCCGCCAATGCGCTGAAGAAGCTCCGTGCTCAGCCTGAAGAGGAAGCGCCAACACCGCAACCCGCACCAGCCGCTCCTGCGCCTGCGATGGGTCCGAAGGGTGTTGACCCCACTGGAGCGACGCCGCTCACGGTGGCTGACATTCTCTCTCGCATCTCTGGCGAGGCTCCGAAGGCCGAAGCTCCCAACGCTGCTGCTGTGTTCACTCTCCCTGAGAGCCCGCACAGCTTCAAGACGCCGCAGGAAGCCGCTCAGGCCATCTACAACGAGGCCGTGGCAGGCGGGAAGATCATCCGCCACGCAGAGGGCTTCAAAGCCGGTACGACCCGTCGATTGGCGGGCGAGGAAGCAATCTACAACAACATCTCCAAGGCGCTCTCCAGCGTCGCGGAGCGTGGTGCCTTCCACAAGTACCTAGCAGCCCTGTGGGGCTCCGATAGTCCTGAAGTCGTAACCCAAGTCCGTGAGCACATGCTTGCTGAGTTTCCGCAACACGCCGGAACGATCAACAAGCATCTGTCGGACCAAGCGATCAAGGACCTATGGACGAAACCCGCAAAGAAGAAGTGACGAAAAAGGGCGGGAGGCCGCCTAAGCGTGAGCAAGCCCCGCGCAAGAAGCAGCCTCCCAAAGGCCCTCGCCGTCCCGCTCGTTCCCGTGCAGTCAAGAAGTTGCACGAGGACAACCCGATTTATCACGCACGCGTGCTGATGGCGCTCGAAAAGGGCCGCCGCAAGCAAAGTGTCCCTAGCCGCCTTGGTGTCCCCGATGGGTGGAGCCGAGGGCAAGCGGACATGCAGCGTGTGTATGACGGCATCAAAGCCGACCTCATCATAGACCGAATGAAAGCAGAAGGCATGGTTGACGAAACCAAACCCGGCGACTTCGAAATCCTCATCGTTGAAGTCAACGGCGAGCAGAAAGAAGTTCGCATCCCGAAGACCGAAGCGGGAATGGCCGAAGCCGCTCTGCGTGAAGCCGTGATTGGCGCGATCAGCCCACTGACGCACTCGAAAGAGAAGCCGACTTACATTCGCACCGTCCTTGAGTGGACGAAGGCGAAGCCTGCGCAGACCAGCAACGTGAACCTCAATTCTGAGGATTGGCTGGATGCAGCACTGAAGGACAACAATGGCGACCGAACAGGAGAAGATAGCCCTTCGTAGGCGCTTCTACGAAGACTTCGACTTCTACAGTCGTCACGCGCTGAAGGTCCGCGCGAAGAACAACGAAATCCGCAACTTCACGCTCAACGCGGTGCAGAGGCGTTTCAATGCAGAGGTCGAAGACCAACGCAAGCGCACTGGCCGCGTCCGCAAGATCATCCTCAAGGGACGACAACAGGGCTTCTCGACCTACGTGGGCGGGCGGAAATACTTCCGCCTGTCTCAGCGCAAGGCGAAGAAGGGCCTCGTTGTCGCCCACAAGGCGGACAGCACTCGTGCGCTGTTCGATATGTACCGGCGATACCACCAGTCCTGTCCGCCGATGCTCCAGCCCGAGACCGCCTACTCCTCACGTAAGGAGTTGGTGTTCTCGAAGCTTGATACCGCCATCGTGGTTGCTACCGCAGGCGGCGATGGCATCGGACGCGGCGAGATGTTCTCCGACATGCATCTCTCTGAGATTGCCTTCTGGCCCGCGAATGCCGCCGCAGAGAACTTCAACTCTCTCATGCAGTGTCTCCCGAACATGGACGACACTGAGTGCTACATCGAGAGCACCGCGAACGGGTTCAACCTGTTCAAGACGCTGTGGGATGGTGCCGTAGCTGGCGAGAACGAATTTGAGCCGTTCTTCGCAGCTTGGTTTGAAACCCCTGAGTACCGTATGCCGGTCGTAGAGGACTTTGAGCGCACGTTGGAAGAAGAAGACCTCGTGTCTCTCTACGGCCTCGACAACGAACAGCTTATGTGGCGTCGCCGCAAGATTGCAGCCAACGGTCGCGACCTGTTCATGCAGGAGTATCCTTGCTGCCCCGACGAAGCGTTCATCGCTTCCGGCCGTCCCGTGTTCAACCCTGAGCAGATTGTCGAGCTTATTGGCTCTGCCCCGGCCATCCTCAAGTCGATGGACGTTGAAGAGACTGGCGCTCATCTGCGCATCGCAGAGACGCCCGTGGGACGTATGAAGGTTTACCGCGAGCATGAAGCTGGCGAGCAGTATGCCATCGGCGCTGACGTGGGCTTGGGCATCAAAGACGGCGACTGGTCAGTTGCGCATGTCCTCGACAGCGAGAAGCGCCAAGTAGCGGTCTTCCGTGCTCAAGTGCATCCCGACTACTACGCGGACATTCTCGCAGCCATCGGACGCTACTACAACGACGCACTGATTGCTCCAGAGCGCAACAACCACGGCCTCGTGACGTGTCTGCGGCTCTACAAGGACCTTCAGTACCCCAACGTCTACCTCGACCTCAAAGAGGGGCAAATCGAGGATCAGGACACCCTCAACATCGGACACTACACCGACGTGAAGACGCGACCGCTCATCATCGACCGCCTACGCGGCTCGATGCGCGAGGGCGATATCACTGTCAACGACGTGACAACGTTGAAGGAGATGCAAACCTTCGTGGTGAATGAAGCGGGCAAGATGACTGCCGAAGCTAACTGTCACGACGACACGGTTATGGCTCTCGCCATCGCCAACCACATTCACCCCGGACGTGCAACGCCCGTCATTGTCCCTGACGACTACTATGTGAACGCAATTTAATGGTTGATACAAAGAAGAAGTACGGGAAGACGGAAGACGAGATTATGAGCTTGGTTGACCCTGCGGTCAGCCGCTCCACGTCATGGTGTGATACCCAACTGTCGTCCGAACGCACACGCCTCCAGCGCTATTACGACGGCCAACTCCCGAAGCGCCATCACGAAGGTAGCTCCAGCTACGTGTCGTCTGACGTGCAGGATGGCGTCGATAGTATGCACGCGCAGTTGCTCGAAGTGTTTGGGGGCTCGCATGATATCGTGCGCTTCAAGCCGTTGAACCTCAACGACGTGGACGCTGCGAGGCTTGAAACCTCGTACATCGCCTATTTGATCATGGAGGAAAATCACGGCTTCGACCGCTTCTCCGACGTGATCATGGACGGTCTCAAAGGCCGTAACGGCGTCATCCAATATTATTGGGAGAACTGCGTCGAGAGAGACGAGCACACCTTCGAGGGTATGTCCCTTGATGACGTGCAGGCTCTAGCGGCTCAAGAAGACGTTGAAATCGACGCGCAGTTAGACAGTAGCGATCAAGTCAACGATTATCTATCCAACGCCCAAGGTCCTACCTACAGCGGTACTTGGACGCGCATCATCGATAAGTCCGGCTTGCGTGTCGAGAACGTTCCTCCAGAGGAATACTTCTCTGACGGCACCAAGAAGCGCCGCCAAGACGGCGTGAGAGGGCGTAAGACCCTCAAGACCCGCTCTGAGTTGGTCAAGGACGGCTATCCGAAGGATAAGGTTGAGAAGATCGGGACCAGCAACGAACTGGACTTCGATCAGGAGCGACAGGAGCGTGACAAAGGCACCAGCGACGGTATGCAGCGTGACGCTGCGCAGCCCGAACTGGAGCACGTCATGCTCTACGAGACGTTCATCCAGCTTGCCCTCAAGGGCGACGGAACGTCCGCTCTGTACCGCATAGTCCATGCGGGTGGTCAGTTGTTCGAAATGGACGAAGTGGAGTGTGACAACTTCCTCGACTTCGTACCGCTTCGTCGGCCGCACTCTCAGTTCGGCAACAACTTTGCCAAGCGCATCGTCCCGACGCAGAACGCACGTACCGTGCTCACGAGGGCCATCCTCGACCACACGGTTACGACGACCAACCCGCGCTGGACGGTTCTCAACAACTCGTTGACGAACCCCAAGGAGCTTCTGGACAACCGCCTTCGTGGCATTGTCAACGTGAAGAACCGCGACGCGATTGGTGTGCTGCCTTACCCGACGATGAACCAGTTCGCCATGCCGGTTCTGGAGATGCTTAAGAGCAACAAGGAAGAGACCACTGGCCTCTCCTCGCTGTCTCAGGGCCTCAACAAGGACGCCATCTCCTCGCAGAACTCGCAGGGCATGGTGAACGACCTAGTGAACCTATCGCAGGTTCGTCAGAAGATCATCGCCCGCAACTTCGCGATGTTCGTATTTGACCTGTTCCTCGCGTGCCGCAAGCTCGTTATCGAGAACCAGACCCGCAAGAAGGTTTGGGAGTTCGACAACAACTTCGTCAACATCGACCCGAAGCTCTGGACGCCAACGCGTATGGTCCAGGTATCGCTCAATGTCGGTTACGGCGAGCAGGAGAAGGAAGCGGCGAAGTACGCCCAATTGTGGGGTATGCTCTCGACCGACCCGAAGGCGTCGTTGTTCTGTCCGCCAGACAAGCAGTACAAGCTGCTCACGGACGGCATGAAGAAGAACGGCTTCACCAACTTCAACGACTACATCATCACGCCTGATCAGGTCAAACCGCCCGGCCCCGATCCAATGGAGATGCAAAAGCTCCAGATTGAGGACAAGAAGGCACAGGCGATGCTCCTCACGGCACAGGCCGCAGCCGACAAGGCGCAAGGCCACCATGAGATTGAGATGATGAAGGTGCAGATATCTCAGCTTCTCGCGCATGTGAAGGAGATGACTGCGCAGCGTGACGCCGACCGCAAGGACATGGATATCGCCAACAAGGTGAACGTGTCGCAGCGTGAGACGCATCTGCTTGAAGTCGCTCCCACGGCCGCTGAGAAGGCCATCGTCAGCCCGTAAAGGATCACAATGAACCCTCTTGCTCTGCTGATGCTGGCACAAGGCTCGACCCACGGGATGGGTCAGCCCTTCTACGGTAGCCAGACCAGCGACCTCAAGGGCCTCACGGACGCGCTTGCTGCCTACAAGCAGTTTGCGCCCACGGAGGTCAACGAAGCGGACAAGGGAGACAGCCAAAAGCAGTCCCCCATCGACCGCATCAAGGCGGCCTTTCAGTCGCTCAAGGACATGCACCAGCCTGACGCAAGCGTGGCTAATAATGCGCCTGCGGACAGCCCGTATTATGGGCCGCTTGGTGCCAATCCCAACGCTCAGTTCTATGGGCCGTTGGGTGCTCCTGCACCGCAGGCTCCCTCGCAGGCTCCTGCTCCAGCCCCTTCGGCTGGCGTGCCGATGCCTCAGCCGCGTCCCGCCGACGCTCCACAAGCACCCTCTCCCATGATGAGCCTCTTTCAACGTTCCGCAGCGTTGCAGCAAGACCCGCTCACGGGAGACTACATAGACCCGACCGCCGCAGCGAAAGCCAACGCGCAACCGGGCATCTTCTCCAAGCTGTTCGCTTGAGAACTCGCGGGGAGGTCGCCGTATGGGGCCTCCCTGCCCCTTTCAAAGGACACATGAGAACCGAAGACGAAACTGTCTCGCTAGGACAGTACGCGAAGGCGCTTGTCTCCAACGACGCATTCAACGTGCTCTACCGAGAATACACGGACTCGATGCTCTCTCGCATTATCGAGAGCCAACCACACGAAACCAAGGTGCGTGAGTTTGAATACGCACAGGTGCGAGCCATGACTGGCTTCATCAATCATCTCGTAGGTCTCGCTGAGGCTGCTGAGAAGATCATTCAGAAGAACGACAACCCGGTTCAAGACCCTGACGAAGCGGGTCTGGACTTAGAGGACTAAAGAACTGCTCATGCCACCCATCCAACAGGACGGTGCTACCGATATTGAATACAGCAGCGATGACGCCGCTGACGCTTTCTCGAAGTTGTGGAAGTTGGACGCTCCTAACGAGCCATCCGAAGACGACAAAGAGAAGAAGCAGGAAACTGCTGAAGACGAAACGCCGAATGACGACGTTGAAGCCAATGACGCGACTGAGACCTCCGAGGAAACTCCAGAGGGCGAGGAAGGCGATGAAGGCGACGACGAGAGCGAAGGTGAAGACGAAGGCAAACAGCCTACCGTCGAAATCAAGGACGACCACCAATTCGAGGTCACTGTTGACGGACAGCAGATCAAGAAGTCGTTGGGCGAACTGAAGCGCCTCGCTGGTCAAGAAGCAGCCCTGACGCGTAAAAGTCAGGAAGTCGCTACACAGCGCAAATCGATTGGCGAACAGAGTGCCGTGCTGCTTGCGCAGCAGCAAGCCCTACTGGACCGCGCCAAGAAGCGCTACGAGCCCTACGCCAACCTAGACCTCCTTGCAGCCTCGAAGAACCCGAACATCTCCGCAGAGGAGTTGGTCGCCGTTCGCAACGCTGCTCAGGCCGCCTACGACGACGTGAAGTATCTCGAAACCGAGACCTCCCGTGTCGCTGAGGCGCTGCGCGAGCAGGCCCGCAAGGAATTGATGGAGCAGGCACAGGAGAGCCTTAAGACGCTCTCTGACCCTGAGAAGGGCATCGAGGGGTTCAACCAGCAAGTCTATGGCGATATCTGCACGTTCGCAGTCGAGCAAGGACTGCCCGCCGAAATCGTCAATGACCTCGTGAACCCCGCAGCTATCAAGCTGATCAACATGGCTCGTCTCTACGCAAAGGGACAGAAAGCCGTCCAGACCGCGAAGCCGGACAAGAAGAAAGCTCCGAAGCGGATTGTGAAGGGCACTGCCTCTGCCGAGACGACCAAGAAAGTAACGACGACCGCCAAGAGCGCTGAGCCCATGAAGAGGCTTCAGAAGTCTGGTGCGGTTGAGGACGCCGCTGACGCCTTCATGGCGCGCTGGAACCGTCCTAGCGAAGACTAACCAACTCCACAACTAAGAAGAAGAAAATGGCTAACGAATACACGTCCTACGACATTGTTGGTGCGAAGGAAGACGTTTCCGATATCATCACCAATATCACGCCTACCAAGGCTCCCTTCACCAGCCTGACCAAGCAGGAGACCGTCCACAACAAGGTATTCGACTGGCAGGAAGACGCGCTGCGTGACCCTGCGGCGAACGCACAGGTCGAAGGCTTCGACGCCTCTCCGGTGGCGCGTACTCCGACCACGATGCGTGAGAACGTCACTCAAATCTTTGAGGACACCTTCTCCGTCACTGGCACGAACGATGCCATCTCGAAGTATGGTCGTGGCAAGGAGAGCGCCTACGAGGCCTCCAAGGCTGCGGCTGCGCTGAAGCTCGACCTTGAGCGTGCGTACACCTTCAACGACGCTGCGATGGTCAAGCCTACCGACAACACGACTGCTCGTGTGTTCGCTGGTGTGCAGCGCCAGATTGACGCTGGCAACATCGTCAAGACCGGCGCAGTCGGCACCAAGATCAGCGAAGAGAACTACCTCGACGCTCTTGAGGCTCTCTACAACGCTGGCGCTGAGGCGACCATCACGCTCGTGACCCCGACGAACTCCCGTGTGTTCGCTGGCTTCACTGGTGCGGCTGGCCGCTCCCGCGTCTTCAACGATGGTACCAAGACCCTCGTGAACGCTGTGAACCTCTACGTCTCGCCTTATGGCGAAGAGAAGATCGTTCTGTCGCGTCACCTGAAGACTGGTGACACGCTGATGTTCGATCCTTCCATGTGGAAGCGTGTTGCGCTTCAGGGCCGTAACTGGTTCCGCGAGACGCTGGCGAAGACCGGCGACAAGCTCTCGATGATGATCGTAGGCGAGTTCTCGCTGAAGCACATGCACCAGAAGGCTTCGGCCTTGGTGCGTGAGAGCGCCTAGTAGCGACTAAGTTTGTGTGGAGGGTCCTAACGCGAAGCGATGCTCCGCTTAGTGGCCCTCCCACTTCTTAAAGGACAACATGAAACTGCTTGATACAAACGTCACGCTCTTGGATAGCGCTGGCGAACTTGGTGTTCAATTCACCCAAGATATCCCTGATGAGTTCGTACAGGACATTCAGGACCGCTTCACGCACGCGAATGATGCAGTCGGAGGCGAATTTCTTTTCGTAGGCTCAGTGCCAACCGGCGTTGTCGATCGGTGGATGCGCGAGGGCTACAACATATTCGAGGAACCCATCCGTAAGACACTCGCCAAGCTCAAGGCTGAGAACTTCGGGCGGTTCGTCGCGACTTCCAAGAGCATCTAAATGGCAATGGACTACGCAGCGCTGAAGACAGACTTCCTTGGTCTGTTGAAGAGGCGCGACATTACGGACACGCAGGCTGATGGTTTTATCCAGAAGGCCGTGAACCGCACGCAGCGAGTGCTGCGCATTCCGCCCATGGAGAAGTCCATCGCTGTCACTTACGACGGCACAATCATCACTGATGGACAACTCCCCATCCCTTCGGACTACCTGCGCCTCATCACCATGACGGCGACTGACGTAGATGGCGGAGAAAGGGAAATAAAGCAGGCCGATCTCCAGAGCGTTCTAGCGCTCCGTGAGCCCTTCTACATCGCTTCCTGTCCTCGCAAGTTCGTCCGTCGTGGGGGCTATTGGGTGTTTGGTCCGGAACCTGCGGTTGGTACGGTCTTCCGTATTGACTACTACGACGAGTTTCCCACGCTCACTAACGACAGCGACACCAACTACCTGACGCAGGGCGCAGCCGATCTTATCACCTACGGAGCACTTCGGTTCGCAGCCGACTACTTCATGGATAAGAGGCGCGACGACTTCGAGAACACCTTCCAACTCATCAAGGGTGAAATCGAGGATCAGGCGCAGACAGATGCGCTGATCAACGCCGAAGTATCGGCACCCTACATCTTTCCAGAGGATTGCTAAAACATGGGCAGCGGCTTCTTCGACGGTCCTCAGATTGGCGAGGTCGTGGACCAACAGGGCTTCTATGACGGCCCTGCGTACACTCAGATGGACCCTACGGCCATCGAGAACTTCAAGGACGAAGCTGCTGCTTCCGCTGCTGCCTCTGAGGCATCTCATCAGGCCGCCGAGGCCGAACGCATCGCCGCTCAGGCTGCTGAAGCTGATGCGACCGATCAGGCCAACACTGCGACCGCTGCTGCTGGCGTAGCGGCAGGTCAGGCGACAATCGCCACCAATCAGGCAGGCATCGCCACCACGCAAGCAGGCATCTCTACCACTCAGGCTGGTAATGCTGCTACCAGCGCCTCTGACGCCCTCACGAGCGCTAACAACTCTGCTACAAGCGCTGCTGCGGCTGCGACCAGCGAGACTAACGCGGCGGCCTCTGAAGCCTCATCAGCGGCTCATGACACGTCTGCAGGTACTCACGAAGTCAACGCGGCTGGTAGCGCCTCTGCGGCTCACACGAGTGAGGTCAACGCAGCAGCTAGTGCTGCCAGCGCAGCGAGTGCGGTCAGCACGGCTATCACCAACCTAGTTGGCAGTGCTCCGTCAACTCTTGACACGCTGAAAGAGATTGCTGACGCGTTAGGGGACGACCCGAACTTCGCGACCACGATGACGACCGCGTTGGGTCTCAAGGCTCCTCTAGCCTCTCCAGCGCTCACTGGCACCCCTACGGCTCCTACGGCTCCTGTTGCGGACAACAGCACCAAGATTGCCACGACGGCCTTCGTGCTCGCCAACAGCATCTCCGATGCTCCCGCCGACGGCAACGAGTACGCCCGCAAGAACAACGCGTGGGCTCTTGCTGCTGGTGCTGTGAGTATTCAGGACACGGCGCCCACTGGGTTAACCCCGGGCTCCCTGTGGTGGAATAGCCTCAACGGTCAACTCTACGTTCTCTTCGGCACTGCGTGGGTTGCTGCGAGCACCATCGCTTCGCTTCCCGGCACTGTGCAGTACGACGTGGTGCAGGCCCTCAGCGCTGCTCAGCAGACGCAGGCTCGGCAGAACATCGGCGCGGCTCCTGCGGTATCCACACTCACCAATTCGATCAGTGCAGACGTGGCGCTAAACAACACCGCGAATTATTTCGACGGTCCTAGCGTCAACGCGGGTTCAACCGGCTCTTGGTACGTTTCCGGTACCGTGACGGTCACCGACACGGCGATTGCGCGCGTATTCGCCAAGCTGTGGGACGGGACCACGACCGTCGCGAGTAGTCAGGAGCGCATTGAGGCCGGTACCACCATTCGGTCCATAGCCTTGTCTGGCATTATCACAAACCCGGCCGGAAATATTCGGATCAGTTGCAGTGACGTGACGAACACGACAGGTAAAATCCTTGCCAATAACACTGGCGTTGGGTTCGATAGTACCATCACCGCAGTGAGGATCGCCTAATGCCCCTCTCATTCCCCTCATCCCCCTCGGTCGGCCAACTCTACCCATCGCCCCCCATCACCAACACTCCCGTATGGAAATGGGACGGCTCCGAATGGGTCCTCTCTAGCGGCACGACTGCTTCCGTACTTACTCAATTCGAGTACACGGGCCTCACGACCTGCACAGGCACGGACAACAACGGTGCGACCTTGGCTTACCAGCCGGGCCTCATCGAAGTCTTCGTCAACGGCCTGAAGCTCAACAAGGGTGACTACACGGCGACCAATGGCACCTCGGTTGTCATTGGCTCGACTGTTGGTGCCACAGACCTCGTTACGATCCTCGCGTTCGCTGCGATCAGCGGTTCGAACACGTTGGCTCCTTCGAACGACTTGAGTGACGTTGCGAGCGCAAGTGCGGCTCGGGCGAACATTGGTGCTGCACTTGCCCCAACGGTGTTCACGAACGCTCTCACCGCCGACGTAGCCCTCAACAACCTCTCGACGTTCTTCGACGGACCTTCGGTTGCTCAAGGTACTAGCGGTACGTTCTTCGTCATTGGCGCGGTTCTGATCTATGACACCAACGGTGCAGCCGCGTCTTTCGACCTGAAGCTGTGGGATGGCACTACCGTCATCGACAGCGCGCGCGCGGAGGTGCCTTCAGCGCAATTTAGAAACAAGATCACGTTGCAGGGGGTCATCACGAACCCGGCAGGTAATCTACGAGTGTCGGTGAATGACCGAAGCTTCACCACAGGCAAAATCGCGTTCAACCAGTCTGGCTTGGGTAAAGACAGCACCATCACAGCCGTGAGGATCGCCTAATGTCCGTCTCCAAAATCCTCACCAATGCCATCCTCGGCTCTCACTTCGCTCCCGACATAATTGTTGAGGAGCAGCAGCCGAGTGGCACGAATGCAGGCACGGCCACACCTGGTTCTTGGTTGAAGCGTGCCCTGAATACGCTTGTTCGCAATAATGGCTCTATAGCGTCTTTAGCTTCAAACCAGATCACCCTACCTGCCGGTACTTACTATTTCTCGTGGAATGCCCCAGCTTTCGCGGTAGATCGACATAGGACGCGCATACAGAACATCACTGACGCGACCACGGTCGCTCTGGGCACTTCTGACTGTGCTAGTTCAGGTACTGCCTCCGGTTTCAACCGATCTGCGGGGTCATGCGTCGTGTCCATCGCTTCCTCCAAAACGTTTGAGTTGAACCATCAGGTACAGACAACTCAAGCCGCCAACGGTCTTGGTATTTGTGGCAGTTTCGGCACGGAAACCTACGCGCGCCTTGAAATCACGAGACTAGCTTAAAAGCATGAACCTCCAAGACCGCCTCATTGCCGATTGGCATTGGGTGCTCAAGCGCTCGTGGTCCGTCCGCTTCTTGGCTGTCGCAGCGCTCTTATCTGGCGCTGAGACGGTCTTGCCGCTCTTTCAAGCGCGCATACCTCACGGACCCTTCGCCATCGCTTCATTCATCCTCACGGCTGCTGCGTTCGGCGCGCGGTTCGTGGCTCAGACCAGAGACGAAGACAAGAAGTAAATGCCCCAACTCAAGACCTCTCACAAGGTCGGGGGTGCCGCTGCTGCTGCCGTCATCGCTGCTACTGTAGCCTTCCTCCCTAATTGGGAAGGAACGGACTACGTTGCCAAGCGAGACGCCATCGGCACTGGTCATCCGATCACATGGTGTCATGGACAGACGCCAGCCGACGAACCCAACATGAAGGTACACGTCGGACAGCGCTTCACCAAAGAACAGTGTGACGCTGAGCTTGCCAAGAGCCTGCCCAAGTACCTCGACAAGATTGGTCCAGCCGTCCACGTCGCTATCCCGGTCAAGTCGATGGCTGCTCTCTTGGACGCGTCCTATAACGCTGGTGCAGGAGCCGTCATCAAGTCACCTATGGTGCGCCAGTTCAACGCTGGCAACTTCAAAGCGGCCTGCGACGCCTTCAAGGGCTGGTACGTCCGCTCAGACGACAAGGTGCGCAAGGGCCTCATCGCCCGCCGCGCTGGAGAGACCGTAGGCGACACTCGCAAGAGCGAGCGTGCTCTGTGCATCGAGGGCCTGAAGGACACCACGACGCCTCTGTACCTCTATGGAGCGCCTGTGGAGCCTCAAGAGCCTCCGAAGCCTATCGAAGCCCCTAAGACCGCTACTGCCTCTTGGCAGGAATGGTTCTGGAGTAAGTAATGCCCTGGATACTCTCCTACGTGGGCTCTCACTTCGCCCTCATCATCGCAACCGTGCTCGCAGTCATCCTCTTGGGTGCTGTGGCGTGGTTCGCAAAGAACTGGAAGGTCGCCGTGGCTGCTGTTGCGGTCGTGGTGGCTGGTCTCGCCTATCAGCAGATTGACAAGAGCGCCTATCAGCGCCGTGTGGCCGAAGAAGCCGCTGCTCAGGTGAAGACCCTGCAAGGCCGCCTCAACACGGTCAACGCCGTCAACGAGGCGTATGGCAAGCGCTACGCGTCCGACCAGAAAGAACTCTCCGAACTCAGAAAGCTTGCTCGTGAAACTCCAGCTAATAGCTCCCCTTGTCTTGATCGGGACGCTGCTCGCAGGGTGCGATCAATCCACTAGCGGCGTACCGACGCCCACGGCGCTCCCGTACCCGCCCGCAGAGTTTCAGACGTGCTTCAAAGGCGTCGTGGGAGTGCCTGACAAGGCTCTCTCCGTCGCTGAAGTTGAAGCCCTATGGAAGATTGACCGCGTTCGTCTAGTTGCCTCTCAGCGCTGCGGCGCAAGGTTCAACGCATGGTACAGCCAACTACGAAAGCAATGGCAGTAATGGATCACGCGACTTCAGCAGGTGCAGGAGCCGGGCTCACAGCGTTGCTGTGGCTCCCTGCCCTCAATCCATATCTGCAATTGATCCTGACTGTTATCTCGATCCTGTGGATTGCGCGACAGTTCTACCGCTCATTCAAGGATAAGTAATGCCCCTCGACCTCTCTAAGCTTCAGGATGCTGTCAACAGCGTCGCTGGCATTGCCTCTCAGGCCGCTGCGGCGCAGGCTCAGAACGCTGCCCTCCTCAAGGACATGGCGGACGCTCAGGCATCTGTGGACGCCCTGACGGCTTCTCTCGTGGCTGCTACGACCTCTCCCGCTGGTGCGGTAGGTCTGGTGGCTGTGAGTGCCGCCCTCGCCGACCCTGTGGTCCCTGTGGCTGTAGGCGCATCTGTCGATGCTGGTAACACTGGCAACGCTCCCGGCGCGCTACCTGCGGCCTCTAGCCCTCTCTCCCCGAGCATCCCCGCTGGTCTCCTGACCTCGCCTGCTCAGGTAAGTGCTGCGATCAACGCGGCCAAGAAGTAAAGAAACTTGAAACCCC
>Ga0224712_10000029_pt1 | contig 21520 bp, 19 predicted proteins | sample DielMetaTC5pm2_FD_171474 | JGI IMG/M metagenome (GOLD analysis project Ga0224712, IMG submission 171474) | Corn rhizosphere microbial communities from Kellogg Biological Station, Michigan, USA - Diel MetaT C5pm-2 (Metagenome Metatranscriptome)... | ecosystem: Host-associated > Plants > Roots >...
GCCGCGTCCGTAATATGGGCTGTATGTTTTATGCTCGCCGCTCCCTCTTTCACCAATCGGAGATACCCGGATTCCTCAATGGATTGAGCGAGGAAATGCAACGCTCGCTGCCCGGTCGAGGAAATCCGGTACTTCCTAGCCATTCGGTTAAACGGTAACGCCCAGGTTTTGGCTCGGTCGCACGCCACGCTCCATGCCGCAACGGTTTGATCGCGGAACTCGGAGTGAACAAGATGTCGATGGACGCGCGGGACGCAATATGGTGCGCCCTCGTTTTCAGAAATTATTGCTGAGATTTCAATCGATGATTTGAAGGTGAATCCATGCGAACGCTTTAGTGAAGACAGTCACGCATCCGCATATCCTTCTATCCCACCGCCCGCGGCTTACGCGGCGCCTTTTCAAAGACCCAATCGTACATCCAGCGAGGCAAGCACCGGAGCAGCATCCCGACGATCCTCATTGGCCAAGGGAAGACGGCGAATCGCCGCTTCCGAGCGATCGCGCCCGCAGCCTTGTGGGCAAAGCGCTCCGCCTCCATCAAGAACGGCATCGGGTAGGGGTTGTGCGCCGTCATCGGTGTGCGGATATAGCCGGGCGCAATCGTCACGACGGCCACGCCGAACGAGCGCATTTCGACCCGCAGCGATTCGAGGTACGTCAGGGCCGCGGCCTTCGAGGCGCTGTACGCGCCGGAGCCCGGTAACCCGCGCACGCCGGCCACGCTCGCGATGCCGACCAATGTGCCGCGTCGCGCCTCGCTCATTGCCTTCGCAAACGGCTCGAACGTCGCAGCCATGCCGAAGCAGTTCACGTCCATGACTTCGCGAAACGCCGCGAGATCGCCATGCCCGGTGGCAACGCCCTTGCTGATGCCGGCATTGGCGATGACGACATCCGGCAAGCCATGCTCGCGGATGAATTGCGCCGCCGCATCCGCCAGGGCGGCATCGTCGCGCACGTCCGCCGCGTAGACCGAAATCGACAGATGAGGAAAACGCCGAGCGAACTCGGACAGCGCGTCGAAGCGGCGCGCAACCAGCCCGAGCGTTGCGCCTTGCCGCGCATATTCGGCGGCAAGCGCGAGGCCGATGCCGCTAGAGGCGCCGGTAATGAAAACCTTCAACGATGAAGTCATGCCGGCGCGCAGCCGCTTACATCTTCTTCGCGCGAACGTGGGAGATGAGGTAATCGAGCACTTGGATAGTGCCCGGCAGACTGTCGGTGGCGGCGGGGCCCGTTTCGTACTTGCCTTGCACGGCAATCGTGGGCACGCCGTCGATCTTGTAGTCCTGGATCAGTTGCTTATCGCGGTTCAACGACGATTGTGTAGAGAACGAGTTATAAGCGGCCAAGAATTTCTTCGAGTCGACGCCCTTCGTCGCGAGGAATTTGGCTTGATCGTCCGGCGTCAACAGGTAGTTCTTGTTGACATGGATTTCATGGAAGATATCGGGCGTTAACTGCTGCACGAGACCCATCGCATCGAGCGCGTGAAGGAGCTTCGAATGCGGAATGAAATCGTCGCGAAAGGCAACGGGCACCCGCTTGAAGATCACATCCGGCGGCAGCGCCTTGACCCACTTCTCCAAATACGGGTCGAACTCATTGCAGTGCGGGCAGCCGTACCACATGAATTCGATCACTTCGATCTTGCCGGCCGGAACATCGACGGGCTGCGGCGTCTTCAGGACCGTGTAGTCCTTGCCCGCGACGGGTGCGGCGGGGGACGCATGCGCAAGGCCTACGCCGACGACGGCCAGACTAACGGAGAACAACAGCGTGCGGATCAGTTTTTTCATGTTCGGTTCAGGTACGTGAATATGAGGCGCCTACTCGACGCGCCGCGGCGCGCGTGTGCGCATCGACGCACTGCCGGTTCAGACCGACGCCGTGCACCGTTGGTTCAGTGGCGCACGGCGCGGAACTGCATTTGGCGTTACTGCTTGGCGAAGCGAATCACAGCCGTGTCGATGCCGGCGTCGGACAAGCGCTGCCGCGTCGAATTCATCTCCTCGAACTTCGAGAACGGTCCGATGCGAACGCGATAGTACGTCACGCCGCCTGCATCGCGCTGCGACACCTTCGATTCGAAGCCTTGAAAGGCCAGCCGTGCTCGCTGCTGTTCCGCGTCGGCGGCGGTTTTATACGCGCCGACTTGCAGGAAATAGCCCGTATTCGCATCGGCCGCCGCACCCGGCGCGCCGTTGGTTGCATGCGGCGCGCTGCCTGCAGCCGGCGGCACATTGGCTGCCTGAGGCGGATTCTTCTGCTGGGCCGCCCCGTTCGGCTGGCTTTGCGCCTGCTGTTGCTGATGCTGCTGCGCCGGCGCGCTGCCGGTCGCGCTCGACGCACCCGATGGCGGCACTTCGACGATTTGCGGCTCTTGCAGCAAACCGGGCGCTTGCGGCTGCGCCGACGATTGTCCCGGCGCGGTATTGGGCGGGGCCGGCGTTTGCTGGGCGGCCTGCGGGACGGGCTGCCCTGGGCTCTTGCCCTGCAGGGCCCGGTTCGGATCGAACTGCTGCTCGACCGTTCCCGCCTCGGATGCCCCGTTCGGCGCGACCTTCGCCACGAACGGCGTAGGCGCGCGCGTAATGTAGAGCGCGACGACGACAGCGATCGCGAGGCCGACGATCAAGCCCAGCACGACGCCGAGGAAGGTTCCTCCGCTTTGCTTCGAGTGCGTGGATGGATTGCGTGGCGAAGTGCGGCTCGGTTTTGCCATTATCTGAATCACCTGCGAAAGAAACACGGGAGCGGCGCACGCCAAGCGAATGCCGCGCGGCGGCGGCATCGATTATAGCGACGGTGCGTGGAGCCGCGCGGCGAACGTGCGCAACGTTACATCTTGGCCGGCGCCGAAACGCCGATCATCGCGAGACCGTTGGCGAGCACTTGCCGTGCGGCGGCCAACAACGCGATGCGCGCGTCGCGCTCGGCTTGCACATCGACGAGCACGCGCTCGGCATTGTAGAACGAGTGAAATTCGCTCGCGAGTTCACGCAGGTAGAACGCGATCGCGTGCGGCGCGAGTTCGGAGGCCGCGTGCGTGAGCATGTCGGGGTACTCGGCGAGCTTATGCATGAGCGCCATGGCGTGCACGCTCGTGAGGGCCGACACATCCATCTGCGACAAAGCGGCTTCGTCGCCGCCGAAGCGCGTTTTCCATTCGGCGAGAATCGAGCAGATCCGCGCGTGCGCGTACTGCACGTAGTAGACGGGGTTCTCGTCATTCTGCTTGAGCGCGAGATCGACGTCGAAGACGAACTCCGTGTCGGCCTTGCGCGAAATCAGGAAGAAGCGCACGGCATCGCGACCGCGCTGGATCGTCGCTTCGTCGAGCAGATCCGGTTCGGCCTCTTGCCCCGGCTGCGCGCCGCCCGACCATTCGATCAGATCGCGCACGGTCACATAGCTGCCGGCGCGCTTGGAAATCTTCACTTCCTGCCCATCGCGCATGACGGTGACCATCTTGTGCAGCACGTAATCGGGGTAGCCCGCGGGGATGCCCACGCCGAGCGCTTGCAGCCCTGCACGCACGCGCGCAATGGTGCCGTGGTGATCGGAGCCCTGCACGTTGATGACCTTCGAGAAGCCGCGTTCCCACTTCGTCACGTGATAGGCGACGTCAGGCACGAAATACGTGTAGGTGCCGTCGGACTTGCGCATCACACGGTCTTTGTCGTCGCCGTATTCGGTCGTGCGCAGCCAAAGCGCGCCCTCTTGCTCGAACGTCTTGCCCGTTGCAATCAGGGCGTCGACCGTTTTGGCGACGCGGCCTTCCGTATAGAGCGACGATTCGAGGTAATAGCGGTCGAACTTCACGCCGAACGCTTGCAGATCCATATCCTGCTCGTGGCGCAGGTAGGCGACGGCAAACTTGCGGATGGCGTCCAGATCGTCGATGTCGCCCTTGCCTTTGACGGGCTCGCCATCTTTGGCCGCGACGGTCTCGCCGGTCAGGTAGTCGTGCGCGATGTCGGCGATGTATTCGCCGTTGTAGGCGGCCTCGGGCCAGCCGGCGTCGCCCGGCTTCAAACCTTTCGCGCGCGCATGAGTGGAGATCGCCAGATTCTGGATCTGCACGCCCGCGTCGTTGTAGTAGAACTCGCGATGCACGTCGTAGCCTTGGCTCGCGAGCACGTTCGCGAGGGCATCGCCCAGCGCGGCTTGCCGGCCGTGGCCCAGGTGCAGCGGGCCGGTGGGATTGGCGGAAACGAACTCGACCAAGACGCGTTTGCCCGCGGCGTGCGCCGAGCGGCCGTATGCGGCGCCTTCGGCGATGACGGCAGCGACGACCGCCTGCTTCGCTTGTGGGGTCAGGCGCACGTTGATGAAGCCGGGACCGGCGATCTCGGCCGTCTCGATCAAGTCCTTCGTAGCCTGGTGCGCCAGGAGCGCATCGACGATGCGTTGAGCGAGCTCGCGCGGGTTCTTCTGCAGCGGTTTGGCCAATTGCATGGCGACGTTGCAGGCGACGTCGCCATGCGCGGCCGCCTTCGGGCGCTCGAGCGCGATGGCGGGCACCGCGGCGGCATCGCCGTTTGCTTCGGTGACAACTTGCTTGACGCTGGCGGCGAGCAAGGCTTCGAGACTTTGTTTGTGTGCAGGCAGCATGCTGTTTCGATCGGTTCGGCAGTGGCAGTCCGCCGGGCGGACGCGGAAGGTTGGCGCAAGGCGGGAAGGCAGCGCCCGCAGCGATGACGGGCGCGGGCCGCAAAGGTGCGCGTTTGAGTCTAGGCGGATTTTAGCAGGTGCTAATATGTCTCAATGAGACGCCTGGCAAGGGTGGCTCGGCTCGCATGCTCCCAGGCGCGCCGAGTGCGCGCGGCAAGCGGTGCAATGGCGCCGTCAGGCGGAAGTAAACAGAACGAAGGAAACGGGTCCATCATGTTGATTACATTCAAGTGTCGTGCAGCGCCGGAAGTGGTCATGCTCGAAAATCTGGCGCAGTACCTCGTCGGGATCGTCGGAAAGCAGTTGGGCGCGCGCGGCGTGATCACCCATGACGAATTGCCCGCGGCCATCTCGAAGCTCGAGGCGGCGATCGTAACCGACAAGCAGGAAATCGCCGAGCACGAGGGACATTTCCACGAGGGCGAAGAGGGCCACGAGCGTCACGAACTGCCGATCGGCCTCGCGCAACGCGCTTTCCCGTTCCTCGACATGCTGCGGGCCGCGCACCGCGAAAACGCCGACGTCCTCTGGGGCGTGTGAAGCACCCCCTAGCGCGCCCCACGGCGCGCAAGCTGGCGCCGCGCTGAACGGCGGCGCGGCCGCCCGACCACTTTTGTCGGATCAAACGCGGTCGAACGCATTCCAAGCCCGGCATACGTCAGCGCGTACGCCGGGCTTTCCTTTATGAGCTTTATGTGGCCGGGCCGCAAGCGCCAAGCGGGCCGCGTCCCTTTTCCGACACCTGCCTGTGCGCCGCTTGGCGCTGACGCTTACAGCAGTGGCGCAAGCGCCCGCTCGGCTTCGGGCAGGGTGAGCGCATTGCGGCGTGCGAAATCTTCGACTTGATCGCGCCCGATCTTGCCCACCGAGAAGTAGCGGCTCTCGGGATGGGCGATGTAAAAGCCCGAAACGCTCGCGGCAGGCAGCATCGCAAGCGATTCGGTGACGGTCATGCCGATTTCGTCGGCCTTGAGCGCGGCGAACAGGTCGCGCTTGACGAGGTGGTCCGGGCAAGCGGGATAACCGGGGGCGGGCCGAATGCCGGCGTACTGCTCGGCGATCAGCGCCTCGTTATCGAGCGTTTCGCTTGCCGCATACCCCCAGATCTCGCGCCGCACGCGGGCATGCAAGCCTTCGGCGAAGGCTTCGGCCAGGCGATCGGCCAGCGCCTTCAGCATGATCGCGCTGTAGTCGTCCAGGTCGGCCAGGAACTGCTTTTCCTTGGCGTCGACGCCGATGCCGGCCGTCACGGCGAACATGCCGATGTAATCGGCCACGCCCGAGTCTTTCGGTGCGATGAAATCGGCGAGCGAGCGATTGGGCCGCATGACGCCGTCCACGATTGGCCGCACGCTTTGCTGACGCAGGTTGTGCCAGGTGAGCGCCACCTGCGTGCGTGAGTCGTCGGTGTAGATCTCGATGTCGTCATCGCCCACGGTATTCGCGGGAAGCAGCGCGATGGCACCGTTCGCCGTCAGCCAACGGCCCTGGATCAGGCGCGCGAGCATCGACTTCGCGTCGGAGAACACGCGCCGCGCCGATTCGCCGACGATCTCGTCGTTCAAAATAGCCGGGTAGGGGCCGGCCAAATCCCAAGTTTGGAAGAACGGCCCCCAGTCGATGTATTGCGCCAACTCGTTCAGATCGTAGTTCTTGAACACGCGCCGGCCGACGAACGCGGGCTTGACCGGTTGATAGGCCGCCCAATCGATCTTGGTCTTGTTCTCTCGCGCGGCTGCGAGCGTCACCATCGGCTGCGCCTTCTTGTTGGCGTGCTGCAGCCGGATGCGATCGTAGTCGGCCTTCAATTCGTCGAGATACTTGGTTGCCCCTTCATCCGACAGCAAGCTCGATGCGACCGAAACCGAGCGCGAAGCATCGGGCACGTAGACGACCGGTCCTTCGTAGTTCGGCGCGATCTTCACCGCCGTATGCACGCGCGACGTGGTCGCCCCGCCGATGAGCAGCGGAATTTTCTTGATGCGGAAGTACTCGTCGCGTTGCATCTCCGACGCGACGTAGGCCATCTCTTCGAGGCTTGGCGTGATGAGGCCCGAGAGCCCCACGATGTCCGCGCCTTCGACCTTCGCTTTGGCGAGGATCTCGTTGCACGGAACCATCACGCCCATGTTGACGACTTCGAAGTTGTTGCACTGGAGCACGACCGACACGATGTTCTTGCCGATGTCGTGAACGTCGCCCTTGACGGTGGCGATCACGATCTTGCCTTTGGCGCGCACGTCGCCGCCCGCTTCGGCCAGCCGCTTCTTTTCTTCTTCGATGAACGGAATCAGATGCGCGACGGCCTGCTTCATGACGCGCGCCGATTTGACCACTTGCGGCAGGAACATCTTGCCCTGGCCGAACAAGTCGCCCACGACGTTCATGCCGTCCATGAGCGGCCCTTCGATCACGTTGATCGGTCGCCCGCCCGCCGCGGCGATCTTCGCGCGCGCCTCTTCCGTATCGTCGACGATGAAGTTCGTGATGCCGTGCACGAGCGCATGGGCGAGCCGAGCCTCGACCGGCTGATTGCGCCACTCGAGGTTTTCTTCCTTCTTCGCGGCGCCGGTCTTGAACTTGTCGGCGATTTCGAGCAAACGATCGGTGGCGTCGTCGCGACGGTTGAGGATGACGTCCTCCACGCGTTCGCGCAATTCGGGATCGAGATCGGCGTAGACGCCGAGTTGCCCCGCGTTGACGATGCCCATGTCCATGCCGGCTTGAATCGCGTGGTAGAGGAACACGGTGTGGATCGCTTCGCGCACGGGATCGTTGCCCCGGAACGAGAACGAGACGTTCGAGACGCCGCCGCTCACCTTCGCATACGGCAGGTTCTGTTTGATCCAGCGCGTGGCGTTGATGAAATCGACGGCGTAGTTGTTGTGTTCCTCGATGCCCGTGGCGACTGCGAAGATGTTCGGGTCGAAGATGATGTCTTCGGGCTCGAAGCCCACTTCGTCGACGAGGAAGCGGTACGAGCGCCGGCAGATCTGCGTTTTGCGCTCGAAGGTATCGGCCTGGCCTGTTTCGTCGAACGCCATGACGACGGCCGCGGCGCCGTAGCGGCGAATGAGCCGGGCGTGATGGCGGAACGCGTCTTCGCCTTCCTTCAGCGAAATCGAATTGACGATGGCCTTGCCTTGCACGCATTTGAGGCCGGCTTCGATCACCTCCCACTTCGACGAGTCGATCATGATCGGCACGCGAGCGATGTCGGGCTCGGAGGCGATGAGATTCAGAAAGCGCACCATGGCCGCTTTCGAATCGAGCATCGCCTCGTCCATGTTGATGTCGATGACCTGGGCGCCGTTTTCGACCTGCTGGCGCGCGACGGCGAGCGCTTCGTCGAACTGGCCGTTCAGGATCATGCGCGCGAACGCCTTGGAGCCCGTGACGTTCGTTCGCTCGCCGACGTTGATGAAGAGCGCGCCCGCACCGACGTTAAACGGCTCGAGGCCCGCAAGGCGCAACATGTGTTCGGTCATGGTGATCTTCGATGAAAGCGTTGGGCAAGTGTCTCAAATCGGGCGCAAGCCGAGGATGCGCTCGTACCACCGGCCGGTTCGACTCAGCTTCTTGATTGCGGGCATGAACGGATTCCGTGAGGGAGCGCAGTATTGTTGCTATGCCGCGTCGCGATAGTGCGACCACGCGCGCGGCTTCACGCCGCTCAGGGCTTTGGCGATCGCCGCGATATGCTCGGGCGTCGTGCCGCAGCAGCCGCCCGCCAGATTCACGAGCCCCGCCTGCGCGAACTCCTTGAGCTGCCGCGACGTATCCTCCGGCGTTTCGTCGAAGCCCGTGTCGCTCATCGGATTGGGCAACCCCGCGTTCGGATAGCAGGACACATAGGTGTCGCACAGCTTCGCGAGTTCGGCGATATACGGGCGCATCAGCGCCGCGCCCAAGGCGCAGTTCAGCCCGAACGTCAGCGGCTTCGCGTGGCGCAGCGAATTCCAGAAGGCCTCGACCGTCTGTCCCGAAAGAATGCGGCCCGATGCGTCCGTCACCGTCCCGGAAATCAACACGGGCAGCACCTCGCCGGTGTTCTCGAACAGTTCGTCGAGCGCGAACAGCGCGGCTTTGGCGTTGAGCGTATCGAAGATCGTTTCGACGAGGAACACGTCCGCGCCGCCCTCGAGCAGCGCCTGCGCTTGTTCGTAGTACGCCGCGCGCAGTTCGTCGAACGTGACGTTACGCGCGCCAGGATCGTTGACGTCGGGCGAGATGCTGGCCGTTTTCGGCGTCGGCCCGATCGCGCCCGCGACAAAGCGCGGCTTGTCGGGCGTCGAATACTTATCGCAGGCCGCGCGCGCAAGCTTGGCCGATTCGAGGTTCATCTCGCGGGCGAGCGATTCCATGCCGTAGTCGGCTTGCGCCACGGTGGTGGCGCCGAACGTGTTGGTCTCGATGATGTCGGCGCCGGCCGCGAGGTACTGCTCGTGGATCTCGCTGATGATTTGCGGTTGCGTGAGCGAGAGCAATTCGTTGTTGCCCTTCACGTCGCGCGTGAAATCCTTGAACCGCTCGCCGCGATAGCGCGCTTCGTCGAGCTTGTAGCGTTGGATCATCGTACCCATCGCCCCGTCGAGGATCACGATGCGCGACGCGAGCAGCGCGGGCAAGCGAGCGCCTCGCGTGTAATGGATGCCGGAAGGAAGCGATCCGGCGGCGGGCGAGCCCGCGGGGGCGGCAGCGGACGAATTCATGGCGAGCGAGCGCGATGCGCGATTCGGGAGGGGGAAAACCGTCATTGTAGCGGCTGCCGGGGTTGGCCGCCGGACGCCAGCCGGGCCAATGGACCCCGCGGGCAAAACAAAAACCCCGCCCGGCGAGCCGGACGGGGTTCGATGGGGTGCCGCTGCGCCCGGCGGACGGGCGCTTTCGTCAGTGAAGCACGACCGGTTGCGTCATCAGGCTATCGAATTGGCCCAGGAACTCGTCGACTTCATCGAGTGTGGGTTCTTCTTCAATGAGCTTGCGAACGTGTTCGCGAAACTGCGCCGCCAGTGCACCGTCGATGAAGATCTCGCGCTGCGTGTTCTTGTCTACGATTTCGTAGCCACCTGCGTTCATCGCGAGATGGCCGGCCTGCGGCGCGAATTCGACGACACAATAGTTGGGGCTGTTGTAGATCATTTGCATGGCGACACTCCTTTATTCCGATTGGCTCCTGGCCGTTTTCCGCCTAGTACGTGGAGCGCGTTGCATGGAATTTCAAGGGCTGGGTCTTAAACGGCGCTTAAAACGGGTTGGAACATTGCAACCAAACATTGCCGCCTGATACATCGCCGATCTCTATCGTCCACATGAAAGTTAGACCTTACCCATGCAAAACGTTCGCGCGGGAGGGAAAACATCGAGGATCGTCCGTGTGCCTCGATACTCTTGATTACGGCACGCACGAGCCGCCGGTTTAGGGCTGTTCGCGCACGGGTCCCGGTGCGCTGCCGGCCGGCCTCGAGTCGGACGAATCATCCGGTGTCGTCCCGGGGGACGCATTTTTCGCGCCCGGCGGCGCGAGAGCGCCACGCCAGAGCAACTCGAACTGCGACCCATTGGGCTCCGTTTGCATAATACGGACCGGCAGCCAGCCCAACGTTGGTGCAAGCCAGACGTCGATGCGGCGTCGGTCGCCCTCGCGCCGCGGCAGCCTCATGAAGTGGCGCGCCTGCACGAATCCCTCAGCGGTGCGTACCGGTTCGTCGCCGATGGTCTCGATCGGCCAAAGCTCCCCGCTATCGTCGTCCGCCACGTAGAACGCACGCGTGACGCCGGGTTTGTAGGCGTCGGGATCGCCCCGCACGAGACTTGCAAGCTGCATCACCATGCTGAAGCGGTCTTGCGCGCCGTCGGGCAATGCCAGGGTTGCGCTCGTGCGCGTGAAGCCGATGCGCCGCGCCGTGCGGTCGAACGTCGTCACGTCCTCGGGGCGGCGTCCGCGCTTTTCCGTGTAGCGCGCGGGCGCAAGGCCGAAGGCGTCGATCCGGCCATGGCTGGCATACGTGTAGGTGCCGACGAACGGCAGCGGCACGGAGACGACCATCTCGTAGTCGTCGCCCTCGCTGGCCCAGTGGATCGTGCCCGGCGCGTTTTCCACACCGTTGTAAAAGGTGTTGTAGTGGAGATCGCCCGAGGGTGGTACCGAGAAGCGTGCGCCCGCGCTCGCAACGCTAGCCGCGGTCGGGGCGGCGGCGCTCGTCGAGTTCGCCGTATCGCGACCGGCGGCGCGGCCAGGCGTCGTTGCGTCCGCATCCGTTGCGCGCGCCGCTTCGGTCGCCGGCGGCGCGCTCGGAACGGGCGCGAGCGCGTGCAGCACCGCCATCTGCCGCCCCTGGCTGCGCTCGTGCGCCGGAGCGGCGCTGCGCTCGCGTGCCGCGCGGGCGATCGGCTGCGCGGTCAACAACGCGACCTGGACCGGCGGTTTCACGACTTCGGGCGCGAACGTATCGCGATGCCCCGCGAACCAAAGCAACGCCGCGCCGTGCAGTGTGATCGTCGCGCCCAGCACGAGGCCCCACCTTAAGGCGCGCCCGCGGGGCTCGCTGCTAGGGCGATCGGCGTCAAGGGCGTCGGAAACCAAGATGTACGACATAGGAGCAAGCTCGATCATGGCCAAAACGGCCTCGCGGCGAGCGGCGAAAATGCGTCACTCATGAATGGCAGACAACGACGATGATGCCTGCAAATGGCCAAGCCTGCCGGGTGCGGATCCAACGGCGGCTTTGACCGCCGTCGCGCGCCGGGACCGCGGCCACGGCGCTAGCGCGCGGTTTCGCTGTAGCCGAGCTCGTACGACAGGCGCTGCGCGCATGCCTTCAGTTCGACCGCGATCTGGCCATCCCATGACAGGTCGAACGCGCCTTCGTGCCCGAGCGCGATCAGCCCCAAGTCAAGGTCGCCCGAGGCGTCGAACACGGGCATGCAGAAAGCGTGAATCGTCGGCAGCAGCATGCCTGCCACGCGCGCTGCGCCGTTCACGCGCACTTCGTCGAGCGCGCGTTCCACTTCCGCCTCGCTGCGCGGCCCGCTCGTATGGGCCGAGCGGCGCGAGTCGGCGAGCTCGCGCTCGATCATCGGCTGGGTCTTGCCGCGAGGCAGATAGGCGGCGAACAGCAGGCCCGTGGCCGATCCGAGCAGCGGCATGACGTCGCCGAGCTTGAGCGATGCTTTTGCCGGATGGCTCGACTCCATCCAATGGACGACGGTCGGCCCGAGATTGCCCCAGACGGCGATGCCCACCGTGATGTCGAGCCGGTCGCGCAGCTGCGCGAGGGCGAGCCTCGCGAGTTTGACGCCATCCACGCGCGCAAGCCGCGCGAGTCCCATTTGCAGCGCGAAACCGCCGAGCTCGTAACGTCCCGAAACAGGATCTTGCGCGACCACGCCAAGGCGCGAGAAGCTCACGAGGTACCGATGCGCCTTCGCGGGACTCATCTGCGCCTGCTTCGCCAGATCGCGCAACATCATCGCCCGCGGCTCCTTCGTCAAGACGTCGAGCAAGCGAAACCCCACTTCGATCGATTGGATCCCGGAGCGGGCCTTCTCTTCGCCGTCGCCTTCCGCCGCTTCATCCAGCGCATCGAGCGAATCGCTTGGCGTGGGATCGGGTGTGTCGGGCGAGCGGGGAGAGGGCGCGGACATGGCAGGGGGATACCGGAAAAAGGCCAAACGGCGGATAGTGGCGATAAACAGCGGGACCGGCGAGCGCGACGCACGAGCCGCGGGCCGAGGCGGGTTTCGGCGCGGCGGGCGAGTGAGAGGCGCACGACGTTCACCATCGTAAAATACATCCCCTCTATCGTCATCTCACGGCTCCGATCTTCTCACATGAAACTCGCCACGCTCAAAGACGGCTCGCGCGACGGTCAACTGATCGTCGTCTCGCGCGACCTGCGCACGGCCGCGATCGCCGATGCGATCGCGCCGACCTTGCAGCGCGCGCTCGACGATTGGCCCTTCTATGCGCCGCAACTGGTCGAGCTTTACGATGCGCTCAATCAAGGCCGCGCGCGCAATGCCTTCGCGTTCGAGCCGAAAGACTGCATGGCCCCGCTGCCGCGCGCCTTCCAGTGGGCGGACGGCTCTGCCTACGTGAATCACGTCGAGCTCGTGCGCCGGGCGCGCGGCGCGCAGATGCCGCCCGAGTTCTGGACCGATCCGCTGATGTACCAAGGCGGCAGCGACGACTTCCTCGGCCCGCGCGAGGACATCGTGTGCGCATCCGAAGCGTTCGGCATCGACTTCGAAGCCGAAGTGGCGGTCGTCACCGCCGACGTGCCGATGGGGGCGACGCCCGAGGCCGCGCTCAAGGCCGTGCGCCTGCTCATGCTCGTGAACGACGTGTCGCTGCGCAATTTGATTCCGGCCGAACTCGCCAAGGGCTTCGGCTTTTTTCAAAGCAAGCCGGCCACGGCGTTTTCGCCCGTGGCCGTGACGCCCGACGAGTTGGGCGGTCACTGGCGTGAGGGCCGCGTGGAGCGCCCGATGATCGTGCATTGGAACGGCAAGAAAGTCGGACAGCCCGATGCCGGCGTCGATATGGTGTTCCACTTCGGGCAACTGATCGCGCACGCCGCGAAGACGCGCAACCTGCGTGCGGGTACGATCGTCGGCTCGGGCACGGTATCGAACAAGGACGAAAAGCGCGGCTACTGCTGCATCGCCGAGAAACGCTGCTTGGAGACGATCGCGAACGGCGAGCCGCAGACCGAGTTCATGCAGTACGGCGACATCGTCAAGATCGAGATGTTCGACGAGGCGGGCAAGTCGATCTTCGGCGCGATCGAGCAATCGGTCGCGCCGCTCGAGGCGGCATAAGCGCTCGGCGGGCCGCGCCGGGTTTGGCCCGATGCGCGCTCGTGCGCGCGGGCCTACACTGGCATCGATCGTGCGCCGGGGCGCGTATCCGCATCCCCGATTTTCGAAGTTTCTTTTCCGACCGAACACGAGCCGATCCGGATGACCGACACCACGAATCTCGGCGATCTATCGCCCTACGCCCACTATCGATCGCTGCGTTTGCGGCGTCATTCCCACGGCGTGCTCGAAGTCGTCATGAGCGGCGAGGGCATGAACAAGAGCGGCCTCGCCGCCGCCGACGAGCACATGCATCGCGAACTCGCCGACATCTGGCGCGACATCGACCGCGATCCGCATACGCGCGTGGCCGTGATTCGAGGGGAGGGCAAAGGCTTTTCGGCCGGTGGCGATCTGGGGCTCGTCGAGCAGATGGCCGATCGCTTCGATGTGCGCTCGCGCGTTTGGCGCGAGGCACGCGATCTCGCCTACAACGTCATCAATTGCAGCAAGCCGATCGTCTCGGCGATGCACGGCCCGGCGGTCGGCGCAGGCCTCGTCGCCGGGTTGCTGGCCGACATCTCGATCGCGGCCCACGACGCGCGCATCATCGACGGGCACACGCGGCTCGGCGTGGCGGCCGGCGATCATGCCGCCATCGTCTGGCCGCTCTTGTGCGGGATGGCCAAAGCGAAGTATTACCTGTTGCTGTGCGAGGCCGTGAGCGGCGCCGAGGCCGAGCGCATCGGCCTCGTTTCGCTGGCGGTCGATCCGGATCAATTGCTGCCGAGGGCGTTCGAGGTGGCGTCGCGGCTCGCGCTTGGGTCGCAAAGCGCCATCCGCTGGACCAAGTACGCGCTCAACAATTGGCTGCGCATGGCCGGGCCTACCTTCGATACGTCGCTCGCGCTCGAATTCATGGGGTTTTCCGGCCCGGACGTGCGCGAGGGGATTCGTTCGTTGCGCGAGCGGCGCGCGCCCGATTTCCCGGGCGGCGATGATCTCTCCTGACGCCTCGCGCCAGCGCGTCCTCACCCATCTTCAGCTATCTTCACCTTCATCGCTCACAAGGGGCACTCGATGACCGACACCACCGGCGGCACGCCGCCTTTCCCGGGCTTTCCGGGTTTTCCGCCCGCCGAAATGCTCGACAAGATGTGGGACATGATGCGCATGACGCCGTTCGGCGCGGCGTTCCCCGGCATGCAGCCGGGCACGGCGCAAGGCTTCGCTTCGCCGCTCACCGCCATGTCGGAGATGATGTCGCCGCTCATGAACGTCGAGGAGCTCGACAAGCGCATCACGGACATGCGCGCCGTCGAGCAATGGCTCAAGCTGAACCTGAACATGCTGCAGTCGGCCATTCAGGCGCTCGAAGTGCAGCGCGCGACGCTCGCGACGCTGCGTGCCTTCGGCGCGTACGCGCAGGACGCGATGGCGCAGCCGGCCGAAGGCGCAAGCCAGGCCGGTGCGCGCGCGAGCGGCGCATCGCCGTGGAGCGCCGCGGCCAGCGGGGCCGAGGCGAGCGCGGAGCGGGCCAAGGGCGCGAGCGCATCCGCGGATGCCCAATCGCCGGGAGCCCAGGCAAGCACGGAGGCAGCGGCCGGAGAGGGTGGCCCGGGCTTCGACCCGTCCGCATGGTGGAACTTGCTGCAATCTCAGTTCAACCAACTCGCCGCTTTCGCCATGACGCAACCGGGCGCGGGCGCGAATGCCGGCGACGAGGCCACAGCGAGCGCAGGCGCAAAGAAGAAGACGACAGGCGCCGCGGCGCGTGGGGCGAAGCGCGCGGCCGGCGGGGCTTCCACGGCGAGCGCCAAACCGGCGGCCAAGCGCGCGCCCGCTCGCAAGAGCGGCGCGACCCCCGCTGCCGGGTCGGGCGGCGGCGGGGGGCGCAGCGAAAAATGAGCGTCGCGCGTAAGCACGCGTTGTGCAGCGCGGCGCGCTCGTCGTGTTCGTCGCGGCCGCGGCACGCAACCTGCGAGGCGAAGCTGATGCTCTTTCCCACCGATCGCTCGCCGTGAAGCTCGCGTTGGTCCTGATGGGTGGCGGCGCGCGGGCCGCCTACCAAGCCGGTGCGCTCAAGGCGCTCCAAGAGATTGCGCACGAGTTGGCGCCGAACCGGCGCGCGAGTCCGTTTACGATCGTGTGCGGCACGTCCGCGGGCGCCATCAATGCCGCGTCGATTGCTAGCCACGCAGACGACTTCGAATTGGGCGTGCACCGGCTGATCGATTTCTGGTCGAACATCCGCGCGGAGCAAGTCTACCGCACCGATTGGCGCGGCGTGGCCGCGGCCGGCGCGCGCTGGCTCGCGGCGATGAGCTTTGGCTGGGCGGTGCGGCGCTCGCCGCGGGCGCTGTTCGACAACAGCCCGCTGGCCGAATTGCTGCACGAGGCGCTCGATTTTCCGCGCATCGGCGAAATGCTCGATTCGCACGCATTGCATGCGTTGTCGGTGACGGCGCTCAGCTACTCGAGCGGCCGGCACATGACGTTCTACCAAGCCGAGGAGCCGATCCAATCGTGGCGACGCGCCCAGCGCGGCGCGCGCATGGTGGCGCTTACGCCGGAGCACTTGCTCGCGTCGGCTGCGATCCCTTATTTGTTCCCGGCAGTGCCGCTCGAACTGGACGGCCGCACGGAATATTTCGGCGACGGTTCGATCCGGCAAACCGCGCCGCTGAGTCCCGCGATCCACTTCGGGGCGCATCGGATCGTCGTGCTGGGCGCGTCGGCGCCCAGGCCCGAAGTGCCGGCCGCGGCCGGCATCGAAAGCGGCTACCCTTCCCTGGCCCAGATCGGGCAGCAAGTGCTGGCCAGCGTCTTTCTCGATTCGATTGGCGCCGACATCGAACGTATCGACAACATCAACCGCATGATTTCGTACCTGCCGCAGCACGTCGAGCCCGAGAGCGCTTGGCGGCATGTCGAAGTCCTGCCGATCGCGCCGAGCGAGCGGATCGAAATTCTCGCGGCGCGCCATCTGAAGCGGTTGCCCGTCACGGTACGCGGCTTGCTCGGCGCCGTCGGCGGCAATCGTGCGGCGGGCGCGTCGTTTGCGAGCTACTTGCTGTTCGAAGCCGAGTTCGCCGCCGAACTGCTCGAGCTCGGTTTTCGAGACACTCTGGCCCAGCGCGAGCGGTTGGCCGAGTGGATCGGCGCGATGCTCGAAGGGGGCGAGGTGGGCGCTGCGCCCGGTGCGGCGCAGTGCGTCCGCGCACGCGAGACCGAGGCTCACGCCGATATCGAGCGCACGAACGACGATAGCTGAGCGAGGCCCAAAGCGTTGTGGCGGCGCGTCGGCGGGCCTTTCGCGGCCGGCGGCGTCAGCCGCGCATGCTATCATTCCAAAGATTTCGATCCGTGGGCGAATAGCGAAAAACCATGATCGCGGCAGGTCGTTGCGCCGCCGTCCGCCGGACACCGAAAGCGGCGCGGAGCGCGGCGCCGTGTTCGATCATCGTCAAGGCGCTTTGCGCCAGCCGGTGCCTTCAGTCATGCGCGAAGGCGTCGCCGCACGGGCGGCCTTGAGTTCGATCAATAAACGGACGCAATCGCCGCGTAAGATGCCGGTTTTCGCCGCGCACGCGGGTGGGACATACGCGCACGCACGCGCGCGGCAATAGTCATACGAGTTGCAATGGGCAGACCAGGGGCGGGACCTATGAACACCATGCTTTATCCGGAACTTTACAAATCGCTCGAATCGGTCCGATGGGATATGGAGAAGGACATTCCCTGGGACAAATTCGACGCGTCGCTGCTGACCGACGAGCAGGCGACGACGATCAAAATGAACGCCATCACCGAATGGTCGGCGCTGCCCGCCACGGAGATGTTCCTGCGCGACAACCATCACGACAGCGATTTTTCGGCGTTCATGAGCGTTTGGTTCTTCGAGGAGCAAAAGCATTCGCTGGTCTTGATGGAATACCTGCGCCGGTTCAAGCCTGAGATGGTGCCCACGGAAGCGGAACTGCACGCGGTGCGCTTCGTATTCGACCCGGCACCGCCGCTCGAGACGCTGATGCTGCATTTCTGCGGCGAGATCCGCCTGAACCATTGGTATCGCCGTGCCGCCGAATGGCACACCGAGCCCGTGATCAAGCACATCTACGAGACCATCTCGCGCGACGAAGCGCGTCATGGGGGCGCCTATCTGCGTTACATGAAGAAGGCCATGACGAACTTCGGCGACGTGGCGCGCGCGGCCTTCGCGAAAATCGGCGTGCTGATGGCGTCGGCGCGTCGCACGGAAAAGCCGCTGCACCCCACGAACCTGCATGTGAACCGCGATCTGTTCCCGCGCGACACGATCCAATCGCGGCTGCCGGATCCCGAATGGCTCGAGCGCTGGCTCGACGAGCAAATCCGCTTCGACGACGGTTGGGAGAAAAAGGTCATCGAGCGCATCTTGCATAACCTGTCGCTGCTGTTCGAGCGCACGTTCACGACGGCTCAGGAATTGAACCGCTATCGCAAGGAAGTCACGGCGCGCTTGCAGCCGCCGGCGGCGGCCGAGCAGCATCAGCCCGCTTGATTCGCTCATGACCGCTGCTGTTCCCGTCTCATTCGAACGCAAGATCGTCACGCGTGAGGCGCTCGCTGCGCGGCGCGATGCGCTCATCGCGCCGGTCGTTTTCACGAACGGCGTCTTCGATATTCTCCATCGCGGTCACGTGACTTACCTCGCGCGTGCGAAAGCGCTCGGCGCTTGCTTGATCGTTGGCGTCAACAGCGATGCCTCGGTGCGCGAGCTCGGCAAGGGGGACGATCGGCCGATCAATCGCGAGGACGACCGGATGGCGCTGTTGGCCGCGCTGGAGAGCGTCGATTGGGTCGTGCGGTTCGAAGAGCGCACGCCCGTCGAGTTGATTCGAGCGTTGCGCCCGGACGTGCTTGTCAAAGGCGGCGATTACGACATGGACGCGTTGCCCGAATCCGCGCTGGTTCGCGGTTGGGGCGGGCGGGCGTTGGCGATTGCATTCGAGCATCAGCGTTCGACCACCGCGCTGCTCGAGAAGGTTCGCTCGCAGGCGGGGCGCGGCTAGCCTGTCCCCGGGCAAGTCGAACGAGGCTCCCCAGCGGGGCGCGACGGTGCCGCTAATCGTTATCCGTTACCCTTTCTTTACCCGCCGAGCGGCGCCGCCGCGATTGCGGGCGTTGGGTCAGGGCCGCCGATAACGGGCTGTTCGGCCGCATCGGCTTCCGAGATCGGGCGGATCTTCAGCCACTCGGGATGGACTTGGCGTTCCAGATGATGGGGCTCGCGCGGCCCCGACGCCGGCAGGGGGCCGAACATGCCGCTTGCCAACGCGAAAGCGATCAAATTGGCGAGAAACAAAATAGCGATTAGCCAACGCAACATCGTCGTGTCTCCAATGTCGACACCTACCGGTTCGGGTGTACTTCTTTCTGTTCGCATGGCCGCTCAACGACGGCGCGCACTGTCGTCTGCCGCGATCAACGCAAGCCCCGAGAGCACGAGCGTGTCGTGGCGCGTATGCGGCACGTCGAGCGCGGCGGCCACCTCGTGAGCCGCACCGCCGCCCACGACCAAGCGCACGTCTTGCCGCCACGCGCGACACAGTTCGCGCCAGGCGCGTTCGATGAGCCCCGTTTGCGCCAGTAGCGAGCCGGCTGTCATCGCATGGCGCGTATCGGCGGCGAACCAGTGCTGCGCCAGCGCGTCGCCCACGAGCGTGCGCACCGACTCTGCCGCGAGCGTCGGCAATTGCGCCGTATGCTCGCCCAGTGAGCGCATCATCAGCGACCACCCCGGCGCGATCATACCCCCCACGAAGCGGCCGTCCGCGGTGAGCGCTTCGAGCGTCGTCGCCGTGCCGAGCGTCGCGATCAAGAGCGGCTCGCCCGGGAACGCCGCATGGGCGCCGATGAGCCCAGCCCAACGGTCGCTGCCGAGCCGTTCGGGGGCGCCGTACCCGTTGATCACCCCGCATTGGCGCGCGCATGCGCGCACGAACGTGCGCGGCAAGCCCGGCCACTGCGCATCGAGCAGCGCATGAAGGCGCTGCTCGACGGTGTCGCCCGCGACGTTGGAAATCCACGCCGCGCTCGGCCGCGGCAGGGCGTCCCACTCGGCTGCGGCCGCCTTCGAATCGATCGCTCGCTCGCTCGGAGCGGGCGTAGCGGCGGCTCGCCCCTGTACCTCAGGATGCGCGCTCGCGGCGCCGGCGTGCCGCTCGCCGTCTTCGCTTTGCGGCCCGTGCGCGAACACGCCGTTGTCGAGAAAAGCGCCGCTCGGGTCGGCGAGCGCCCACTTGACCCGGCTATTGCCCGCGTCGATCAGCAGGAACGGCGCACCACCGTTCATGGCGCGTCCGAGGCAAGCCGCAGCGAGACATCGCCCGTCGCGATCGCTTGCACGCCGGTGTCGGTCGACAGCAGCAACTGGCCCGAACCGTCGACGCCCGTCGCGATGCCGCGCGCCAGTTCGGCGCCTTTGTCCAGTAGCACGACTTCGCGATTCGCATACGCGTGATGGGCGTTCCAGCGGTCGGCGAACGCGGCGAAACCGTGAGTGCCGAAGCGCTCGATCATGTCGGTCAGCGCTTTGACGACGACGGCCAGCGTATCGGTCAGATTCGCGTTCGGCAGCGCCTGCGAAAGCGCGGCCGGTTGCGTGGGGCGTGTTTGGGCCGGAACCTTGGCCGCAGCGGCGTCGAGTTCGGCTTCGAGCGCTTCGTCGCGGCGCACGTTGATGCCAACGCCGATGACGACCGCGCTGGCCCTATCCGTGCTCCAAGCCGTCTCGATCAGGATGCCCGCGAGCTTCCCGCCGTCGAGCAGCACGTCGTTCGGCCACTTGAGCGCGAATCGCTCGGCTTCGGCGGGAGCCAGGCGCGCGAGGCTTTCGACGACCGCGACGCCCGTGGCCAAACTGAGGCCGGCGAGCCCCGCGAGCGGCCGCGGCAATACGCCGGCAAGCGAAAACGTCAAAGCGTGCCCGGGGGTTGTCCGCCAACTGCGGCCTTGCCTTCCGCGCCCCGCTGTTTGCCGGTACGCCGCGCGCACCGCATGGACGCCCCAAGCGGCGCGCTCGCGCGGCAACGCCTTCATGCGCGCCATGAGGTCGCTGTTGGTCGAGGCTGTCTCGTCGACGATCTCGAGCGTGTCGGCAGCGATCGCGCCGGCCGCGCCGGCGCGTGCTCGCTCGCGATCGATGCGCCAGTCGTCGGACCGGCTATCGGCTGCGGCGCCTGGGCCCGGAGGAGAAAAGGGGGTATCGGTCATGGCTGTATTGTAGTGAAGGCCGAGCGCCCCGGGTCGCCAAGCGCACGGCGCGCCCGCGCGGCGATGCGAGAATTGCGCCTTCTCGCGGCTCGTGGGTCAGCGCGCATGGGGTGGGCTCGCCTCCCGCTACAATGCAATGGCCCCAGTCCCGTTCAACGTCAGGAAACGCCTTCCTTGGACTTCGACACCCCGCCCGGCCTGCAGATCGACACCAACGGCCGGGGTCCGCTCGTTACGCTGTCCGGCCAGTGGACCGCGCTTGCGCTTGCCCGCGACCGGGCGCGCGCGGGCGCGACCTCGCGCCTGGCGGCTTTGGCGCGCAGCGCGCCGGCGCAGTGGGACTTGTCGGCCGTCGAACGGATGGATCACGTCGGCGGGCAGGCGCTGTGGCGCGTGTGGGGCAGAAGACTGCCCGAGCAGGTCACGCTCACCGATACGCAGCGCGATATTTTCGCGCGCATCGCTTTGCTCGAGACGCAGCGCGAGGCCCCCGCGCCCGTCCCGCGACTCGACGCCATCACCGCGCTGGGCGGTTCCGTGCTCGATTTCGGCCAACATGCCTATGGCGGCTTGGCGATGTTCGGGCGGTTCGTGCTCGACCTGCTGGCCGTACTACGCCGCCCGGCGCGCGCGCCTTGGACCGAAATTTCGGCGAACGTCTACAACGCGGGCGCAAAGGCGCTGCCGATCACGGCGCTCGTTGCTTTCTTGATCGGCATCGTCCTCAGTTACTTGTCGGCGCAGCAGCTGCGGTTGTTCGGCGCCAACCAATACATCGTCA
>Ga0224712_10000030_pt1 | contig 21457 bp, 23 predicted proteins | sample DielMetaTC5pm2_FD_171474 | JGI IMG/M metagenome (GOLD analysis project Ga0224712, IMG submission 171474) | Corn rhizosphere microbial communities from Kellogg Biological Station, Michigan, USA - Diel MetaT C5pm-2 (Metagenome Metatranscriptome)... | ecosystem: Host-associated > Plants > Roots >...
CAGGTACGTCTCGGTGCATGAGCTCGGCGGGCGCTCGGACAGGTGAATGTCTCCCACGAGCAGATACTTCACAGCCACTCCTCCACCTTGCTCCACAGGGCCTGTGACCCGGCCCGCACCACGTCAGGACCGGCCGTCAACAGGAACACCTTGAGAGGCACCTTGAGCTTCTCGCACACGTAGGCATACGCATAGGTCTCACAGTCCATGAGCTCAGCGTCCTGCTCCAGCTCCTTGACCTGCTCGGGACTGAGCAGACCAGGGCCCACCGTTGCTACCGTGTAGGGAGCGGTCACGTCCCACTGGACCTGCTCACCACAGTGAACGGCGGCTCCCACCTCATACACGGTGGCCCACGGCAGGCTCGCGTCCAACACACCACAGGTACCGACCGCCACGACCAGGTCCGGGAGACCGCCGACGTCGTCGAAGCAGTTCATCAGCTCGTACGTAGCCGACACCAGACCAGGACCGGCAGGCAGCACCTCGACCCAGTCAGGGAATTCCTCGACACACGCCGCGCATGAGGAGACCACCAGCTTGCCGTTCCTCACACGGACACGCTCTCGGGGTGCATGTGCTCACGGGAGGCACCACAGGTCGGGCACACGTCCAGGTCCAGCATGTACCCGGTGTACGCCTGGTCCGCGTCCGCCAGGGCATGCTGCGCTTCCGTCACACGACCCTGATGCTCAACCACGGCCTGGTTCGCACCGACCCAGGACTGCACCAGGGTCTCGTACGCACTGAGCTCCGCCAGCGCCGCCTCGAGTGACGACAGGTCCGGAGGCGCTGGCACCTGGGACTCGCGTGCCTGGGCGTACTCCTGGGCCGCGGCGGCTGCCACCACGACCTCACGCTCCAGGTCACGGGCCTGGGCCTCAACCGACGCTGCAGTAGACAGGACCTGCTCGGCATGCTCGACGGCCGCAATCTGGGCAGGCAGGGTGCGGAACTCCTGGGCCTTGGCCGCGAGCTCAGTCAACTCGTCGGTCGCTGCCTTGAGCTGGGAGGACGCCTGCAGCCGTAGACGGTTAGCCTCACGGGCCGACTCGAACAGCACAGTCACGTTCGTGAGCTCGCCCAGCGTGCGCGCAACCTGGGCGCCGGAGTCGTCCAGCAGGTACGGGCGGTCGAACTGCCCTGCGAAGTTGACGGACTGCCCGTCCACCACGGGCTTGATCCGCAGGAAGCTCGTCACCAGGTCGGGGACGGTGCCGCCCAGCTTGGTGAACTCCTTGTCCCCAAGCTCGTCATGGTGCACCTTGTAGGTGCCGGTGCTGGCGCCACGCTCCAAGGTGACCGCAGCCAGACCACCGTCGAGGACTGCTGTGATCGCCGCATGCTTCTGACCGTGGGTCACGTACGCTGCGCCGCGGCTGTTGGACGCCAGGGTACGCAGGGCCCGGATGAACGCCGACTTACCCGAGGAGCTAGGGCCGACAATCACAGTCAGGCTCCCGAGCTCCAGCTTAGCGTGCCGGATACTCTGGAAGTTCCTGATCTCGATCTCGTTGATCACGTACGCGCTTCTCCTCAGTCCGGTGGGCCCGGCCATGGCACGTGTTGCACAACCACACTACGAGCAAGGGACGGTGATAGTTCAGATGGTGGCCGGAGATCGGCGCACCGTTCTTGTTCTTGCCGCCGCACTCGGAGCACACCAGGGGCCGCGGCACGTTGCCGGCCCGGGTCTCTCGCTTGAAGATCGTCCATGCCCACTGGCGCTTCGCCTTGAAGCAGTCGTTGCACCAGCCCTCAAGGCCCCAGGGCAGACGGTCCGTAACCGCGAACTGGTCGTCCGGAAGGGAGCGCTCGCAGTTCGGGCACTCACGCATTCAGCAGTCGCTCACGCGTCACCGTAGTTCGTCCAGCCGGTGAACTCGGCCTCATACGTCCGGTCGCAGTTCGGACACTTGACGGTAGTCGTGAGGTCGCCCTCGCCGAGGTCGGTCAGGCCGTCCTCGTCCTTCGCACCGGTGTCGAACATGGCGTCCACGGTCGTGCCGCAGTGCGGGCAGTCCACGTTCTGGGTGAAGATGATGTTCTGGTCCAGGGCCTTATTCAGGTCCGTGTCAGTTGCCTTGGGCACTGCTGAGCTCCTCCTGGTCACGGAGGCCCACTGCCCCCTGCTGCGCGGCTGCCAACGTCCTGGCGTGCCTGTCGCGGCCGCACGTACACCCGATACTACGCCCTACCCGCGCCAGGAGCACATCGGCGCAGTGCTCGCAGTCGTCCTTGAGGCAGGCCGGACACCGAAGGTCCCGAGACCTTGGCTGCTGGCTGTGCCACGCCTTCACAGGCCGATCTCACGCCAGGCAGCCACAACCTCCTGCACGCCGGCCTGGACCGCAAGCCAGCTACGAGGATGGCCTGCCAGCCGGCTCACCTCCAGGCGCAGGTACGGAGCGTGCCCCCGCAGCGAAGACGTACCCGAGTAATGCAGGCACTGGGCGATGGCGCTGACCGTCGCCTCCATCACACGACGGGGCCGGCCGACAACCTTGGCGTACTGACGGACCAGGTGGTAGTTGTGCGACCACAGGGGACGCAGGGCCTCACCGTCGTAGCTGTCCGCCACGGACAGCCACAGGCGCTCAATCGCCTCGGAGGGCACACTTGGGAGGGCCGACGTCTCCACCAGGTTTGCATCCAGCACCAGACTCACCTTCCTCCCTTATCCATACGCTTCGGACGGAGCTAGCTCACACAGTTGCCGCGGTGGAGGTCCGGGAGGCAGCAGGACGCCGCCTTGTGGCACGCACCAGGCCACTGGGCATGGAAGTTACGACGGTCGGACTCCATCCAGGTGATCTCCGTCACACTTCCCGGGTAGGCGTAGTCACGCAGATGCCCTGTGTGCTGGTCCGGCACGGGATGCTCAGACAGGTAGCACACGATCTCCGTGTCGTTCGACAAGGGCCGAATCCTCGCGTCACACATCACAGTCACTCCTCACGATGCCGAACACTGGACTCGAGCCAGATAGCTGAGCCGCTAGGCTGGAACTGACGGTAGACCCGCACGTCCGTCACGTCCTCGCCCACCGTCAGAACCTCATGCAGGTCGTGCTCGTTCATCACCTCGAGCCGCCGGCCAGGGACGCCGTCCGACCGCGGGTTGCCGTACTTCTCCAGCACCTTGACCAGGAACCGCTCGGTCACTAGCCGATGGTTCGGAGACACGAAGGTCAGGTTGACCTCCGACATCTTCCGGAACATCGCCTTGTAGTCCCGCGCCTCGTTGCAGTGGGCGATCGCGTCATCCAGGGCACGGTGGGTCTTGCTGTCGCCGGCCGACTCGGGAGCAGGGATCAGGAACTGCTCACCGCCGAGGTACTGGAACGCACGGCGCATGACGCCAATGTCGAGGTTCGGGTACGCGAGCCAGCGCTCGATGGACGGGAAGTCGCGCTTCACGTAGTCACGGTCGAAGTGGCTGATACCGCTGCCGGCCAGGAGCCACTCATGCCGGTTGAGCCCGTGGATCCGGGACCACTCAGACATCTTGGCGTCCGCGAGCGCGTCGATGCTCTCCACCAGCTCGGTGGACCGCTTACAGTCCTCGAGCAGGCCGTTCTTCTCGTGCATCTCACGGACCACGGGCAGCAGGTCAAGGCGGGCCTCCCAGGCCTCATCATACTTCACCACCCAGTTCTGGCCGAGATCGATCGGGAACAACTCCATCGTGGTCGGATACATGCCGAGCTCGAGGACGAAGTCGTCCTTACGGTTGGAGCCGGTCGTCTCGAGGTCCAGCCAGAGTATCGCCTTATAAGCCATACACGGTACTACGCTGCCTCACCCCACTGCCCCCTGCGGACACGCCAAAGGACGCCACACGTGGCCGTCAGGCCCGCGCAACGCCCTTCCGGAGCTAGGCTCCCTTGGCCCGGTTCACGCTGGCCTCGAGAGCGGCCATGAGGTCCACCGTGGACTGCTCCACCCGGATCGGGGTCACGGTGGCCGTGGGCTGACCGGCCGCCTTGGCCTCGATCATCGCCAGGACGGACTCACGGTGGGTGTCCACGAGCTCGCGCGGGTCCCACTCGTCGGTGAGCGCCTCGACCAGCTTGATCGCCATGTCGACCTCGGCTGCCTTGAGCTCGGGCTCCTTAATGCCCAGGTCGGCAGCGTCCCGGATCTCGTCGGCCGCATTCAGGAAGCTCAGGACGATCGCGCCGTTGTGCGCGCTGACCAGGACCGTGTGCTCCTTGGACCGGCGGACGGTGCGGGCCACACCGCTCCTGCCCGTGGACTCGAGGGCCGACAGGAGCAGCTTGTACGGCTTCTCCGCGCCCTTGGCCGGGACGGCGTACTCGTGACGGGCGAAGTACAGAGGGTCGACCTCGTCGCTGCTGATGAACTTCTCGATCTCGATCGTCTTGCTGGCCTCGGGAGCCAGGGCCGAGAGCTCGTCCTCACTCACCGGGATCGGCGTGCCGTCATGGACGTAGCAGCGGGTGATCTGGTCGCGGGTCACCGTCTCGTCCGTGACCTTGTCGTAGTCCTTACGGCCAACCGGGTTCAGGTCGTCGCCGACCTGGTGGAACTGGCTGAACTTCACGTCCTTCTCCTGGACGGCGCCACAGGTGCCGACCGGGACGCTGACCATGCCGAAGTTGATGGTGCCAGACCAGCTAGTGCGAACTGCCATGACGCTGTCCTCCTCAGGACTCGAACCGACGGAACTTGACCGGGTAGCTGGGGTCGAACGCGTGCTCGCCCTTGGTCAGGAAGGACACCGCAACCTGCCCGGGGAAGACCGTCACGCGGGTCCGACCGAACTTGAAGCCCTGCTGGCCCGTCTGGACGGACTCGACCAGCGCACCGACCTGGTAGCGCTTGAAACGCACGCCGTCGCCCAGGGTGTCGACGTAGTCCTGCGGGCGCAGGTCCGACACGGTCCCGGTCATCTCGACCGTGGGGCGAATCTTGCAGGTCGTGGGCATCTTGTCCTCCTCAGGACTAGGTTGCTTACAAGAGCACCCTACACCCGGCTGGGCTACATGTCAACCCGCATGAAGGAAGCCCGACCCCGAAGGACCGGGCTTCCCTCCCGGCGTGGGCACACCAAACCCACACCCGACACTACGGACACACGGGCTACCGCTCCCACGGCCAGCGCTCGGCCCACGTCTCCAGGAGCGACATCATGCGGAACCCGGCGTCGGTGAGACCACCGACCGTCATGCGATTCGGACCGGACGGCGCGTGCGCTACCCGGTAACCGGCCAGGTTGAACGTGTAGCACGGCACGCTCTCCGGTACCGTACTGAACACGCCGGCCGAGTCCGCCTGCTCATCGGTGAGGAGAAGCACACGGTCCTGGCCATTGAAGTGCTTGCGCACTGCGCCAGCCGTGTCCGTACCACCGGCGATGAAGTAGCCGTCCTTGAACGACTGCAGCTCACGGAGAACCGGAGCTCCCGTGGTCAGGTAGAACACCCGCGACAGCTCGTAGTGCCGGTAACCGTGGTCCATCTCACGGGAGTACGAAACCACGTCAGCCGCATTCGCCTTGGCAAACGCGATACCGAACAGGGCCGCGGCGTCCCACCGGTGCAGGGACCCGTCCCGAGAGAAGCCCATGTCCATGCTCTGCGAGGTGTCGATGAGCACCAGCGTCCGACCGCAGAAGGTCGGCACACTGGCCAGCGAGGCGTCCAGGGCACGGGTAAGCGCCACCTTGAACTGGTCGCCGACGAGCGCGTTGTACGCCGACAGGAACCGCATCGGGAGCTGACGGCTCTTGGCCACCGCGGCCGGGTCAGCGAGACGGTCCATCACGTAGGAGGCCGAGCCCGCGCTGATACCGGCCTGCTCGAAGTTCCGCAGGTTCCGGAGCAGCGCCATGTATCCCATGCTCGGGATGATCGCCTCCCACGCCGCGGCGTCCATCGGACCCTGCAGCCAGCCGGAGAGGGACTCCCAGGTGTAACCGGCCTGCCCGAGCAGGTCCGCCGCGTTGTTGGCGCGAAGCAGAGCCCGACGCTGCTCGACCGTGTACTTCTCGAGCCGCTGACGCGCCATGAGCATGTCGATACCGTAGTCGCCCTCGTCCCGACCGTGACGGCGGTCGAGCTGCCACTTGAACCGGTCGGTACCGGTCAGACGGCGGTCGATGTCACTGAACTCCACGACGTCACCGAAGCGGACCCGCTGGCCCTGCCCGTCGTACTTGAGCGTGGCGAACGGCGTGTACAGACGGTGGGCCGCGTCGCCGAGGGCACGCTTCACCCACTTCGGGAGCGGACGGCCGTACTTGCCGAGCCAGTAGCCCAGGGCCTCGCCCGGCTCGTCGGCACGCTGCAGGACGGAGCCGAGAACCTTGCGAGGCCACGCCGACTCAGACGGCCAACGGTCATGCGGAACCGTCGCCAGCGCACGGCCGTACTCGATGGCACCGATGATAGACGCGGACCGCATGTTGCCCTCGGACCGGAGCCAGTACAGGAACGCCGCGGTCCACTGCGGGTCCTCACGGGTGGCCTGCTCGAGGAGCGTCACGAAGCGAGCGTCCCGGTCCGTGGCGGACTCGTAGAACGTGCTCTCGGACACGAAGTTGGTCACGGCGAGCAGGAACAGCTCGCTCTTGACGTCGCGGACGTAGCCCGCGGCACCGTTGTAGGTGCGGGCGGACGGAGCCTGCTCCGTCCTGATGACACCGGCGCGTACGCGCTGGGTGTTTGCCAGCTTTCCCATCGTTCTCTCCGATTCCTGGGGTCATGCCCTCTGCACACCGGACGTGTGAAGTTAGGTGGCCGCGTATTTGCACTGACCGCACCACCATCCGGAACGCGGCCGAAACCGTGGTGGGCTAGCAGGGACTTCTAGTCGCTCTCAGTTCTCAGTCCCTGCCCGAGCGAATCCCTGGGACCGCGGGTCCCAGGTTGCGACTGCTCTTGGCGTAGCGCGGGCCGGATTCGAACCGACGACCTCCTGCTTATGAGGCAGGCGAGCTGACCGAGCTGCTCTACCGCGCACCATGTCAAGTTGTAGCTAGCGATTCCAAGTCGGCCAAGGCGTAATTCACCTAAAGAAAGAAGTAGCCCAGACCATGCACACCGCCAACAGTGTCTGTACGCCACAGCGTGCCGACCGTTCTGTCTCCCCGCCGAGAGTCGAACTCAGAACCAAGGCTTCGGAGGCCTTGGAGCAGATCCGCTGCCGGAGAGCCTGCCGGCCTGGCAGGATTCGAACCTGCGTCCCGGTGCTTAGAAGGCACCTAGTCTGTCCCCTGGCGTACAGGCCGTGGTCGCGGAGGTCGGACTCGAACCGACGTAAGCCGGGTTATGAGCCCGGTGCTTGAACCAACTCAGCTACTCCGCTGTCTCCCCGGCAGGATTCGAACCTGCGTGTATCCACTAGGCTTTCTACTCGTTCGTAGCGAGAGGCCATACGGAGAGTTGGAGGCAACGGAGGGAGTCGAACCCTCTGTCAGCGCTTTGCAGGCGCTGTCTGCGCCGTGTCTCGCTGCCTCGGTGCCATGCCTAGGAATCGAACCTAGCGAAGTCGGAGACGCCGGGGTTACAGCCCAGCTTGCTTCCCAGAGCTCATGGCTTGGGGTAACTGGAGGGACTCGAACCCTCTTGCACAGGGACCACAACCCTGCGGCGCACCACTTTGCCTTCAGCCACCATGCGGTCACCAGCCAACAGCCACGCTCGGGGGAGACGCGCTTACTGACTGGGACCTTGTCGGAACGGCAGGGATCGAACCTGCGACGTCCTGCTCCCAAAGCAGGTGGCATACCACTTGCCTACGTTCCGGTCGGAATAGCAGGACTCGAACCTGCGACCTCCCCGTCCCGAACGGGGCGCTCTGACCTAGCTGAGCTACATTCCGAAGAGGACCGTCGCCTATGGTCCCGGCGTCTTCCAGCCGGGGTTTCGAGCTGCACGATCCCTGTAGTCTCCGTGGGAGTCGAACCCACACGTTACTCGGTTCTGAGCCGAGCTCCTCTGCCAGTTGGGATAGGAGACCATGCGCGGAGAGCGGAGCAGTCGAAGCCCACACCTTTCGGTGCCCTTCGCTTAGCAAGCGAGCCCGGCACGCCTGTCCGGTTCACTCTCCCAAGGCCGTTCCTCCGGGCTAGGTGGCCAGCCTGCTGTCGCCATGACACTCCCAGTCCGCGGGAGCCGTACCGGGTAGCGCCAGTGGGACTCGAACCCACACTGTCCGGGTTTTGAAGCCGGTGCCTCTGCCGTTGGGCTACGGCGCCTAGCCGGCCGCACGGGGATTCCCGGAACACGGAGTATGAGTCCGTCCAGGCGCTCAGCCGGTGTTCTCCAAGGGGAGGATCCCGCCAACCCTTGAATACGTAGAGCTCCCGGGACTCGAACCCGGACTGGACGCGTCCTCAACGCGCTCCCTCTGCCGTTGGGGTAGAGCTCCATTCGCACCAGCGGGAACCTCCCCGAGCATGGCCCTTGGACGGGGATACTCACGTGATCAACGCTCCACGGACTCGAACCGTGCACCGGTGCTTGAGGAAGGTAAAGGAGTCGAACCCTCAGGTCGCGATGCCTGGCACTGTTTTCTAGACAGCTTGCGGACCATCCCGCGCTACCTTCCAGAGTGGACCCGGTAGGACTCGAACCTACGTTAAGCTGCTTGTAGGGCAGCTGCCTTTGCCGCTAGACGACGGATCCTTAGAACCCAGGCTTGCGGCCCGGGCCGGAGGCGTCCCTCCTAACGGACAGCCGCGAGCGCCGTGCACGCACGCTCACACTCCTCCAGGAGCTGCTGCCGCTGCGCCAGTAACGGGACTCGAACCCGTGGCCTCTTCCTTGACAGGGAAGCGAGCACTCCAACTGCTCCATACCGGCATGGTCCTGGTGTGTTGATGACCGAGTACCCAGGCGAAACTCGACGGTGGAGACGGACGGAATCGAACCGACTGCAGTCTGTTTGCAGGACAGACTCGCTACCTTAGCATTCATCCCCTTGGCTGGCCACGCAGGATTCGAACCTGCACCTGACTCCTTAACAGGGAGGCGCACTGCCAGTTGTGCTAGTGACCATTAGGTGGGCGAGAGCTCCGACGCTAGCAGAACGCCAGCGAGCCTGCGCTGCTAGTCGCAGACTCACTCTCGACCCGTGCTGGCAGTAGGATTCGAACCTACACAGCGCGCATTAAAAGTACGCAGCCCCGTCCACTCAGGCGCTACCAGCTTGAACGTACCCCCGGTAGGAATCGAACCTACGTCTAGGGATTAAGAGTCCCCAGCTAAACCACTCAGCTACGGAGGCTTGGAGCGGTCGGAGGGAGTCGAACCCTCTGGACCAGCTTAGGAGGCCGGCACTTGGATCCGCCGACGACCGCCCGGTGCTCGCAGTGGGAGTCGAACCCACGTTACCGCCTTGAAAGGGCAGCTGCCTAACCACTAGCAGATACGAGCCTGGCTGCTTTACCACCCCAGCGGACCGGCCAACAGTGGCCGGAGCTGGCTGCAGGAGCCGCACGGTGGCGCTGGTGGGACTCGAACCCACGATCTTCTGCTTGAGGGGCAGACGAGATTACCATCTACTCTACAACGCCGTTGGTGGCAGGCTTCTCAACATCGGACCGCGGCGATCAACCCGTGCTCCGAACATAAGCAGCGCCCTCCGGTTCGGGTGCCTGCCGTGCTGGCCATGGGCTAGCCATGGGCTAGCCGGTTTATCGCTTGCGCCCTGGGCTTCTGCGACGTTCTCCCACTGGCACATACTGTCCAGCCGGTACGCTTAGTCGCATTGAGTGACCGGAGGGGATCGAACCCTCGACCCTCACCTTGGCAAGGTGATGCGCTACCGCTGCGCCACGATCACATGGTGGCCCTTCCCGGGGACTAACCGGGCCTATTCGCTTCGAGACGAACGTGCGTCTAGTCCGCAGGAGTGCACTCCCGCTCGCATTACACCATCGGGCCTGTGGGACGAGGAGGATTTGAACCTCCGACCGAGCGCTTATCAGACGCTTGCTCTACCTGACCGAGCTACCATCCCATAGTAGCGATTAGGTCGCCACTCCCCGCTCTGCCGACTCAGGAGGTTCCTGACGTAGCAGGACTAGTCCCTCGCCTGTTGCGGTGCTGTGGTCCCGCCAGGGATCGAACCTGGGCGCTCCGGGCTTCAACCGGATGCTCTGCCAACTGAGCTACAGAACCTTGGCTGCGTAGGCAGGAGTCGAACCCGCGTGGTCCGGGTTCAAGGCCCAGCTGGGATGCCGGCAACCCTCTACGCAACGGCTACGCGAGCAGGAGTCGAACCTGCGTGCTCCTGGGTCAGAACCAGGGCGGGATGCCGACAACCCACCGCGTACTAAGTGACCGTGATTCCAGAGACGGACCAGGTAGGTTTCCGAATGGTAGAAGTACCCCGGGCCCTGCACACCACGATCTGAGCCAAGGGCGAGAGTCGAACTCGCTGCCTCCTGCTTACCATGCAGGCGCTCTTCCTCACGAGCTACCAAGGCGTGGTTGACGGTACCAGAGCACCCGCGTACGTCGGGCCGTATGTCCGGTGACTCCTGGCGGAGTGGCCACCCCGCACAGGCATTCTCGCCGCCAGCGGCAGCGCCCGGCGAACCATTGACGCTGCACCACCGAGAACCTGAGCCACGCCCCGGAGTCGAACCGGGTACCTCCGCATTACGAGTGCGGCGCACTTCCAGATGTGCTTGCGAGGCGAGCAGTCCCAGGCACGGTATTCTTAGCGCCGCAACGCTCGCAGGTCAACTCGACTATGTCTTCTATGCCCGTGGCCACGGGTTCTAGTCTGGACCGTTGCTGCTGGATCGAGGGACTGAGAGCCTCACTACGGTGTCGAGCCGTACCTCCACGCTTACAAGGCGCGGACCGGAGCCGTCCGGCGAGGCATTTAGTATCTGCGGTTCCACAGCGGAACAGGAACGTAACCGGGAGTCGAACCCTGCCTTCCGGCCCGAAGGCCGGCTGCACCCTCTGTGCTGTCGATATTTTGGATGGTTATCGAAGGAACCCGATCCTTCACACCGCAGACGTAGTCGGTCGTGGTTCCTAGGTCGACAAGGAACTGTAGGTGCTCTACCACTTGAGCTACCGGACTCCAGGAGCCCGGACGGGACTCGAACCCGCAACCACCCGCTTAATAGGCGAAGTAACCCGGTCTGTCACACCACGACCAGAGCGGCGGACGGGAGTCGAACCCGCACCCGGATGCTTGGAAGGCACCTGCTCTACCAGTTGAGCTTCCACCGCATAGGAGCCGCGCCGGGAGGCAGAATCACACCACGGCCAAGCGGAGAGACGCCAGACCTCCCGACGCAGCTCGACCGGCAGGTACGCGACCTGCCGGAGTATCTGATCGGCACGCTATGGTTTTGTCAAGGAACTGCCAAGCGAGCCAGGGTACTCGAGCTCACGCTCTTTCCCAAGTTCGCAGCAGGAACGGAAGGTGTCGAACCCTCGACGGCAAGTTTTGGAGGCTCGCCTGCACGCCGGTGCCATTCCCAGGAGGCTATACGCCTAGATGGTTGACTTGTGCCGTGACACGGGGACTTACTCGGGAGGCTACCAGCCTCGACCGATGCCCTACGCGATGGGCAGGCTCGACGGCTGGTAGGCGTGACCATTCAAGGCCGCCCACTCGTCGGACATGCCAACGAAGCGCCCCAGGCGCTCAGTCTGCTTGCACGTCCTCGTCGTCATACTGCACACCCTACACGATCAGAACTGCTGCTGTCAACCCCAATTTCTCAAAGCTCTATCGCAGCTATCTCGGACCGGACTGCCATGACCACGCCAGGACGGCTAGACGCCATGTGGATCGCCAGGACCTCAGCCTCGATCTCGCGGGAGTGCAGGTCCGAGCCGTCGCTGGCCACGGGCACGTCAACCATGACGCGGCTCCAACGGTCCTCACGGGGAGGCCGGGACAGCGCCACGGCAACGTCCACGGTCACGATCACAGGTGAACCCTACCGCCCCGAACGGCTGCCTGTCAACGCGGCCCTGCCGCCCACCAGGGCAAAGATCACAGGCGAGCCCCACTGCCCCCTGCAGATCATCCCAGCCGTCTCCAGGTGTGGCCGACGCGGCCGCGGTAAGGTGCTCTCACTGCCGGCAGAGACGGGCCAGCCCGGTTCCTCACTATGGCGGAAGGAGGGAACCGGGCTGGCGGCTTACGAAGAGCGACTAGCTCGGCATCAGGCGGTGGCAGCCGTCGCAGCGGCTGTGGGCCTGGTGCGGCAGGTCGCCGCCGACCATCATGAGCTGCTGAATGTGGCCGGGGTCCATGCCGTCCACGTTGGCGGCCTGAGTGATCGCCTGCATCACCGAGTACATGTTCAGGTTCTCCTCCTCGACCATGCCCTCGATGATCTGGTTGCGGAGCGGAGCCGGAACCCGGTACTGAGTGAAGATGTCACGCAGGACCTCGATCGTCTCGCCCTGCGTGGTGTTCACCGGAATGTCTACCAGGTCTTGCACCTTGTCCAGGCTGTGCTCGAGACCGCCAAGGACCTCGTCCACCGCGGACCGGGCCCACTCATACACCTCGTCGCCCTGACCTCCGGAGCGGCGTGACCACGTGCCCGACGTTGCACGAGTGTCGGTGGCACCGTTCGTGCACCACCAGCGGAACAGGTAGCCGTCGATGCTGGTCTGCGTCTCGCCGATCAGGCTGTTGTGAACCTGCAGCCCGACCGACCAGGTGTCGTCGTCCGTGCCGGTGCGCTCCAGGACACGGGTGTACTCCGGAATGATCAGACGCATGCTGGTGGACCGCAGGCTGTGGCTGAACTTGTAATCCGCCAGGACCTCGCCCTTGCCGTACTTGGCCTCGATGCCGTCGAGGGACTCCTCGAGCAGACGCAGGTTCGAGAACGGCTGGATGGTGGACCGGGTGAACGCAGCCACACGCTCGTCGTTGATCGTCAGGGCCTTGAAGCTCTTGCCGTCCAGGCCCTCCCGGAACCAGTAGTTGAGCTGGTCCTCGATCAGCTTGGCCGGAGTGCGCTGCACGTAGCCCTTGGGCAGACCGCAGGCGCTGGTGGCCTCGAGCAGGGCGTCCTTGGTGAGCGCGAACTCACGGCCGGCCTGGCCCTTGCCGATCTTGACGGTAGCCTCGACCGGCTCGTCGCCTGCCACCGCGTCGATGCCGTGGTTCCACGACGGACGGACCTGGAACCGGACGGAGTCCCCGACCGGGAAGCCCTCGTAGCTCAGGGGCTCGGTGGTGGACAGGGCCTCACGTACCTTGTCCAGCGGAATGAGCTTCGCACGCATGTCCGCCGCGCTGATGCGAGCCACGGGTGCTCCGTGGACTCCCTGGGTGTCGACTACTGTCGTCACGCCGCCTCCTCTGTGAGTGGCCGAGGGCCTACTGCCCGGGGCTCGTCTCGGACAGTACGGCGCAGAGGAGCTCGTCGAACAGCTCAGCTACCAGACCGGACGGATTGGAGTCGGCGGGATCGAGATAGGCTGCTGCGCAACGACCGGAGGCTCGTCCAGCCACACGATCCGCGTACTGCCGCCATGACCGTGAATGTGCTCGACCGACTCCATACCACGCTCGTGGTACACCGTCGACGTAGGCCACTCACCGAGCCAGTTCACGGCCACATGGCCGTCGGAGAACTCTACGCCCTCCGCAACCACGCCCGTACCACTGACACCGGTCACGTCCATGTCACGATGAAGCTCAAACCGTCGCACCGACACGCTCCACATTCATCAGGTCCGCTTCGGACACCAGCTTCTCGTCCTCCGGGTCCGGATCGACATCGCCGAGCATTGACTCTGAGTCCGCGTCCAGCACGGCAGACGCTGCCGTGATCATGAGCTCGCGCCACTCTACATGCTCATCGGCAAACGTGAAGATCGTGGTCTCGCCGCGGACGTACGGACGCTTGTTGCCCGAGGCCTGCACGTCCATGTCCGGATGCACGAGCTCAGGGCTACGCTCGAAGTAGTAGTAGCCAGAGGAGTACACGATCTTCTTGTGCGAGATCAGCACCTGCAGGGCCGTCCAGAAGTTGTCGAAGCCCTTGCCGTACCGCACCCGAACCACGGCCTGCCGGAACGGCGGCGCTACCTTGTTCTTGATTACACGAACCCGGACGTTCGTGGCTGTAACCTGGTCGATCTCCTCGTTGGACAGAGGGTCACGGACCTTGGACTTGAGGTTCTGGACCTGCTGGTACTCCACACGGACAGACGCGTAGAACTTGAGAGCCCGGCCACCGGGAGTTGACGTCCGCGCTGGCATACCCGGCTTGCGACCACCGCCCATGTCCAGGAGCTCCATGATGTGGTTCACGAACACGCCCACGCAGTGGTTGTTGTGAAGCAGCGGGTTGAACGCCTTGAGGAAGTCCGACATGCCACGGGCCTGAAGCGCCACATTCGCCTTGCCCGTCTCAGCCTCCATCGCGGCCTGGGGAGTCATGGCCGCGACGCTGTCGAAGATCACCATCCGGACCTTGCCGGTCGCCACGAGCTGGCGTACCACGTTCGCGCCCTGCTCGAGCCAGTCCGGCTGGGCGAACAGGAAGGACGGGTGCTCAACGTCGATGCCAAGAGCACGGGCGTACTTGATGTCGAAGGCGTGCTCGTAGTCACAGTACACCATGACGTCGTCCGGCTCGATCCGGCGCACAGGGTCACCGCCGGCCAGGATGATCTTCTGCAGCTCCGCCGCGGCCTGGATCGCCGTCGTAGTCTTACCCGAGGAGGGCGGTCCGAACAGCTCCACACACCGACCGAACGGAAGGCCACCGATGCCGATCGCCTTGTCGATCCCGATGTTGCCGGTGGTGATCGCAGGGACCTCCTCGGCGAACGAGGTCAGCGTCCCGACATGCAGGTCATACTTCTTGTACGCTGTCTTGAGCACGTCCGCAATCGACTCAGCTGCCACTCACGCCACCCTCTGGGTTGACGGCACGTCATACGTGCCCTGCTCACGAAACACGTCCTCGGCCCACCAGGCGATGAGAAACGCATCGTCGTAGTCCGTCATAGCTTTCTTGAGACGCTCACGGTACTTACTACGCTCTGCACCGTGGGCCGGTATGTCGGACGCGTGAAGATCGAGCAGGTCCGGAGCCTGGTACCCAAGCTCTACAGCACGCCGATGTGCGCCGGCCTTGTCCTGGCGCCACACTCCCGGATGGTAACGCTGCCAGCACGCGGGAGGCACAAACAGCAAGCGATCGAGGAGCCCAGACTGACGGAGCCGGTACATGAGCTCACCCTGCAAACGGCACGTCTGCTTGACCAGGCCGGCGAACTTGAGGTTATGCGGCAAGTCCTCCACAGCCAGCACGCTCGACACCGAGGCATACCCGACCACACGGTCCAGGAACTCATGCACCGACTGCACTGAGTCAAACTGGTCCACGACCTCGCCGTCCCTCAGCACCACGCAGGCACTGAGGGAGGCGGCGAAGTCAACCGCGACGACGGTCACTGACCGCCGATACCCAGCAGGTCAGAGAAGTCGAGTGACGCTCCCGGTTCGGCGGGCGCCGGAGCGGGCTCAGCGGGTGCTGCCGGAGCTGGCTCAGGCTGCGCTGGGGCGGTCGGAATGTCCGCAAACGGGTCCACCTGGACCGGAGCCACAGGCTGGGCCGGAACTGGTGCCGGATCGGGAGCTGCAGCGGGAGCAGGCTCGGCTGCCAGAGCGGGCTGAACAGGTGCGGAGCCCATACCCGGAGTACCGAGGAGGTCGGACACGTCCGCGGCCGGAGTCGCAGGCGCCGCTGGCTGGGCCGGAGGAGTCGTGTCGAGCAGGCTGTCCAGACCGGCCGTGAGGGCTGCCGAGTCCGCCTGCGCACTGAGGTCCGGAACAGAGGACGGATCCGTCTGACGGGCCATGCGCCAGCGGTCGCTGATGCGCTGCAGGTCCTCCTCGAGGTACCGGGCCTCGACCTTGCGACCGCAGAACACGGAGAGGTCGGCTGCCTGGTTGTTCTTGAACGTGGCGACCACACGCTGCTTGCGCTCGTCCGACATCAGCCACTCGCACTTGGCGGCAACGTTGATCTCGAAGTTCTGGTAGGCCTCAACCGTGCACTTTACGATGAGGTCACGCTGCTGCAGGTTGCCCCACTCGCCCTTGAGGTCGAGGAGCTTCGTGAAGTAGCGCTCGGCGTACGCCCACACCAGAACCTCGACGTTGAACGGGTCCTGCAGCTCGGCCGTGCCGGGCTTGGTCGCGTACCGCACCACGTGCATCGCGAACCGACGCACGGGCGGGCCGACCTCGTCACCCTCGGTGGAACGCTTGCACACCGGGCAGTTCTTGGGGTCAATCGTCCGGTCCGCCAGGATGCCCTCGTCACCGAGGCAGATCGGACGACCGAGAAAGTCCTTGTCGTAGTCGAGGAAGCTGCTGCCGTCCTTACGGTCGACCTTGCGCATCTGGGGCTCGCCGTTGACGATCTTGGGTGCGCGGAGCTCGTGCACGTACTCGGACCAGGGGTTCTCGAGCGCAACGATGCGGTTGACTTCGTCCTTCTTGAGCCGAAGCTTGGGGAAGTTCGTGGGGTCAACGATCCGGTTGGTCTCGTCAAACTCGGTGCGGGGCATTCTGACTCCTGAGAGTGAAGGGAGGGCGGGGCTCGCCGCTCACCCTACACTACGGCCAGCGCTACATGCGCGCCCTGCGTCGCTGCTCCCGGTAGGCATGGAACACCTCGACCGTGACCCACGCGAACAGCATGCCACAGACGACAGCGGGCAACACAACACTCAGCACACACGCCTCCTCAGACACTTCCTACATCGGAGACAAACCACCCGGGACGTCGCCGACCTCGACCACGGTCTGGTCACGCCAGTCGGACTCTGCTGGCTCCTTGTAGCCCGGGTCCTGGGCACGAGAGGCACGGGTACGCTCAAGCTCCAGGGCCGCGTGGTACTCCTGGTGACGCTGCACCAGCTCCTCAGCCCGCCACGCCTTCTCGGCGCCGCGCGGGGCAGGAGAGAAGTCCATGCCGTGCGCATGGGTCAGGTGCGCCGTCAGGCGGAATCCCTCGACACGACCGACGTGCGTGTGGTAGTACGGACCGCCGTGCTCGACGGCGCGCAGACGCTCATTCTCACGCCAGTCGCCGGCACCGGTGCCGGCCTCGAGGGACTGGACCCGGCGGGCATTCACACGCTCCGAGAGCTCAGACGTCGTGTGCGACCGCATCTCCTCCTCGGACATGCCGAGCTGAGCCATGTCGTCCTTGTTGCCGGTCATGGCGGTGATCTCGTAGGCGGTAGGCACGGCACCGATGCCACGGCCCGTCAGGGCGTCGCCGCCGCGGTTCTCGCGCTTCTCCAGGAGCTTGAAGTGCTTGTAGTGGTACACGTGGAAGAGCTGACCGCCAGACTCGGCCTTCCTGCCCTCGGACGGGATGGTGAAGTCCGAGTGGCCGTCCTTGTACTTGAACTCGGTCACCATCTTCTGCATCTCGCCGCCGCGCTGGATCTCTTTCTTACAGAAGGCACACGAAGCCATGCTCTTACCTCTCCATACTGCTCTCGATCGTCATGCCGCGGAGCAGCATGTCCAAGTCACGCCTCAGGTCTAGCAGTCCTCGATGAGCGAGGAGAACCACGGAATGCGCTTCATCAGCGACGCTAGCCAGGTGAGCCGCGGCTCTTGCCTCGCGCTGCTGAGAAAGGGACGCAAGGTTTGCGTCAGCGTATCGCTCTCTTGGACCAGTGAAATCAGGTCCTCTAACAGCCGCGCGGCTTCGCCCGGCGACGGAGGCCTCGTCCCACGCCGTGTCAGCGACTGCCTTAGCCGAACTACTCGCTCGCGATGCTCTGCCTCGCGCAATCGTGACGCGAGCAAGGATTCCCTCAACCCGGTCGACACGCCGGCGGACCGAGCGTAGCTGGTGTAGAACTTCGCGCGGTCCAGACTCAGGCGGTGGCAGACCCGGAGCACTTGCGTCGCCTGCGACAGGCTCAAAACGAAGCTGTAATGCCTCGCCGGCCCAAGCCACCAGCTGCTGCTCAAGCTCTGTGAGGGGAAGGTCGTAGTCACTGAGCGGCACTGCCACCCGCCAGCGACTTCACGAACTTGTCACGCTGGTCCTTGGCCTGGTTCAAGGCGGTAAGGTGGTGCGGAGAGCTAGTGGCCCGGTACACCTGCAGCCACAGAAGCACGTCCGCCTCGAGGGCCAGCAGGGCGAACACCTGGGGCAAGGACCACTCACGGTCGGTCAACTGGTAGTCGTGGAGGAGGCGCTCGAAGTCGCTGCCGTCCAGGGTCACGTCAAGCTTGCGCCAAATCCCACCAGGCTGCTCGCCGGACCACCCTGTACGCACGTCCATGTCGTCTGTACGCCGCTACAGTGCAATGCCGGCCGTGAGAGCAGAGACGTCCACCGTGCTCGCCGCGTACTTCACCGTCGCACCGCCCAGGGCCAGAGAGATCGCCGGCTGCTCAGTAGGCGTCAGGCCGGTGCGGAGCTCCTCGTAGTCCAGGTCGCCCTCAGGGGTGCGGAGCAGCACGGGACTCGCGCCCGGACGGGACTGCAGGAGCGCCATCCACTTCTGGTACTGGGCGGGGTCCGGCATCTGGCTGATCGTCACCACGAGCTGCGCGGACGTCTCAGGGACCATGCGACCCGGACAGTCCTCGGGACAGTCGTCCTGGGGCTTGTGGTCATGCACACCGGGCTTCTGGTCAGGATACAGCTTCACCAGCTCAGCCGCGGCAGGCGCAGCGAGATCATGGTCAGCCTGGGCCTGCTTGTTGTCGGGCGTGTACTTAGGCTCGCTGACCGCCTCCTGGACATGATCGGCACTCGCTGCCCCACTGCCCCCAGCGGACGTGTCCATATCCTCCAGGTCAGGCTGCCCGGCCTTCGGACGGAGCTTCTCGCCGTCCCACACCAACTCCGTGAGGGATCCCCACCGGCGGCCGATGTGCCAGTCCGCCACGATCTTCGGGAGGCCAGGCACACGGAACGTGACCTCGGGCGCCAGGACCCGGACCACGTCCTCCGGCTTCACGGACTCGTGGACGTAGAACTCGAGGGCGTCGTGAATGTTCATGACGCAGTGGACCCGATCGAGCAGGCCTGCACGCTCCAGCGCCGGCCACATGCGGAACATGGCGATCTTCATGTAGTCCGCAGCCGCACCCTGGATCGGGGCGTTCACGCACAGGCGCTCACCCTTGGAGTAGATCCAGGGCTCGTCCGACTGCAGCTCCCAGATCGTGAAGCGCCGGCCGAACTTGGACAGGGAATAGCCACGCTTCTTGCCGGTGGCCGTGACCTTGTCCATCCAGACCTGGATGGCGCTGAACGCCGAGAAGTACTGGGCGTAGAGAGCCTTACCCTCCTCCTTGGTCAAGGCCAGACGGTCAGACAGCCCGGAGGCGCTCATGCCGTACAGGAGGGCGAAGTTCATCGTCTTACCCACGGCGCGCTGGTCCTTGGTGACCTGGTCACGAGGGATCTTGTAGATCATGGCCGCGGTGGCCGTGTGGACGTCCTCGTCGTTCTCGAAGGCGCTGAGCAGCGTCGGCTCACCGGACTCGCCGGCCATCATGCGGAGCTCCACCTGGGAGAAGTCGAAGCCGAGAATGTAATGCTTGGGAGGAGCCAGGATCAGGTTGCGGAACTCGAGCTCGAACGTCCGACCGTTCTTGAGCTCGTAGTGGTACTTCTTCGGGGTCTGCTGGTACGGCGGGTCGCTGACCGCGAACCGGCCGGACGCGACCGCCGTCTGCATGTGGTTCGGGTGAGTCAGGCCGTCGGGAGCGTAGCCGTAGTCCTTCTCGTACTTCTCCAGGTAGCGCGTCAGGAGAACGCGCATTTCCTTCCACTCGAGGATCCGCTGCACGACCGTGTGCTTCTTTGCCAGGCCGGCCAGGGCAATCGCGTCCGTGGAGAACGCACCGGACTTCGTCTTGCGAGACGTCGACAGGCCCAGTTTGTTGAACAGGATGTCCGCCACCTGCGCCGTGGAGCCGAGGTTCACGGATACGGGCGTGCCGACCATCGCGCTCAGGTCGGCCTGGATCTCCTCATTCATCATGTCCAGGAACACACGGCCCTCGGACGCCTTCTCCCGCATCGCCTGCCAGTCGTAGAGGACACCGAAGTCCTCCATGGCGCACAGCACCTTAATGATGCCCATCTCGACCTTGTACAGCAGCTTGTCCTTGACCAACGGGTACTGGTCGAAGTGCAGCTGCAGGGTCCACGCGGAGTCCTCACACGCATACCCCACGACCTCGGGGGTCAGGTCAAGAATGTTGAACCGGATCGCCTTCATCTTGTTCTTGGCCAGCCCGGGGAACAGGCTGATCAGCTCGGCCTGATCGTGGCCGTACTTGGACTTGGTCAGGTACTTGAGGCCGTAGGACTTCTCCTCGGCGATGATGTAGGCCTCAATGAGCGTGTCGCTGAACACCGGGTAGTAACCGCGGGTCGCCTGGCACTCATGGTCGTCCGGCAGGGTCTCGCGGAACCACCGGGCCAGGTGCCGGAGCTCGAACTTCGCGTTGTGCGGCACTCCCATGCCGGTGCGGAGGAGCTTCCATAACAGGTGGGCCGCGGCCTCATTGTCGAAGTTGTTAGCTAGGTCATGCGCCAGCGGGACGTACCGGGCCCACGACGGGTCATTCGTGAAGCTGATGCCCACGACTTTGCTCGCCGGGTCGTCCGGGTGCAGAGACACGCCCTCACGGTCATCACCGTCGTAGCCCGTCTCGATGTCGAACCCGAAGGGCGTGCCGGCCGCTACCAGACGGTCAACGAACGCCGCCAGCTGGTCGATGTCCTTCACTAGCCCATAGTTCTTCTGCGCCATGCAACCTCCGCAACCGTAGTCTCTTCAGCGACCGTCAGTCGTCGCCCGGTGCCTTCGCCTGCTCGTCAGGGTGCCCGTCGTACCAGACCACATACGGATCCCAACCGTTGCCGTGGTGGGGCGCGTAGATTCGCACGCCATTGACCAGGAACGACTCACACGTCTCGTGACGCTCGATAGACTCGATCCGATCGAAAATCCACCGGGTCCATGAGGCCTTATTATACGTTGCTACCGGAACGACAAACTCATGACGGGTGTACCGCATCTGGGCGGGTGCATACGTGTCCGGGTTATAAGTGAAGATGTGGAGAACAGCGTAGTTCTCGTCCGCATGCTCGATCAGCTCGAAGCGCTTATGTCCCGGCGGCGGCTCATCACGAATGTACTTGATCTCCAGCAGCGCCTCGGACAGGAGGTGCCAAGTCTGCACGCGCTTCATCTAGCCCTCACCACACTTACGACCCGTCCAGGCTGGAACTCATAGCCACAAGCAGCATCATACTTAGGCCAGAAGTCCACCACACCGTCAGGGAACTGGACAACATAGCACACCCGACGGAGAGAGACATGATCTGCCTGCTCGTTATGAACGCACGTCACAGGTACCTGGAACTCGCCCTCGCACACAAGCGTAGCCCACTCGCCGCACCGGAAGGCGCTGCG